>Ga0209454_1004600_pt1 | contig 10357 bp, 5 predicted proteins | sample WorMetHERISLAND1_2_FD_187400 | JGI IMG/M metagenome (GOLD analysis project Ga0209454, IMG submission 187400) | Marine gutless worms symbiont microbial communities from Max Planck institute for Marine Microbiology, Germany - Olavius geniculatus... | ecosystem: Host-associated > Annelida >... | reverse complement strand
CACAATGGACGTTTTTCGTAAATGTTTGCATGTTTTTTGACATTAGATGATTGCGTTGATAGAAGTTGCGTATGTCAACTGTCATTAAACGAATATATGATGATGATGATGATGATGATGATTATAAATTCAAACAACTCACATTAAGTAGCCTATTAGCCTATGAATAACTATACTGCATGCTACGTAAAAGTACTGTACTGCTAGGTAAATGTCGTCCACTTATTACTCCACCTTCCTTTTTAGATGAAAAGAATAATCCAATAATCTGCTGCCATGCAAACCTAAGCCTTAACAGCGATGACTACTTCTCGTACGCCATAAATGATAAAAACAGTCATATAACGTTATAGCAGCTAACTATCTTCCAGGTTATTTTGGACCAGCCATAGCCAGTATTCTCCAAAAGATCTTTCAAGAACCTTTTGTTAATAACTGAAGCTAACTGACGCCTACCCAGCAGTGTCAAAAGACAATACAGTGATTTATAATTTCAGAAAAATCCAACCAGCAGCAAATCTTGCTTACCTTTATTTCAGCATCGAAAAAGTCTGACGTGCTCGCGATTTCAGCAAATATGCTTGCGCGAGGACTTCTCTGCAACAGACGTACGAAAAAACCACATGAGCAAAGTGGACGCTAAAAATAAAAAAAAAACCTGCTGCAGTGCTGCTTCTAATACTAGCAAAGGTAGTGGCGCTACGATCGCCATAACGTCTCTGTGAGGTGGACTGGACATGGATGTGGTAATATGTGACAAATAAAATATAAAAATGTATAAAACCAAACATTTTCTGTACCTATATTTACTATAAAATAAGAATATATGAATTTTCCTGCATGATTTCTTGCAGAAATTTTTTTGCAGCAAGATTTTGACAGCACATTTAAAAATTTTTCTCATTACTGTAACATGTGTTTGGGCAGCAAAGAATGAATGCCTTTACAATCAGAAACTAAATATTAAAATAATAAAAAAAACTAGATGTGTGACCATATGATGTTTTGCTCACTAAGCAAAATGTAAATTTACAGACAATTTATGCTGATTTTAAAAGATTTTAAATTTATGCCGGTGACATAGCGAATTGAAATTCACAAAAAGTAATACTTAGTTATTTTATGTGTTCATAATTTACAATGCAATCAGGTGGGAATATCTGGCTGTGTACAGAACGTTTCAAGCTGTTAACCCGTGACTCTGTTATAATTGTAAGGACTAGTTCACTCAATTTTCATGCTGATCGTTGTGCATTATTTTACTTTTTAGATCCTGACAGTAATGATAATTATGTGACAGGAATGAGAAATTGCTTGCAGTAATATGTAGACAGTACATTTGAAAATTTTCTCATTATTGTCACATCTATTTGGGCAATGAAGAAAAATTCTTTTACAATCTAAATTTTATGATTACATAATAAATATCAAGTCACAGAAAGTAGACTTGTGACCATGTAAAATTAATGAGAATTACGTGACATGAATGAGCGATTGACTGTAATGATACGTGACTGTAATGAGAAAATTGCATTAAACATAGTCACACCCAATGATAGTGAAGGCGCAAAACGTTTTTTTTTCATTCAGACAATAGGCTAAATTCAGCACTGGGAGCGCTATGTTCGTGCTGTTAAAACAGTAATCGTAACAGACTGTGACAGCAATGAGACCCGAAAAACAAGATTTATACTTTTTAATGTTATATTTCGTAAATGGTGAGAAATTCAACATTATCTGCAACTATTTATAGCTCAACCAGAAATGATTTAAGCCCTTTCGGCCTAGTTTACGGAAAACGTACTTTAGATTCTTAATCAAAATACAGGCGTGACTGCAATGAGGTGCTACCTAAAGGACAACGTTGTTTGACGAGCTGCGCGTAGAACATACTTCCAAAGTAGTCGAACAGTAAAACGGATGAAAAAAAGACTATCGTAGCTTTAATATATTGCATTATCGGCGATCGTGGTAACAAAAATAAGGTTTATGTGCATCTCCAAAAATGAAAATTACAGATCGGGACGCGGGACTGTAATGAGATTCGACGTGTTTGGGGCGTTTAAGAAAATTAGAAAAAAAACACTTTTACTTGAAAGAGGTAGCGCAATTTGTTCGGCCGTTTATTGCAAACATTTTGACACATTCCATGCTAGCCTAGCTGTAGAAATGTGGCTGTAACTGCTCAGTGACCCAAAATCCAAAAAAAATTGGCGAAATGACCCATATAAGCAGCACTAGGTTTAACTGACACATGAAGGCAAGAAAACACTGACGTAGGTATCCTGGTAACCTTAATCTTTGCCAGAGTGACAGAGTGATAAGAAATAACTTTCGAAAAGCTATAAAAAAATTCACAATCTTACCACTTGATAATTTCCAGTGAACGCAAAGCGAAGAAAACTCCTGGTATTAATTGCTCTTATGAAATGTAGTTGGATGCAGCGTCAGTTTTATATACGATCTGATCTACGGCAGCATTTGCTGAAGTGGGTTTACTTTGTCGAATATTACTGATGACATATTCCGCCTACCTTAGTCTGTTCAGTCTTTGGTGGAAGTCGACTAAAAAAATCTTCGCCAACAACACTCTGCTTGCGATGCTTTCAAAACATCACATTTTGCATTTCACAGCAAACCATCGTAGCCGGGCATGTGATATATGTTGTAGAATTCAATTCGCTTCACAAAATATAAACTAAACATCGACGCTTTTTGTACGTACAGACAACAATACATCACGAATTTAATAAAAACGTACAAAATAACATATGTGAATAATGCGATGAATGGCCATTAATTTCCGATGATTTATCACACAAGTCAAACATAGTAAATATTTACTTGCGGGATATTTAATAACCATGTTAATGTAAATTTTCTGCAAAATGTGACACTGGATACGTTTGTAAAATCTGTCAATGGCAAAGATAAGGACAAAAGTTGGAGGCTTACTTTTTTGGCCCATCATTTAAGCAAAATCAATGCGCTAGAGCGATTTTGCCTAAAAATTACAGTAATTCTGTTTAACTTCTAACTGCTTTGTTGTCGCATATCACTGGGCGTAAATTTTTAACAAGTCACTAATATGCCTGAACTACCTTGATGTGTTCTGTAGTATCAGATGAGTGACGTTGCTGACCGTGTGAACGCCTAGAATCGGACTCTACCTGTAAGTCACAGCAAGTGTACATACATGTATACTGGGTATAAATTAAATAAATTAGAAAAATACGCCAGCCCGTGTCGACATATTAGACGCAAGCGGCGGTCCGCTTAGTTATGCAGATATCCTGCACTGCTTACTTTTGAGTTCAACGGAACGTCTGCGCGCGCGCCGAGTTTTATAACTCACTGAATGCTTTCTTTGGCTTCTTTAATCTTTATGTGCTGTAGCCTACCAACTTACTCCAGTCTCGGACTTGTCCAGAGCATAAATGCTACTGATGTAGGCTATTAAGACTGTTGTATGTTTGATATACATGTACATGTATGTTTAATGGCATGGTACAGTGGTTAACAGATTGTGTCGATCAAAGTAGTTGCTCTACGCTGAGCTCGGTTAATACATGGATGCGTGACTGTCTGTAGGCAGGTAAGCCGCTTGGCATTCAACCAGCAAGCCAGCAGGTCGACTCGGCCTTTTATCTCTACGTGGGATGACAGAATGAGTATCAGCTTCTGGACTCAGTAGCAATAGAAAACGATGGTGAATTTAGACACCACAGCTGTGAAAGTTTTAGTGTATCTGTGGCTCAAGCTGATTGCCTGTGTCTGTAATGTGCCGGACTAGTATAAAATGCATTCTGAAAGGTGATTATTGCACCTTTAATTATTTTACTCACTTTTTGTAATTTTTAAAAATGGCAACTTAACAGAAGTTTCATACGTAATAAAATATGATATGCGTCTCGTACGCATGTCTGAACAATAGTTCGATGCATTTTCGGTGACTGTTATTGTTGCTACTACATACAATAATTTCTACCTGGTTGTGGGGTCTGGGTGATTTATCAACGGCTCTGTGGCCAGCAGCAGCAGCAGCATCAGCAGCTGTAGTACTAGTTGTAGTAGTAGTAGTCGTGGTAGTAGGCCTAGTAGCAGCAGCACTCGTCGTCGTTGTAGTAGTTACGGTGGCTGGAGTTACAGCAGTTGTTGTAGCTGCAGCAATAACAGTAGTTGTATCCGTTCTCTTCTACAAATTTAAACAGACAATTATGCTGGTAAGCCTCTAGATACTTAGACTATAGCACATGCACAAACAGCACAATCAACACATCTGAAGCATAATTAACAAACAATGTCTACCAAACAGCAGTCTGCTTATTATTTATTATTACTGATAAGTAAAACAATATGTTTTACCTCGTACTCTGTATTCATCAGACTCTAAATTATTGTTGTCTGTCCCTCGTGTTCGCACATATTTCGGTTTTCGTAGTTATGCAGTAGATGCTTCTATCATTTGAAATACTTTCCCTTGGACATTCCCAAAAGTGTTTCCATATTTTTTTCATAGCTAACTAGAAACTTTTTCTTTCCATAACCTAGCTTTTAAGCCATTATATAACGTCACATCCTAGTCTTGCGTCTCAGATTCAGCGGCCCACTTGCCGATGTCACGCACCCTAAAAAATTACTTACTTACTTTCTTACATTATGATTTCGTTGAATAATATTAACATTACTGACTAACCGCAGTAAGTTGTTGATGCTGTTGCTGCTGTTGCTGTAGTTGTTCAGAACCATAAGAACTGACTGTCGCGTTCTGGCTAATTTGCTAAAAACACAAACAGACAAGCTAAGATGTCGGCCCACTGGTGACATGAGATGCGGCTATCCGTCTAGCTATAGCCTACACATGCATCACTTAGTCATATGGCGTTACCCGTCTGTTACTGTACATTTGCATAACTCCAACAAACAACGTCTGATTTTAACAAAATTCTACTCCAATAATGCACCATTTATTGAAAACCTAAATGCCAAATTTTAGTTAAATTTGTTTAAGCAAACAACAGCTACAACGGCTTTTGTGAGGTCACCCTAGAACACTGTAGTTGCCGGTCTTTGTGGACAACGTTAGAGACAAAGACCTAAAACCAAAGTGTTTGGGGTGATCTCACAAAATCCAGTGTCACTATTGTTTGCTTTGACAAACTTAACTGAATTTTGGCAATTTAATTGCCAATAGGCGTTGCATTGTTGGCGTGTAATTTGGCTAAAATCAAATGTTGTTTGCTAGAGTTACGCGAATGTACAATAACAGGGCTTGACTTATGTAACATATTGGTAACAGAAATATTTTGTTATCGATATTCAACAATTAATAACTTTGTTAAAAATAACATTTTTAAACAAAATTTGGTGATCGTTTTAACAATTCATCCAAAAATAAGTGTACAAAATTTCATTCGGACTTGTTTAGATTTGACATTTTTATTGTACGATGTTTAAGGGGTTACTTTTTCCAGACAGAGTGTAGCCTACTGCTACCGGTTTGGTGAATGAAGATGTATATGTAACGCTGACTAACCGAAGGATCGTGTTGAAACTGACGGCGAGAAGAAACGTTTTGCAGTTTGAGCCTTTCAGCAGACACAACAGCCGCTGATCTTTCCTGCACAGTATGAGCAACACCACAACCACCGGCAACGTCTTTGATGAGCAAGGTTATATCATCATCATCGTCGTCGTCGTCATCACGTAGCCACATAAAAGGTGGCACGAGATAATATGTTCCAACCAAAATGCAATTTCTTGACAACTAGCATACAGTTTTTTTAGAACGAGTGACTTAATCTGGAATTACTCACGGTTAGACCAGTCGCCCAAAATAATTTTTTGAGAATTGTTAATAAGTGCGATGACTTCCTAGAATTTGAGGAACTAGCCAGTTACGTAAAAATACAGACGTAGTTACAGTTGCAGTCAAGTCGAAGGACACTAATTAAAAACACTGCCAGCAAGAGTTATAATATCCCTAGTACAATTTCAACGACAGACCACAACGTCGTGTGTATAAACCAAAATAAAACATTCTAAAGTTAGGCTTACCTCTTCTGCTGTAGCTTCCGGTATTGGGCTGTGAGTAGTCGGCGGGCAAACCGCGTCAAGATTCTACCACATTGTAAATACAGAACAGATATATAAAATGTCACAAAATACAACAAAACATTTTATTTTTACTTTTTATAGTAAAGTCTTCCAAAAAGTTACAGTACTTTAAAAATTTTGTAATTAAATCGATTTTCTAAACAATTTATTTAAAAATCCGGCGTAAAAATGTGTGGCGTAGTTGCATATTTTAATAAGTATTTTTCCACTGGGTGAAAACTGCCAGAACCTTGTCACGCCTCCGCGTGCGATCCCCGTGGCCACAGTGCCACAGCGACACACCCACAGCGCCGTCTCCCCCCCAACGAGAGAAAAATGTGACACTATAATGACGGTGGAAACCTGGTCATTCAGCTGGCTGCTGTCAACGATCTGCTGCAGCGGGGACCCGGTCTTGTCTGTGGCTGTTCCCTGATGAAGTTTCCTTGAATCTTGTCTCCCGGCAGAACTTGACCGACTTGACGGCGGCTTGTCGGACCGGCGTGGAGACCGAACATTAGTGGAGTCGGTGCGTGGAAAACGATCATTAGTCGTGTTAGTGCGTGAACATCGGGCATTAGTCGTGCCGGTGCATGGAGAGCGGGCGTTAGTCGAGTTGCCGCTGCTGTCTCTACGTGTCCTTCTTGCTGAAACCGACAGATCAACACCGCCAACATCATCATTCATTATCATTCTCATCGTTACCATTTTTACTCATAGCACTGTGCAGACAGTTGGCAGTGATGTAGTTCTTGAGACCAAGGTCTCAGTCTCGAGGCCCCTGGAAAAAAATTATCCTGGTCTTAAAACAAAAAGTCTTGTTTTTGACAAAGAAGTCTTGAAATTTTTAAGATTTTTTTTGCTAGCAGTTACTAACAGATATGTCGATAACGAAAACAGAGAAACAAAAATGACTTAACGACGGTGATGAAAACAATACTGCCGTCGCTACCGCGAACATCTACAAAGAAATAAACGACGATAATGGTGACAATACACAGATCGGTGGTGCTTCTGTTGACCACCCGTCTCGCTGACTCGACAGCAGTCTTCGGTGGTGCAGTGCTTTCGCCGCCAGTCCTCCGAACGTGTACTCTGCTATCAGTCGTCGTCGTCGGCGGCTGTTTCTTGGGTGACTCGCTGCCGCCGGTCGTGCCGCTGGTGGACTTGGGCTGCAGTGGCTTTGAGCCGGTGGGTCGTTGCCGTGGCTCTGTGTCTACGCTGCTGACGGCGCCACGTTGTTTGAATGTCGGGCGCGTCTCACTCCCAGCTCGCGCCGACACCTGCCGCGTCGGTGACGACGCCTAACAAGTCATAACATCATATTCATAACCTTTATTTACGACAAAGTACAGCGATTCTAAATATAAAAAATTAACTAAAATAAAACTGTGGTAGGCCTATCTGTAAAACACCGAAAACGCAAAAATCGAACATCACGAAAAAGTACGCTAAAAGTCGCAAAGCTACGTTGCAGAAAACTATTGGAATAATAATAAAATACGGCGGAAAGCCTATCGTTGGCTCGGATGGGCAAATGCTGTTAAGTCGCCTAAACGGTAGACAAAAATGACAGTCGACACGACCATTTAAATTTTAAAATCTGGTGACGTCTAATAAAGCCGGGAACAATTATTAGGATCATCACTTAAATAAAAGTGCTGAAATCAAATTAAAATATGTACAAATCATACAAACTTTCTGAGTCTTGGAGTCGGTGGTTTTCTTTAAAGCATCGGACTTGGCGTGACGCGACAGAACAAGACGTACGTAGTCCATGGTGTCAACCTGTCAAACAACACGATTAAATACTGCAAAATAACGCTCTCCCACAGTACAGTGGCGCAACCGGAAGACCGCGGTTGCCCAGAACTTCACTCGTAAATGCAAGTCTGTGCAGTAAAACGAACAAAATTCATAGCCGCTAAATGCATTTACCAGGATTTTTGTGTCAGCAAAATGCGTTTGCGACCTGAATTCCGGTGGAGTTACAAGTGCGCTCCCCCTGACCTCCTAGCTGGTGGGGCTCGCTCTTTTCTGCCCCAAAACGCTGCCCGAATTTTCGGCCATTCACTTCAATTTCAGACTGGGTATAGAAATGCATGCTTTCTAGACGAAGCTACATGACAGATGTAGGGGCCTAGCCTACTAGCAAGTGACACAACAGTCTGTCAAATTTGCACTCTACTAAATAATAGTTTATAAAACTAAAATCGTTGCAGTAAGTGCACGCGTAAAGTAAACCTTTTTCTGCGCCGCGCGTGCAATAGCCTGAAGAAATTCGTTGGTTTTCTCAGGCTCTTGACCGGCAATAATTCTTGACGGCTTGACTGGCAAAGCTTTGCCCTGCACTAAGGCTATATACAGTCCACATCAAACGCCTTAATTATAGCACGGCAAACCCTTCCATTTATCACCCACGTAATTGCTTAGTATCTTAACAAGCAAAAGCAATTTTAACACAATACACGCCGCCATCCGCATATAGTTATGTGTACCAGTTCACCGGGCAGTGGGTCTAGGTATGCAGTGAGCAAAGCTGCAAGCGCTCGATCCACCTGCCGTAAAATATGCGAGATAGGCCTATGCGTCAATTTCTGGAGGTTTGTGACTTGTGAAAACTTTGCTTTTTTTAGCTTTTCAGCTAGAAATTTGCACACCGGTTACTCCAGCCTTGTGGAACGTTCACACCAATTTTAATTGTTTTTTTCTATGTTTTTTTTTGTTTTCGTGTTAAGCGCCCTTACGCACAGACACACAGTCGAATAGACAAGCAAAACAACTGGTAATGCCGCAGAGTAACACAATTAATTCAACTGAAAAATCACACATAGGCTTACAGTGAACTGCGTTTGTCTAGATGTTACGTTAAATTCTGTGATATTACGAGAAACTCATTGCTCGAAATAATTACAAGAAGCCCAGCTGTCGCTAGGATAGCCGATTATATTAAATGTCAGTGATTTTCTAAATCATTTGAAGTCGATAATTTTTATCTAATCTGAAAATGCGATTTACTATTAGTGATTTATAGCAACCTTGGCCCTATCGTTTACCGTTTTTTAAAATACCGCCACATATAGCTTTAAACGTTCCATTAAAAATTGCGGATGAATCGCTGCAGATAGAGACATGGTTACTATTGACAGCCCATAAGAAGTTGCCAGCGTCCTATTCGATGATACCATCGCCAACCCCCTACAACTCACCGTTTAGCCACAATACATCCGTAACAGAAGGGGAGACAGACAACTCGTACCGTAAGCTTGATCGTTACGTAAGTGCGGTCGGCTAAAAATGTCAACCGCTCATTTAAAGCTGACTTCAAATAAACAGGATTTTACAAAATGTCTTTTGAAAGTAAACTTCGACACAATTTGTAACTGATAATTTCAGCATTAATTCAAAAACATTAAATATGAAATAAATGAAAAAAAACTTACTTATAAGATCAATAGCTTTCTGTAGAAATGATATCTTGCTATCTCGATCCTGTTACGCACCAGCGTCATAAACGTTACGTTAATTTTACGAAACTCATAACGAACGTCATTTACGTTACATTTTGCCACAAATAAAGTAATCATACAATAACAAAACGTGTATACTGTAGAAAATTAAAAAGCTGAGGCGCGTTTCGCATTTTTCAGATTCTCAGAGTTTCTTGAGGATTTCAGAAAAAAAGACAGGTTCGAAACGCGAATTCTACGCAGCATCTCAGATATTCTCAGAGAATCTCAGAGATTCTCAGAGAAATAGAGTGCGAAACGCGCCCCTGTTGTCCTGTTGATTAAACTAGCATACTGTGCACAACTTCTTACAATAATGTATGCACACTGCAGTGCGCCGATCTTGGCAAATGCATTGCTTCTGTAAATACCAACATAAATTTTGATTTCATTGTCATTTTATTACGCGCGAAAGCAGTATGCTTCGCGCGTCTTTGCCATCGTCTGGGCGTCCGTCCGTCCGTCTGTCTGTCCGTCCGTCCGTCCGTCCGTCACACTCGTGAGCTGTATCAAAACGGTGCAAGCTAGGATCACGAAATCTTCACCGTGGACTGCGCCAAGGTCTCTAGTTTATCGTGACAAAATGTCGTGCCACTGGGTGCAGGGGTTCCCCTCGAACGAAAGCGTCGAAGAGGGGTAACCCCTTAAAAAGACGTCATTTTGCCGTTATTGGCTCGAATAATGTGAAAACGGTTGCAGATAGGTACATACATGCTGCTTATCATAACAAGCACTGGTGACAGGCTTTAGGG
>Ga0209454_1004597_pt1 | contig 10358 bp, 9 predicted proteins | sample WorMetHERISLAND1_2_FD_187400 | JGI IMG/M metagenome (GOLD analysis project Ga0209454, IMG submission 187400) | Marine gutless worms symbiont microbial communities from Max Planck institute for Marine Microbiology, Germany - Olavius geniculatus... | ecosystem: Host-associated > Annelida >... | reverse complement strand
GGCCTCTGTCGTTTGCATATTGCTCTATTAATACTGTTTCATTACTTGATACCATTTATGACATTTGTGCGATAGAGTTATTGTTTTGATAATGTCAGGGAAATTGTCTATCCATGACTGGAAAAGTCAGGGAAAAGTCTGGGAATTTTGTTACAGAAAATCTGTAGGAACTCTGTAAATCAGTTTGTTGACACTTTGGCATGCTGCCAGGTGTCAGTGACTCGCTGTGGCAGACAGAAACTAGTCATAGATATAAGGTATTTGGTAGGATCCCTTATTGCTGATCCACCGCTGTGACACCTGGAGGACAGTCAGTCCAACGAAGGCAGCAGCGGTTGCTGAAACTTTGGTCGATTTATTTTAGAACTTTAAGTTGATGAATTTATGTAACTTATGAGTTTATTCAAAAATGTTTGCTCAGTCTTTTTTGTTTAATCCTAGTTTGGAATTTTAGCAGACTAATATGTCAACCCAATGACAACGTACGGTGCGGCTGTTTCCTTGATTCTTGACTCTTTGAACTCAAAGTTGGCACATTGATTACTTCTACCCTGGGGAACATTTAAACCAGTTTTGGTTTCTGTGTGCTTCTTTATTTCCAAGTTACGAGTCCATACGTGATGGACAGATGGACAAGGGAAAAAACCCGTAATGTGACCTATTAGGACTGTCACATAATAAAGGTTGTCATTTCGTGAAGTTGTATAGCTTGTTAGGATGTACAAAGAAGATGATTAAGATACATGTTGTTACGGAATTATTTTGTTTTGAACATGGTTCGATGTCTTTGCCATCTTTCGACTGCACTAATTTTTCTGGTGCTAGCTTTAACAGTGCTGATGTGACAGACATCCAGCCATGCTGTGTATATCCGGAGGCAGACGTTGCTGCATGTTACTTGGCCGATGACGTCCCTGACGCTGTGACTGCATTCTACCGAGTCAACGACGTTGCCAAGTTTCGTCTCGATCGACCTTTTTACGCCGGCGACAAGTCAGACGGCGACGTAAAGGTCTGGACTTGTGAACTGCTTTGAACTTCTAAGTAAGTAAATAAGTAAGTAAGCAAGTAAGTACATGTAAGTAATTATTCTACAGAGTGAATGACTGAATGACATTGCCAAGTTTCATCTTTGCTGACCGTTTTATGCCGGCGACATCAAGGAATGAATCCACACCTTGATTTAAAGTTTGTGATGTTAAGTATGTAAGTGAGGAAGTAAGTAAGTTTTTTTTATAGCAGTGCCGGCAATTTGACCAAATACTTGATCGACTTTTCTATAACTGGTGACCAAAAGTGTAAGACTAAAACTAAGATTGAAGCTGGTCTGAGACTCTTTCTGTCGTAAGACCGCATGGTCTCAGATCCCAAAACTGGTAGAAAAACCCAAATTGGTCTGAACGGTTGCCCGGTGCGGTAATAACTTGTTTTGCCAATGATTCAGAAGGTCGAACGTCAGGGTCAAGGTTGAGGTTTTACGAGCATCTTTTTTGTTCATTTCATTTATTTTATTTATCCTCCATACACCGTTAACATAAAGCGCCGTTGGCTGCTGTGCACAGACGATGCATATAGAGCGAACGTTGCTGACTCTGGAGGCTGGCAGTTCTCTGCCGGGAATCGTTCGCTGTCTGCCGGTGCAGTCCAGACAGACGCTGATCCTGAGTCCCGTCGATGTGGCCGTCGACATGCTGCGACGTAAGAATGCCGAGCTAGAGTCACTGGTCCGCCGGTACATCGATATACAGGCCAGACATGATGGACAGTGGCAGAGTGATATGCCTGCAGGTGTCAGTCTGAATCCTCTCACCATGGCATTGAAGGGTGTCGTCGACCCGGCCGTCATGGGTGGCATTGTCAAGTACCAGGAGGTTGGCTTGCTCATCTTATTACTTGCCCAATGGTTATTGTTTAGTGAATTGATTAGCTAAACTAAGCTGAACGCTACTAAACTAAACCGCTATTTATTGATTGGTTGTTTTATTATCATTTCTTTGCAATTTATTAACGTAAACGTATGTAAATGTAGTAATTGCATAAGTTATTTTTATAATTTTAGCACTTTTTGAGACACAAATATACACACAGATACAAATATCTTGTTGTTGTTATCATGACGAGTTGGTCATGCAGCACCTATATGGGGGATACTCTGAAGAGACAAGGAATTTCACCAGGTTCTCACAGCTCTGTAACACATTTATGATGTCAGTCTGTGGAGCCGCTAAAGTAATGTAGACGTTCTGCTGGCCACTGTGGACAAAGCAGAAGTTAATGACATCTGTAGCAGAAATGATAAAACAACCTTGCACTTGCAGCATTGTTGTTTTGCATGCAACAACGACTTGTCTTTAACATGCATGCAGTTGTCCTAAAAAGTTGTAAGGTTCGATACCACACACATAACTAGGGCCCACAGTTTTCCGCAGAAAATTTTGCCAAATACTTCGGGCTAGTTCGCAAAATTCCATGGCTCACCATGGCAAAATTGTCCAAATTCCACGGCTTACCGCGGCTTTCCATTTGTGCATAAACTAAGTTCTATTCTGTTAAAAAAAACTTTACTTTTTGGTGGCTGGCATGGTGCTCAGTTATTTTAGCAACATACAATGAAAATTATCGATCTTTTTTTTCTTTTCAGAAGTGCAATTTGTCAATTAGTTGCATTGTGTTTATTTACGACTGTGCCATATTACGATGGTAATTATTGGTAGGGACACAGTTTTTGTTTAGTTTAGTTTGATTTTTTCCATGATATAGTTAGTCTAATAACGTTATCAACCTTACGATCATACTAATCATTGGTCATTTCTCAACGTCTGCAAAATTTTGCGAAATTCCGCGGCAATATCAAAATTCCGCTGAAAAGGCCAAATTGCGTGGCTTGGCTCGAAATTCCATGGCCCGTGGAAAACTGTAAGCTCCACACATACCTGTGGCTTAATGCATGATGTTAAATTGCATATACTTTGAAACATTACCTTGTGCTTTTTACAGGCATTTCTAACAGACAAGTTCAGTGCAGCTTATCCTGAGCATTTAAGCAGCATTACAAAACTTAAGTCGCTTATTGAAGAACAGGTTTGTATGTATATAGGTCTGATTTTTTACCACTTTCATCTTTGTATATTTTATCACGTTGATGTGCCATAGTGTATGATGAGTAATGTCAGATGTCGAAAGGCTGACGTTTTTGGTGCTTCCGATTGAGGTACACTTTGTAATAGGCCACAAAACTAGGGCTAGTTTTTTAATTCGAACACCTGCTAAAATGGTATTTGTTAATAATTACCAAGTGTTAGTATAGTTATTATTATAGTTTGATTGCCTCTTATTCTGCTGTTATGTTCTTGGGTCTCTCTGTTTCTGTGCAGGATTAGTCAAAAAGTTTATTAACATATTTCTGATGGAATTTTGTGGTGAAGTTCTGCATAGCCTAAGAAGGAATTGATTAAATATTGGTTTAGGATTCTGGCTCATCCAGAATTGTTTACTATTCATTCGTTCATTTATTTTTTATTACAGCAAATGTCAAAACGCATTCGTTGTTACAAATAATATAGACATATTGCGATTATGTTAACAAGTAGGTAAGTATCATATCTTACGTCAAGCGTACATAAAACGATTTTCACAAAAAAAGGTATTTTTTTATTTAGTATGCCAGTGTACAACGTGAAGATGGCATGTAAACTGGGACTATGTTTTGTTTGCCAGGTGGCAGCACTATTTTCAGCAGAGGTTTGAGAACTCTGGTCGCTTCTAATGAGTTAATTGTGATAATGTGTGAGTAACTGTCTAAGTTAAACTAAACGTCACAATCTGTGTATGTAGGTAACTTATTTGCCTCAACTGAGATTTGATTACTGCATTAACTGATGGCAGTTTATTTAAACTGTGTTATGATAGGTGATTGATGCTGATGATAAATGTTAGGAGGTTAATGTACATAGGTGCTGATACTGGAGCGAGGAATGGACGTGCATCTCTCGCTGGCATCGGCCGAGATTAAACCTCTCCATCAGCTGATGGAAGAAATGCTCGTCAAGATGATTGCTAGTGTCACCGAGATGGTTTGTGCCTCGGTTTATTTTGTTCAGTACAATACAATGTGTTTCATGAAAAATGTCACTATTTTTTTTTTTGTGATATATCACTGAACATAAACATCAACCGCTGTGTAGAAGATGTGAAATCAGGTCAAATGTTTCCTTAATAAAACAAACAACAATATGGTAAATGTAAAAAGTTATGACGTATAAAACAGTACAGTTATTTTATCAGTGTTGCTGCTGTTACTTCCTGTGGCCTGTTTTATTAACATAGAATTCTGCTCTGTTTTGCAGGATGCTGGAAACCTGAAGAACAAATTCACCCGCGAGTCACGCTTGTAAGCAGTTCGGTTGTTTTACTCAATTGCACATTAGCATTCTAGTCACTTGTGATAGGAGCATACGTAAAGTATATTCTGTCAGTAGATGTTTATCAACATGAGGTATTTATTGAATTGCTGACACTGGTCAGTGAAATGATAGACGCCATGTGTGTAGTTATTAGCACAGCCTACAAGGTGCTTATGATGGCAGTCATATGAAAAATATCATATGTTCTTTACTAAGCCGAGCAAATACTGAGATTGTCAATATCATATGCACGAGGGTTGTTTCATAAATAAGTTACAAAACAGCATCAGTCTGTTAGTTTTCCAAGTATAAAAAATCCGAAATATACGTTTTGTAGGGAATTTAATTCTTGATGCTACATATGCGTGTTATTGTGATGATGTCACTGTGACGTCATTTATGGACATTACATTTTGTGACTTTGCCATTAAATTCGTCCCGTAACAAACAACATGCTATTATTCGTTTTTTTGTGGGAAAAGAGCTCAATGCAAATTTGATCCATTCCAGTATACGGCGACAAGTGTTTAGCAAAGCCAATAATACTCGTTTGGTATAAGAAAGTGCTAGATGTGCAGAAATCTGCATCAGATACCCGGGTGCAATCAGTCGTTCGTCAGTGGCTTGCACAGCAGCCAGCATCGTTCTTTGCATCAGGCATTCAGAAGCTTGTTGACAGATGGGACAAAATGTTTGAATGAGCTCGGACTATTTATTGAAACATGAAACAGTAATGTTTAACATTTAAGGAGATGACATCAACTTGTTATGTTTATTTGTTTTTCTCGTTCTAATGTTTATCACTTGCAAGTTATGATATATTACTGGTGGAGAAAATAATACACAGATAGGCTGTGTTCTATGAACAGATGACGTCACAATAATGATGTCATCATCAAAATATTTTTCACCTATGTTTAGAATAAAATTCTCTACAAAACGTTTATTTCTGACTTTTTTTATATTTGAAAAACTAACAAAATGACGCCGTTTTGTAACTTATTTGTGAAACAACCCTCGTAGAAATAGTTAAGATTATGCCATTCAAGTAACACAGCGGAACATACTACAAATGAAAAATTCTACCTACAACAAAAATATGTGCAAAATTTGTTGGTGGGATATGTATGTGTCAGTCAATGAAAAGGGATGTGGAACAAATGAATCTTAGGACCCTGATGAAAAATCCATGGATTTGCGACATAACGAGATCAGCAACAAGAGGAGAAAATAAGGAGAACGAAGAAGAAGTTGGTTGACCTACCTTAGCTGGAAATGCTTGGGTTTTTACACGCAACAGCAGCTACTGCTGTGGCGCATCTTAGCCATCACAATTCTGTCCGTCTGTCTGTCTGTCTGTCTGTCTGTCACACAGGTTGATCAGTCAAAACGGTGCAAGCTAGGATTGCCAAGTCTTCACCATCGGCTGTCTGGAAGATTTTAGTATCAGGATCAGTAAAGCTTTTTCATAAATTCAAAAGGGGTCACCCTGAACAAAGGCGCTAAATGAGAGGGGGTGGGAAAAAATTGCGATTTTTAGCCGATACGGCGTTGGCTGAGCGAGACAGGTCGTGCCCTGTGGCGAGTACAAGTAAAACATTGTAGATAATTCACCGCCGGTCGTCTGGCACCCTCTGGTGACTGTAAAAGAAACATCATTGCTAGGACGGGTGAACTTAGATTTTGTTTTACCGGGCTTTCAAACATGCACCGCTGTTGCGTGTTCCCCTTTGCGTTAGCTGGGTTTTTCTTGTTGTGTGTGCTTTTTTGTGTGCTTGCAGCAATACAAATATGTGGATATCGATCATTTAAACCCAAACACTTTCTTATTACATGTTACATATTGCTACAATTTATATAACTGTATCATGCATTGTATTGCCATGTATCATGTTCTGCAATGTATTTGTGGGTGTTTGCATAGGTCGCCATTGCGTGAACGTCGTCGATCTTTGGAGCCCAGAGACTCTGTGTCCATCACTAGTAATGAGGACACCTCACCTGCAGAGGTCTGAGCAGTCATCTGACTTATTTTGTACCGCAATCCATCTAGTAAAGGTAAAAAAGTGTGTATAGCTTTTTATGGGAAACTCGTCACAGAGCTACAGAGTCATGCGGGGTAAGTGCTACCTGACACAAGTGAATGTAACCCACTTTAACTCCAGCCAGACAGACATATACAGATTCACTTACCTCAGAGGTATGGAAGACTGGGTTGACCTTGATTTTGGTGTCGATTTTGTACCAAGATGGTTTACCTGTTTACAGAAGACTTAACCACTTGATCCTTACAAAGAGTCGAACCAATGATGTTTTGATCTAGCGTCCTAACCATCACACCACTAGGTTTTTAGCCGACCATACTTAAGCAATGGTTGAGCTTATGGTACGGTTGTCGTCTTTCATCGTTTGTTTGTCGTCTGTAACGGATGTTTTGTGGCTAAACGGTAGGTCATAGAGAAAAAAACTCTTTACATGAATAATTAGTTTTGTGTCGTAAACCTAGGCGTGCAAAATTCTAGCGATCTATTGCAAGAGAAACATTTTCAAATTCGGGGTTGATCGGTTGAATGAAGAGGGGTAAGAAAAGTGTACATTTTAAATCAAAAACTGACCATATCTCGGAAACAGTGAGAGATATGGCCAAGGTTACTAATAATCACTAATAGGAAGTGTCATACGCCCTGTCAGATGAGATGGAAATTATTGACCTTTGATGACCTTGAAGACTGTCACGTGCTATTGCGACGAAACGGTGCAAGATAGTATTGATCAGTAATAGAAAGTGGTATACTGGCTTTCAAATGACATGAAAATCATTGATCTTGGATGTCCTTGAAGGTCACTGGCAACCAGTATGGTCGGCTATCTTAGTAACAGTTGGGCTTTTTGTCTACTTGGTCAGTACTTGGATGGGTGATCGTCTACAGACTGGTAAACCCTCTGGCTATGTAACCAGTAACCGATGTTAACTCAGCCTGGCCATCTCTTTGTAGGTAAGCACAATGAGTGCCTGGAGTGTAAGTAGGCACACTACGTGAAGCACTATCCCCGTATCCAAAGTCTGGCTGAGTAAACGGACATCATCGCCACACTGTGGGCCTTGTGGCTATGAAGTCGAGAAAGATTTTGTTACATGTGACTTGCTATTTTCTGTGTGTACAGGCTGTAGACGCAAGTCCTGGTGTCTTGACGTCCGTGTTACACAAGATTCTTCCAAAGCGTTCTGCGGCGTCGTCACCTTCACGATGGTACACGACACATGACGACTCTTTTGAAATCACCAGCTTGGTGAGCTCTTTGTTGTTTTTTTCTCTCTTTGTTTTTAGTTTGTGTGACACAATACTTAGAACTAAAATCATTAGCTTTTGTTTTTTGTGCGATATTAGCGGCTGTAAACAGTTTCTTTAGACAGCCCGGTTCAGCTTATATTGGTGCGACCAACACATTAGAGGTTTTTTTTTTAAAGTGCACTGTACAGATTTACATTTGCTTACTTACCTATTTTCAACGTCTTGCTGAAAGTCAAATTTGTACCTATTGGTTTTATAGTGGTACCCAGTACTTGCTGGGAACTTTCCAAGGATGGCTGTTGGACCCACATGGCGGCCTAAGCCTATGGGGCGGCACTGGCTGCAATGCCCCGTGATGGTACGGAATGGAATCTATCGGTTTTCGCCAAACTTTTTCACAGTTTATCCGCGAAAATACTCTTGCAGTTTCCAGTTTTATCAGACTGTGGGCGTTGAAATTCAGTTACCTTATTGCTGTTGCTGTTGTCTGCTGTGCATGACGTGCAGCCGCATAAAAAGATACAAATGCAGATGTCAACTTCATCTGTCGAGATGTCGTCAGGTTCGTTATTGTTCGCTGCTTAACTGCTACTGCTGCTGCTGTTGAGATTATTTTCTATCTAACGCAATGCAGCAGACGTAACAGATGCAACAAACGCATTGTATGCAAAGAACATAGTGCAGGAATAAACATCACTTTTATTCTTGCATTTTGGCCATTTTGTTGCTGACATCAGCTGTGTCTGTGCTTGTTGCATACTTTTCTTGTGTTCATTGCATTTGTTGCATACTTGCTTGTGTTATCTGTGTTCGTTGGATACTTGCTTGTTTACTTACTTTTTATACGTCGCCTGTGTCAGTTGCATCGAAAAGTATGCTGGGGTCTTCCGTTGCAGGCCTTGGATGGAAACTCAGCTTTACTTTGAGTTTGTTTAACCAACTTGTGTCTCTGGATTTGCTCCAGGTTAAGTCCAGTCCTAACAAAAAACTGATCAGTCGCTAGTTGCCACCATTGTGTCACTGATTTCTCTCTGGCATTTGCTTGATTGATGCATGCATTGCCATCTGCCATCTGTGACAATATAATATTAATTTGTTTTGAACTTATTGACTGCATTGCTTGATTGATGTTTGATTGATCAATCTGTCATCTTTGACACCAGGAAGGGTGTCCTATCAGTGCCTGAGAATGACAATGGACAGCAATAGGCCTATTTGGAAACTTACACTGAGTATTATTATTGACTAGAAGCACGTACCCGCCCTATGGGCGGGAGTTTTCCAACATAAAGCCCTATGCGGTGCACTAAGCTGACGGGCTTAGTAGAATCAGCGGGGAAAGAAAACTCAACAACTTCACCTCTATCCCCTCAGGCTGCCCGTTGAGGGAGGTGGGGGCAAGGTGGGGGCACGTACCTGATGGGGTGTTTACACGATCCAGCAAACTTCCAGCAAATGTATTCAAAATACACGTGCTAATGCTGGACGTTTGCTAGATCGTGTAAACACCCTATTAGGTCCAAGGACTCAAACGCCGTGGTCAGGGTCCGCGACTGTGCAACAGGGGAGGCGCTAGAGGGGGCTGACAGACAGACAGACAGACAAACAGAATCTACACACATTATAGTAAGATGTAGGCCTATTATTCAGATCAGACCTCACTGTGCTGTGAGAAAAGTGACATCTATTTCACCTGTGTCAGGTGGCGGGTAACGCGGTATGCTTCCACGTTGCAGGTGATGCTCCGTAGCTCTCTGATGGGTTTTCTATAAAGAGCTCTACACACCGTTTAACCCTTAACTCTTTATGTGTTTTGCATTTGTTGCAGTCAAGAGCAAATCAGCCACATTGTCACACAGCTCATCTGCATCTGCACTCTTTGCAAAAAGAGTAACTACTGTTTTGTTATAACCATTTTACACTACTTTCTTGCGTATTTTGTGCAAAGGCCTGAAATATTCGATACGGGCATTTGCCTTTTTACCCAATCCAGCATTTTTGCACCAAGGCCTGCCCAGCCTCTTACGTTACACTGATTTTCCGTTATAATTTTTACGCGCAACAGCATGTAATGCTTCGCGCATCTTAGCCATCGTCGAGGTGTCTGTCCGTCCATCCGTCTGTCCGTCTGTCCATCCGTCCGTCACATCCTGGCACTGTATCAAAACGGCGATACCTAGAATCACGAAATCTTTGCTGTGGGCTGCCCCAAGGACTCTAGTTTTTAGTGACAAAATTTTGTGCTCCTGGTTGATGGGTTTTCCCTCAAACGAGGGCATCGAAGTGGGGTACCCCCCTAAAAAGACGTTATTTTGCCATTATTGTCTCTTACAGTGTGAAAATAGTTGCAGATAGGTACATATTTGCTGCATATCATAACAAGCACTGGTGATGTTCTTTTTAGATTTGTCAACATTGATGACTTGAACGATCTTGAACCCCCAAAACAGGGGTTTTGGTGAATGTTTTGCAATTTTTGGCTGCAGCGCAAATTTCAACCGTGAATTGCGACGAAAACAACTTGCATGTGAAATTTTCAGCATTGCACATAGATTTTAGCTGTATCAAGTCCCGACCTTATAGGTTTAAAGAGGCCTGCGCAGTCGGGCGTCAAAGATGGCTGCCCCCTAAAAAGTAGTTATTTTACCGCTTTAGCGTGAAA
>Ga0209454_1004595_pt1 | contig 10360 bp, 4 predicted proteins | sample WorMetHERISLAND1_2_FD_187400 | JGI IMG/M metagenome (GOLD analysis project Ga0209454, IMG submission 187400) | Marine gutless worms symbiont microbial communities from Max Planck institute for Marine Microbiology, Germany - Olavius geniculatus... | ecosystem: Host-associated > Annelida >... | reverse complement strand
GTTAAATGTTAAATTTAAATTCTCTAACCCCCAAAAGACACTTCCTTGCGTGAAACCGCGTCATGTGAGCTATCGCGCGTTACAATCAGTTCGGTCGTTTTTTTCTGTAGAGGACGGCAAGAAAAAAGGAAGGCACAAAAAGTCACGCAGACGTTATATTTCACCTATATGTGGAGAAGCCCTTCGTAAATAAATTTTTACCTAATTTTGCACATCGGGAGATATGCCGGACGTAATCATCTGTGCAAATTTTGGTATGAAAAAATTAAGGTGTTTGGGATATGCGGGGGTCAAATTTTGGAGTCTCCCATTGAAATGGCTAGTCACTCTTACAACAGTAGCGCAGCCTGTGATGTTGGGCAAAACAAAGGCTACAGTCGTGTACTTCTGGTAGACTAATTGTAGCTGTGTTAACCCTGTAATTTCTGGTGATCAATCGATCAAGTTCATTGTGCTGAACCATATCGCACATATACAAGAAACTTAACTAATAAAAACAAAAAGCCCAGCTGTCGCTAGAATGGGCCGACCGTACCGCCTATATCCGAAAACCAGCGTCCGACTTCGGGTCGCTAAAAAAGTGATTTCCCAAAGTGACTGCAGTTTCATACACGTTATGGTGACGCTGCTATATCGAACGCTCACTAGGACGTACCGTTTAGCCACAATATGATTGCATAGCATAGTGCGTAATAACTCTTCAAGGTCATCCAAAGTCGATGGTTTCATAGCCTAGCATTCTACAGACCTGCATTTTTAAGCGCGTTTGTGCCGCAAATTGCAGTCTCGCAAATTCCAGTCTTGCATTTTCAGCGTCCCCTTTTGTTCAGCCCCGAATTTGAAAATGTTGCCCTTGCACTAGATCGCTGAAATTTTGCGTGCAAAGAGCGGTGACACTGAACACTGTTTAGTCACAATACATTCGTTACAAACAGACGACAATGAGTCGACGACACACCGTACCAAAGACTCGACCTTAACGATCAGCCAAAAAAAATTACATATGAGCAGTATATACGTACATGCAAATAACAAATCTACGGTTGCTAGGCCTACTCTTTGCGATAATTTTAGTGCAAATCATGAAAAAATGTTCTGGTTCTATTGGCTGTCGAGCGACGCAGTAGAGCCATTTTGCTTGTCTGGAAAAATTGTGAAATGTGTTGGGCTTAAATTAGCAAAACATGGGCTTATCTCCATGGAGCTAACAGGCAGCAGATAATCTGCAGTAAAGTACATTTAGAAATTAGGTTTATAAGTTATGGAATTAATCAACTAATCAAAAAATTCATATAAGCCTTTCAGGTCAACGCCATATAAGATAAAGGTCTTAAAACGTACATTTTAAAATGTACAAAAACGATAGGTATTATAACGTGACATAGGCCTATAGCCATTTTGTGATCCGGATAACCTGCACATGTACAGACAATTAAGCACACAACACAGCAAAAAATTAAGCTGCCACGGTGCAGTCGAGTTGACTTTCGTGCATCAAATTTGCATCTAGTAGTGCTCGCATAATTTAAATGCAGTCACAACAGAGCCTGACGTATTTTTCGCCTAATGCCTCTAATGGCCAATTTACATCTACAAAGCAACTCAACTTAACAGTTGAGTTCAGTCGCGTTGGCGTCGGCGTCGCAGATGTGAACTGGCCATAACACAGGTATAGTAATAGAACGCGTGTCTATTTACGAAACTAACGGTAGCGCATGCATAATATACACCAAAATGTTATGACAACTATGTACAAGGGGTTCACGCGTAATCCGTCCCGTTTCCGTGGAACAGGAAGGTTATTTTTATCGCTCATTAGCGACAGAACCAAACTCCCAAGCGGTTGTCAGCGACCGGAAACTTCAAAGACGTCAGAGTGATCTTAACTATGCATTGTGGGGATTATTATCTGTCCCATTGCTATAGCATAGCATGGGACAGATTATAAAATCACTTGCGTCTGTCTGTCATTCTGTCAGTCTGTCAGTTTGACTGTAAACACTCCTTCGGCCGCAGTTTTGATTCGATTTTGATGAAATTTTGCACAGTGATTCGGGGCCCGAAAAGTAAGATAGAGTTTGTTTGGGATAAAAATCTGATAACTCCTTCCCCTATTTTACCCCAATTTTTAAAAATTGGCATTACGGCCTATGGGGACTTAAAAGCAGTATAACTCGGTCCCCATAAAAGATAATTGCGAGCTGTGTTTAGTGTTTACCTACCCCCTATTTTCGGAGTCGGCAATCTAATGGTGTATTTAAATTTACCCCTAACGACCCATGTTGCCATAGCAAGATTTCAAAAGTTGCAAAATTTTGCATTACAGCCAATGGAGATTTCAAAGCGGTATAACTCGGTCTCCGCAAAAGATAATAATTGCGCACTGTTTGCACCTACCCTCCTTATACGCGCGGCAGCTGCTAGGCTACATGGCGTGGCAATGGGACAGATACCTCGTTCCACAGAACGTATTTTTAGTTTTGAATGAAACGTCAGTGTTAATTTGCCTGCGGCGTCTCAACTTTCGTTTCGCAGCTGATTTGGACTCTCATATTCATTGGGCCTAAATTTTAGATCCGTCTCGATACGTCATCGTTCATAGGTTACTCTAGAGACGCTATACAGTATATCTTAAGCTATTATAGCGCTATTCACTGCAGCAGCTGAGCACATAATCCACCATGGCTAAGTACCATCTTTTCCTCAGCCTTTCCCGAACCTTTTATTCACGCATAAAGGCTATCCGAGCCGTCTTAGAACTAAAGCAAGCTGAGGTCTCTACTCGGTGTCGTCTTCCCGCATAACTCTTGCGGCGTATTCAAGAAAATGATCACTTCTGAGTTATGACCTTGCGACGTTGATAGGCACTCATTCTGTACTTACTACATTACGCGTGTTATTTTTCAACGCAAGGACTGTAAGATCAACCATTCGACAAATTATGCGTGAGCGACGAAGCTGGTTCTCCGAGCGCTCGTCGAGCGATAGTCGTATTTTGTATAGCAAACTGACAGCACAAATTGATGGATCATTCAATTAAGCGAGCGGTCTATTGGAGTTCGGCTATTTTACGAACATCGAACACTCGATAGCCTACCCGAACTTTGAGTCGTATACACAGCCACGTACGTACAAAACTTCATGTAGAGGTACGTGTGGTCTTAGAGCACCGTGGGTGGCCACATGTCGATTATTACGTCGGATGATACAGAACGTCTTTCACTGATCTAACGACTTCGTCAAGTGTTTACCGACTTTCAGAACTCTTTCAGTAAAATACTCGGCGGTAAATTTGCAATAAATTTGCAATCAAGCAACTTTGCTACAGACGCCGTCGCCTTCACATTTACAACGTACGCTTCACCACATTATCGCAAAATCATTTAGCTTACCGGATAGCTTACCGGATGAGGCCTCCCCAGGGGAACTGGCTCGGCCTCCGAAGTCAATAGGATGTTGCCCAAAGAAAGACTCATCTTTGTCATGCAGTCTTTGTAATTTTGACTTCAAAATGTTCAATGACTCAGATTCAACCACTGATGACTCAAGCTGATTCCAGGTGTAAAAAACTCGTTCAGTGAAGAAGTGCTGTCTCAAGTCAGTGCTGACACGTACCCTCTTTAGCTTCAGGTAATGACCCCTTGTACGTCCAGTATTGTCGAATTCAAAGAATGTGTTGACATCCACTGTCGATAACCCGCGGACCATTTTGAACAATTCAATCAGGTTAGCCCGAACTCTTCTATGGTCCAATGTCCACAATTTCAAAGAAATTAACCTGGACTCATTTGGCAAACGTTTAAAAATTCAAAAAATCTACGTTTAATGCTGAAAATTTCATATGCAGGTTGTCTTGGTCTATCTCCAACCATTTCGTCGCAATTTACTGTTGAAATGTGCGCAGCAGCCAAAAATTGCGAACAAATTCACCAAAATCCCCTTTTTAGAGAGGGGAAAAGGAGGGGGTTCAAGGTCGTTTAAGGTCATCGATGTTGACATATTTTAAAAGCCCTTCACCAGTGTTTGTTATGATATGCAGCAAGTCTGTAGGGCCTACCTATCTGCAACCGTTTTCACACTACAAGAGTTGATAGCGGCGAAATAACGTACCCTCTTTGATGCCCTCGTTTGACGGGAACTACCTCACCCAGAGGCACGAAATTTTGTCACTATATACTAGAGTTTATTGGGCAGCCCACAGTGAAAATTTCGTGATCTTAGCTTGCACCGTTTTGATACAGATCACGAGTGTGACAGACAGACGCCTAGACGACGGCTAAGACGCGCGAAGCATTCTGCTGTCGCAAGTAAAAAAATCGACCTATGCCTAAAATTGTAAAAAAAACTGTTTATTATAAGCGAGCATAATTATGTAACGATAATGGCAGTTCTAATAATATTTCTTGTTACTCTCTAGACAGTCAATAATGTCAGAACGTGAACAAGTCCAAACCTACTAAGCCAACGTCGAGACTGACGCTTAGCATATGAGGTCAAAACTTGTGCTGCAAATGTCAGTTACGTACTTATTTTAATGCTGTCGAGATAGACCGCTCCCCATGGTCAATAAGGTGTAGCAAATGTCACGTGCATCGGTGCGCAGTTAAACGTCGAACATTTTGATAGTCTAGCTGCGTTCACTCAGAACTCGAAATTAGGCCCGGCGTTAGGATAACACGTTCGTGATGAATGCTAAATTTGTTTGTAATCATGCAAGCATTTAACAAGCTCTGCTTTACTGGATTAGCTTTTCGAGCCTATTCATATCCGTCTTTAACTCAATCAAGAACAATGCCAACAAACTCGAGCTTAAACCTAATAGGAGCCAAAGCTAAAAGAGTTGACGCTTAAAATCTCTGACGTTGAGTAAACCTAAAGGCGATTTTGGTATTTTCAGCTTCAGTATATTAATATTGCGTTTAATTAAGTCATTCGTCAATTTTGGTGACTTCTGGTGCATGAAAAATATGTACCTCTATAGCATCACAGTCGTTTTTCTGACATCTGTGCTTTTACATTAACCACGGCATTGCGACTGTCCCTGATGCACGGTGCCAAAAAAATTTACGTACTTTTTGCGCGCGACAGCATGTAATGCTTCGCGTGTCTCAGTTATGGCCTAAACGTCCGTCTGTCCGTCCGTCTGTCCGTCACTTTCTGCAGCCCTATCAAAACGGTGCGAACTAAAATCACCAAATCTTCACTGTGGGCTGCCCCACGGAATCTACTTTATTGTGACAAAATTTTGTGCCCCTGGTTAATGGGTTCCCCTCGAACAAGGGCATCAGAGGGGTAAGCTTACCCCTTAGAAAAACTTTATTTTGCCGCTATTGGCTCGACTAGTGTGACTGTACACGATTGCCCAGGTGGCAGGACCGCTGCTGTCGCGCGTCACGCGAGCTTTTCTCAAATTACTTGTTTTACTTCAGTGATAGTGAATCGCATCTTGATGTGTTGCTGTTGGTGTGAGACAGGCATACCGCATATAGCCAGCAAGACAGGATGGGAAATTGGCAGCACGGACTATTCGGTTGCTTCCGCAACAGCTACGTCTGTCTTTTGACCTACTTCGCGCCGTGCTATGTCGTCGGCAAGGTTGCCGAGAAGGTTGACGAGTCCTTCCGTCTGCACGCCTGCCTCACGTTCGTGCCTATCGTCAACGTCTTATTCCGGAGCAAGGTCCGAGGAATAATCCGCGAACGGCGCGGTATCGAAGGCAGCCACGGCAAAGATCTGTGTCTGCATTGCTTCTGCGGCTGCTGCGCTTTGATCCAGGAAGCCCTCGAAGTCGAAGCGATTGCACCGAGGACGTCCATCGTGCAGCCGGAGCAGCAAATGATTCAGCGCCAATAGAACAACATAATATGACATACTATGGAATTACGTCAATCAACAAGCGACAACTGCATGCTGGAGAAAACTACATTTATCGTGATTCGTTCAAATCGCATTGGCATTAATTCACTTTACTTACTAGATAATTCGTGTTTCTGCAGGAACGAGGCCATGCAGGTTTCCGATCGTATTAATGAATCAGATAGATTCAGACGCTAAATCTTTCAAAATTAGATTCAGTGACAGCAATATTAGCCCGGCATGCTACACAACAAATCCGAGTTCATTGTTTCACGTTTTGTGACGAGCCTACTGTTTATTGCATCACGATTTTCTCCATTCGTTCGTATCTCATTTGCATGAATGCAGAAAAAAGTTTGTTAACAACTAGGAGCATCATCCGGCATCCATAATGCATGTATTTCGCTCAGCAGTAACTTATCATTATCAACACCAATAATAAGCATAGGACCAAACAGGTAGGACTCGTTGCGTTTGAAATAATGTTATAAGTTTAGACAACAAAATCCTACGAAAAGCATTCGTTAGCTCTTTCGTTCGCTTGCAACATTTAAATGAACGATTGCTAATTGACTGGCTACTAAAACAGTTTGCCTACAGAGTTACGGATTTGCGATTGCTGATGAAAAAATCGCCGCCCCGCTGGTAGAACTGCCCTGCGGCTCCGGCGGTGATCTCTCACGGTCGTGGGGTTGCTCTTCAAGCCTGTAGGCTGTGTGTGCATTATCGACGAGAGACATAAAACAAAAGTCGGTGGTTAATGCTAATGACTGGTTTAATACACATAACAACCACCGTGACGGACTGGCTAACTCGTTACTCCCCAGGCTCTCTTTTTTGACTTCGTACCAGGTCTCCTTTTTATAGTCCCACCGAAAGTGGCGGGGCCAATGGCGGGGCTATGCCTTGCACATGACCGAAGATGGGAAGTTGTGGCGAGCCGCCCCACCGCTGGGCAGACGCCTAGTTTACCACGTAATTGGGCAGGGCTGGAACCACACAACCAGGGCAGAACGACTCTACATAGCGACAAAGTCCAATATGAGTGCAGAACACAAATAATCAAATTTCTTTCTTGTCATTTATAAACAAAATGAGTATCAGATGCTGCCAGATAGCACTGTTCGTCCAGTGCACAAGCAAGAATGTCTTCAAAAGCAAAATTACCACCAAATGCTGTTGCTTTCGAAAAATTTCAGCAGGACAGCCGACAAAATATTGTCAGCTTCCGATTCTCAGTTAGAATCAGCTTTTATATCATAAATGCATTAATCTACATACTTTGCATATTATTTTATTTTCATTATCACCGATATTAGCTTAGAAGTAAGAGAGAGTTTATTTTTCATAACCATAAATATAATAAGAAAACAATAGTTAATAACACAGAAAAGTCACCAGTAAGGTACATTTCCATTAATGCTGGCTACCCATTGTTGCACACAACAGGCTACCCATTGTTGCACACAACATAACAACAATATGACATAATCAAAAAAAGAAAGTAAAGAAAAGAAAATTCAGTGCACTCACACCAAAAGTAAGATGTATAGCATTCACAATAACTATAGGTACATCCGCAGCGCTATTCTTCCTATTTTGTTTTGTACATACGACCCTTGCTACCCAGGTTGTCAACAAAACATATGGCTTGGCTATTTTAGTTATTTTTCCAGGGACATCAAAACACCGTGTCATGCTGATCTTTGGAGACGAGTCGTGCTGTGCCATCACACGCCAATGACTCTGTGATTATATACGCTTCATGCGGAGCTTACACCTATTGGCCAAGATCACTATTACTATAATAATGCTATTACCTAAGTAGTAATTACGCGCTAGAGCTAGCTATAGCGCGTATTAGCTACGGTAATTCTGTCCGTCTGTCTGTCCGTCCGTCTGTCTTGGTGTTACGTCCCGGTACCGTTCCAAGCCCAGATAAGACAAAGACTTCGGGTTTTCACCGTATGATAGCCTAGAGTCTCTATTATTTCGAGACAAAATTTCATGCCCCTAGGTCAAGGGGGTCCCCTCAAACGAAAGGGCGAAAGAGGGGCACCGCCTCTAAAAAGACGTTATTTTACCGGTATTGGGTCGTCTAACTTGAATATGGTTGCAGATAGGCACAGACATGCTGCTTATCACAACAAGCACTGGCGACGAGCTTTTTAGGAATGTCAACATTGATGACCTTGAATGACGTTGAACCCCCAAAATAAGGGGTTGTAGTAAATCTTTCGCGATTTTGGGCTGCGACACGCATTTCAAGAGTGAATTGCGCCGAAATGGCTGGAGATAGACCAAGTCAACCTGCGTATGAAATTTTCAGCATTACATGTAGACTTTAGCAGTCCAAGTCCAAACGCTTTAGATTCAAGGAGGCTTGCGCACGCGGGTGTCAGAGAGGGGTACCCCTTTAAAAAGTGGTCATTTATCCGCTGTTGGCTTGTCTATCGTGAAAACGATTGCAGATAGACACAGACATGTTGCTTACCATAACAAGCACCAATGGCGTGCTTTTTGATGGTATCATCATTGATGACCTTGAACCCTAAAAAAAGGGTTATTAGTGATTTTTGGCGATTTTCGGCTACAAAAGAGTGAATTGCGGCGAAACGGGTGGAGATAGACCAAGATTACCTGCGAACAGGAACATGAGCATTTTTGCACAGATTTCTTGTTTTTAGCGGATAAGAAATTCTGGCGAGTCTGTCGATCGGGCAGTGTTTGCACTTTTTTTCGTAACAACGTTTCTAAACATAGAGAGCGTATGCGATAAATAACCAAATTAACTAGTTTGCGTCATCGTCCTCATCGCTGACGCTGTACGCGGTAATTAGGCAATATGTTCATGTAGCGCATTTGCTCGTCTGCTCCTGTCGATTTTTTCTGACTCATTAACGTACGCGTCGCTATATGGATGCATCCTATTAAAGGACTAAAATAGAAAAGAAGCAGTCTTTCTGCAGTGATATACGATAGACGCATCATCAGCATTCATGGAGTATTGGACGGTAGATATTGGTGGCGTGGTGGAGTCATCCACGACTATGGGTAGGCCTAGGTCTATACTCGAGTCTGCAGTCAGCGGGTTTCGCAGTCAGTAACCCTCTAAGTCATACGTTGCCGACAATGCATTATCGTATAAGAAGTCTCGTTTAATCTTTTGTACGAATAAAATAACCTAACGGAAAAGCAGCAATACAATAAAAGTATGCGAAAACCGAACAGCTCGAAAAACGATCTCGTAAGTCTGCGAAGTTTAATTCTACCAGTGCAAGCAGAGCTCTTGCTGGTCCTCGAAAGTCCTTGAGTTTTTTTTCCAGATTTTCAAAGCCTGGAAAGTTTTTGAAAACAGACATGGTCCTCAAAAATCCTTGAATCAGTGTTTGAAGGTCTTTGAAAATGCTTGAATTTGATTTTCCAAAACGCCGTGACCGAACAACTGATTTTTACAGTCAATGTTGCCTGAGTCTAAAAAGTAAACAGACTTCATTACTGTTTTTTTTATAATTCCAGTTTTTGATTAATGCTTGAAAGTTTTAAATTGTCGAATGAAACTGAACCTGCTTATATATGCTTATAAAAGTGCGGTTTGATTTAATTCAGTTTTTTTTAATATATTTTTGTATGGTCCTTGAAAGTCCTTGAAAAGTCCTTGAATTTGATTTTGACAAATTGGCAAAAACCATGTGCCAGAGTTATAATGTGGACGGAGTAATGATTGTGGTGCTAAACACTGTAATGTTACTGCTCCAGCTACGATGATGATAACGAACGACACGTTAACTTCGTGAAACCTATTTTAAATGTGCAAGTTCTAGACCTGCGACTCTATCAGTTCAGCCTATCGTTATTCGTTCGAGAAAAGTACATCATCTGTTCATAGTAACAAATTCATCTGCAAGTTAAAGTCGCAATTCAACCTAACGAATTTCATACGTCAATGGCATTTCGTTTTCAATTCACATAAGTGACGCCATATTCACAAACGGACACAAAATATGTGAATTTCGTTACACTTTATGCTTCGGAACATGTTATGGTTTATAACATTGTAAGTGCACCGAAACCTCTATACATTTTTATTTTTCGTGGCTTTCGGTATGGAAGTCGTGGCATACTGTTTGGTTCAGAAATTGTTTCGTTTTTCGAACTTCGCGTCTGATCTGTAAATTGGTTTACTTTTGCTCGTTACATGGGTTTTTTCCAACATTTTGGGTTTTCGAGAACATTCAATTCGCGACTTAAAAACAAATGTAGGCCTAGATGAAATCGACTGACAGTAGACGCAGACGGACTGACGGATCACATTGCGTAAGGCGAATGCCTAGAGGATCAGCTGTGTTTATCTGTTTAATTGTATTTGTATTAATTCCTGTTGCATGTTCTTGACGCTAACGAATCCAATTAAACCGACTCTCTGCTGACCTTATTCTTATATCAGATTTGCTCGCGCCAAAAAGTGCTATACACTGTGCCCGGAAAACGGAACCCCCTAGAT
>Ga0209454_1004594_pt1 | contig 10361 bp, 8 predicted proteins | sample WorMetHERISLAND1_2_FD_187400 | JGI IMG/M metagenome (GOLD analysis project Ga0209454, IMG submission 187400) | Marine gutless worms symbiont microbial communities from Max Planck institute for Marine Microbiology, Germany - Olavius geniculatus... | ecosystem: Host-associated > Annelida >... | reverse complement strand
TCATTCTGGTCGTAGGCCAAACGGAGGCTTGCAAAATTCAATGGTGTTCCCAGACATACGTTTCATCTACACCTCGAAGAATGTGAATTCAGATTCAATCATCGGGAGGAAAACTTATTGATATAACACTCATTTTACTGAGAGAAAATCCTCTCTAAAGTTATCTAGACCCAAACCAAAACACTGACTCTGTATATAAAGTCACATATCCATCCGGCGCTTACGCTCCAGCGGTAACCCCTTGTAGGCGCCGGCTTGCCGGCGCAAAAGCGCGGACTCGCCCCGCACCTACCGGCCTCGTGGCCAGGCTACCCTGACCTGGCCGACTCGGCCAAGGTCATGTTCTCGCACGGATTTATACGCGCTCACCCGGTTTCTTTTGTGGCAGATCCCCTTGCAACCCGGAGGGGTCCCGATAAGATGCGCCTTTAAACACTATCAAGTTTTCCAGGTACGCCATGTCGAACAACCAGGACAAACCGAGATTCTCCCTGCCGGTGCGTGTCTACTACGGAGATACGGACGCCGGCGGAGTGGTCTATTACGCCGACTACCTCAAGTTCATGGAGCGGGCGCGTATCGAGTGGCTGCGCAGCCTGGGCTTCGAGCTGGACACACTGCGGCGGCAGGAAGGCCTGCTGCTCATCGTGCGGCACGCGGACATCGCATACCTGCGTCCGGCCCTGCTCGATGACCTGTTGACAGTCACCGTCGATTCCTGCGGCCACGGTGGGGCAAGCATGGATCTGGTGCAGGAGGTGCGCCGCGCGGCGGATGCCACCCTCTGCTGCCGGGGTGGGATAAAGATTGCCTGCGTGGACGCAAAGACCTTGCGTCCCAAACGCATACCGGAAAGACTATTGGTAGAGATCGCTGATGTACGCTGAGCTCTCCCTCCTCGACCTAGTACTCGACGCCGGCATCGTGGTGCAATTGGTGCTCGTGTCCCTGGTGTTGGTCTCGATCATCTCCTGGAGCATGATCTTCGACCGCGCCTGGGTCGTGAAGCGGGCGCGGCGGGCGACGGACGATTTCGAGCAACGGTTCCGGTCCGGCGGTGACCTCGGCGCCCTCTACCGGGACCTGGAGCGGGACCGACGGGGAGTGAGCGGGTCGGCCGCCATCTTTCGGGCCGGCTTCAAGGAGTACACGCGCCTGCGGAAGGGCGACAATGGAGATCTTATGGCCGTCCTCCAGGGCACCGAGCGCTCCATGCGGATCGCCCTGAGCCGTGAGATGGACCGCCTGGAAGTCAACCTGCCCTTCCTCGCTACCGTGGGCTCCACCAGCCCCTATGTGGGCCTGTTCGGCACCGTCTGGGGCATCATGCACGCCTTCCATGCCTTGGGGAACGTCAAGCAGGTGACCTTGGCCCTGGTTGCGCCGGGCATCTCCGAGGCCCTGGTGGCAACCGCCATGGGGCTGTTCGCCGCTATCCCGGCGGTGGTCGCATACAACCGCTACGCCGATCAGGTAGAGCGGCTGAGTAACCGCTACCAGGAATTCATGGCAGAGCTCTCCACCCTCCTGCAACGCCAGGGGCAAGGCTGAACGAACGGTTGAGACCAAGGGGAGTTCCTTAGATGCCAAGGTCGTGCCTGCGTCGCCGATTCATGTCCGAGATCAACGTCGTGCCCTACATCGACGTGATGTTGGTGCTGCTGGTGATCTTCATGGTGACCGCGCCCCTGATTACCCAAGGCGTCAAGGTCGACCTGCCCCAGGCGAACGCCCAGGTCATCTCCGAAGAGACCTCGGAGCCGGTCATCATCACCGTGGATCGGTTCGGGGACCTCTACCTGGATCTAGGTGAGGCCGAGGACCGGCCGACGGATCGGGAGACCCTGCTGACCCGGCTCAGCGCAATGCTCAGGCTTAACCCCAGGGTGCCCGTCATGATCAGGGGCGACGCCGCCGTGGACTATGGACGCGTGATGGAGGCCATGGTGCTGGCCCAGGCCGCGGGGGCCCCGAGTGTCGGCCTGATCACGACCCCGCCGGAGCACCTTGGGCCCTAGTACCCCATTTCACCTTATTTTACGTTCTCAGCGCGGCGAGAAGCGGCCAGATGCTAGGCGTGCGAGCGCAGGAATAGCAACCCCTCTTTCAAGCTCGCGCAACAACGCAGCTGGCCGCTTCTCGTCGCGCCCGAAGGGAGCCCCCCAAACGCGCCAAGGCAGCGTTACAGCGCTTGGCAATAGGAGAGCTATTCCCGGCGCGCTGTGCCTTGCCTTGGCGCGTTTGGGAGGGCTCTGAGAATGCAATAAAAACATCCTGAAAATCCTGTTAATCCTGTACTATTCGGTCCAATCCCCCAAACCGCGCCGAATCATTCAGGATTGCTACGGATCGCGCGCATCACACGCATCCGATCCGCGCCGGTTCGCGGTCTTCCTTTTTGACCTGGATCAGAAAATCGAAGCCCAGGAATAATTCCTGACCTGGCGCAATTCTTTACGCTTCCGAAGGATTTTTTCCGCCGACCTATTTATCATTTGGCTTGACCGGGTCGGCGGCGGGGACCCCTTGTCTTCTCGTCACGAATCCGACTCCGCACCCATCCGAACCAAGGGGGAAGCCATGAGGCGGTTGATCTCGATTGCACTGTTTCTGACCCTCGGAACGGCAGGCTCCCTTGCGGCCACTGTCCCGGATAAAATTACATCGGAAATCGCGGAGGAGAAGGGCTGTCTGGGTTGCCACGAGGGTATCGAATCGATCCGTGAGGAGACCAGCGCCATGCTGGCCGCCATCAAGGCCCTGGGCAGACCCCAGGGCGATCCCGAGGGCTGTGTGGTCTGCCATGGCGGCAACCCGCGGGGCCTGACGGCCGCGGAGGCGCACCAGGGGGTGCCCGAAAAGGCATCGAAAACGGGTCCCAAGACCTTCTATCCGGACCCGGGCAGCATCTGGATCGCTGACAACAGCTGCGGCCAGGCCGGTTGCCATCAGGGCTACCCTTACCGGTTGGAGCGCGCCCTGATGAACACCGAGGCCGGTAAGATCCAGGGCAACCTGCACACCTGGGGCATCGAGGAGGTCCAGAACTATAAGGTGCCGTGGGGCAACTACGCCGTCGAAGACACGGACGGACTGACCCCGACCGTCGGTACCGATACCTATAAGGCCTACATGGCCAAGCTGATCGAAGAGCACCCGGACCAGCTGCCGACCAAGCTCGATCAGATTCCCCTGCCCTCGGTCGAGGAGATCGAGGCCGATCCCAAGCTGGCGGGCTTCACCTATCAGCGCCAGCAGTGTCAGCGCTGCCACGTGGGTATCAGGGGGCGCGAAAAGCGCGGTGATTACCGCGGCATGGGCTGCTCCGCCTGCCACATCCCCTACGGTAACGAGGGCTATTACGAAGGTGGCGACCCGACCATCGACAAGGAAGAGCAGGGCCACATGCTGGTGCACCGCATCCAGGGCACCCGCGAAGCCAAGGTCAAGGTGCGGGACGATATGGAGTATTCGGGGATCCCGGTAGAGACCTGCAACTCCTGCCACAACCGCGGCAAACGGATCGGGGTCACCTATCAGGGCCTGATGGAGTTCCCCTACGGCTCGCCGTTCGACGAGAAGGGCAATACTCAGCCCAGGCTGCACACTAAGCAATATCTCTTCATCTCCGACGACCTGCACCACCAGTACAGCCAGAGCCGGCCCGAGAATCCCCAGGGTGGCATGCTATGCCAGGACTGCCACACCACCATCGACGTACACGGTGACGGCAACATCTTCGGCACCACCCTGGCCCAGGTCGAGATCGAGTGCCAGGACTGCCACGGCACCCCCCAGGCGTTCCCCTGGGAGCTGCCGCTGGGCTTCTCCGAGGAGTTCGGCAAGGCGCTCGCCTCCGAGGCACGGGGGCTGGGCGATGCGCTGCTCCCCGAGACCCAGGCCTATGCCACTCAGTATGACAAGAAGGAGGGCTACCTGCTCTCCACCCGCGGCAACCCCCTAGGCAATGTGGTGAAGGACGGTAAGAAGGTTGTGCTGCACTCCGCCACCGGCCTGGACTTCCAGGTCCCGCTCCTGAAGCAGTTGGCCTTGGACGACGGCTGGAAGAGCCCGGACGCCATGGTCGCCATGAACGATGTGACCAAGCACGCCGAGAGCATGGAGTGTTACGCCTGCCACGCCTCCTGGGTACCCCAGTGTTATGGCTGCCACGTGCAAGTCAACTACGGCAGGGACAAGGACGGCAAGCCGTACCAGGATACGGACTGGATCGTCGGCGGCAGCGAGCGGTTCGAGGATGGTCAGACCGCCGAATCCCCCCTGGGCACCCACGGCTACAAGCGGCCGGGCAAGGTGTTCGAGAAGCGCTCCTATTTGCGCTGGGAGGAGCCGGTGCTCGGTATCAACGGCGAGGGCCGCGTGACCCCGCTGATGCCCGGCTGCCAGATCGTCTACACCGTCATCGACCGGGAAGGCAAGGCGGTGGCGCTGAACCAGCTCGGCAAGTCACCGGATGAGCAGGCGGCGCTCGGCCAGGAACGGGTGCCGGACGCCATCGACATGGCCCCGGTACAGCCCCACTCGACCCAGCGCAAGGCCCGTACCTGCGAGTCCTGCCACAACAACCCGAAGGCCCTGGGCTACGGGATCTCCGGCGGCGTCTTCCAGGCCCGTTATCCGGAGGACATCGTCGAGGACCTGATCGACCAGAAGAACGGTCGGCCGATCCCCGGCCGCTACCAGATCCAGATCCAGGGGATCCCCGACCTGGACTACGACTGGTCCACCATCATCAAGGATGGTCAGCAGGTGCAGACGGTCGGCACCCACTGGCCCCTGTCCCGCGCCCTGACCAAGGAAATGCGCGCGGGTATGGAGCGCACGGGCCTATGCAAGGGCTGCCACCGCGAGATGAGCAATGCCAAGCTCTGGTCCAAGGTCGCGACCGAGGGCCAACTGACCGATGAGGAGCACATCGAGCTGATGAACAGGCAGTTCAAGATCCATGCGGACTCGGTGGAAGAAAAGAAGGAGAAGTAATCGAGTCGTCCCCGACCCCAAGTGTCGCCACTCGACGCGCCTCCGTATCAGGCGGGGGCGCGTCGGTGGTTGCGGTGGTCCGATCGCCGGCGATCAACCTCGACCTCGCTTGCATCCAAGCCCTGAGAGGCTGTCTAAAAACTAACCCATTGATTTTGAATATTAAGAAAGATTCATAAAGATCCCTCGCTGCGCTTCGGGATGACACTCCTGGCGTCCTTGTCATTTCGAGCGCAGCGAGAAATCCTGGTCCCGACGGAGGAGGGATCTTAGGTTCATGCGGTTGGCTGGTTCTCAGGTTTTTAGATAGCCTCTGAGTCGGTTATTTTCCCTCCGGTTTTGCCGGTAACCTTGTCGGACCCGATTATGGCCGCCGTCATCGAACGTGTCGCTAGTTTCGAACAGACCGTGCAGGATTTCGTCAGAAATGCCGAGATTCAGTTCAACCGACTTTACAACTCGCAGCTGCGGACCGAAGCGGAGCTGCGCGCATTCAAGGATGAAATGAGCGATTTCAAGGACGAAACACGCCGACAGCACCGGGAGATGAACAAGAACTGGGGGGAGCTTTCCAACAAGCTGGGTACCCTGGTCGAAGACCTGGTCGCTCCGAGTCTACCCCGGGTGGTCGAAAAGCGACTGAACGAGAGCACCTACGATCTCATGGTGCGACGTAAGCGCCGTTCGCCCGATGGGCGCATAAAGGAGTTCGACGCCGTATTGGTGACCCCCGAGTGCGTCTGTCTCAACAGCACCAAGGCGACCCTGCGCAATACCGACGTGGACGGCTTCGTGGCCGACATCGCCGAATTCCGGACCTTCTTTCCCGAATATAACGCCCTGCCCCTGGTGGGGATTCTCGCCAGCCTCGCCGTGGACGGGAGCGTGCTCGCCTACGCGGAGAGGCGGGGCTTTCTGGTGCTGGCGGTCGGCGATGAGCTGATGGAGGTCAAAAACCGGTCCGATTTCGAGCCGAAGCGCTGGTAATATCGGTGGTGATAAATTTATAAGTGGTGATAGGCCGCCCGGAAGCCTGATAATCGATAATCGTCCGACCACCCACTGCTTTCGCCATCCCTGGCGCCTGGATTCCGGCGTCCCAGCCGGAATGACACAGTGAGGGCTCAACGGTTACCGTGTTGGGGCTTCGGGTAGCTATGTATATTGGTCCCAAATTTTACATCTATCCCGTAGGGTAGCTGAATAGTTACGACAAAAACGCGAGGGTTGAGACATGAATTTAAAAAAACATTTCGTTTCACTAAACCGTGGCGGAGTTCTATTACTTGCCGTTGTTTCTGTATTCGGTCGCAGCTCTACCAAAACAGGAGGGTCAGAATCGTATTCGATCTCCGACCTCAAACTGGCAGAGCTTCCCAAGGGAGTTGAGGATTTTGCAGATTACATTGAGGGGGCGTGCAACTTTAGATTGCCGCAATTCGCAAAGGTTGTCGATCGACGTGGGTCAGCGGCTAAAATTATATCTTGGATAGGGTTGGTTGCTGGTACTATTGTCACTCCAACGCTCATTGCAGCAAGCAATGCTAACGCATTTGGACTACAGGCTTTAGCGCGCTTGCCGGCGCGACAAACGAAATGACCGAGATCATCCGAGATCGCGGCCTCAGTGGTATGAACGTGGCACAAGAACGAGCGGAGCTTGAAGAAAGCATAGCGGTTGCACTCGACGCCGCAAAGGATCTTTCCGTTCGCCGTGCAGCAGCCTTAAAAGCAGCAATCAAATGCAGGCTTGTGGCCTTATAACTCAATAGATGTTGTTGAGAAAGAGTCCGTAGGATGGGCAAAGCAAGCGCCCATCAAGATGGTTTTAAAGGTTCGGTCATTCCACGGAGGTTTCTGAGCCGCGTCTACTTGGAGGATGCACAAAGCGAAGCGTGCCCATCAATGACGGGCACCCACTGGCAGTGGACGGCGCCGTGCCCAACAAGGGTGTTGGGCACGGGCCATCCCCGGCCCTTTGCCCAATCTACCCAGCTGGCGGGCGATTATGACCGCAATATAAAAAGCCCCCATGCGCGCCTCCCCCATACAATCCCTGCTGTTCGCCGGCGTCCTGGCCATGGTGGCCGGAGTCGCCGTCACCCGCGCCGGAGAGCCGGCAAGCCCTGACCCATTCCCCTCCGCCGCACCGGAACCCTCGGTGCCGGTCACATCCGGCCGTCCCCATGGCGGCACCTACGATCCCCACGCCCGACTCGACCCGGAGACTCAAATCCGCATCGCGCTCCAACACAAGGCGGAGGGGAGACTGCGAGAAGCCCTGAACGTTCTGTCCATGGCCATCGACGGACACCCGGACCAGGCGCGGCTTTACGCCGTGCGCGGCAGTCTGCTGCTGGAGGCCGGTCGTGTCGCGCCGGCCCTGGCGGACCTGGAGCGGGCAGTCAGACTCGATCCGGACGATGCGGAGGCACTCACCAATCGGGCCCAGGCCTACCGCCGGTTCGGCCGCATCGACCAGGCGCTGACGGATCTCGACCACGCCCTGGAAATCGCCCCCGATCTCCTGGCGGCCCGTTTCAACCGGGGCACCATGCGCTACGGCGCCGGTGATTACCAGGGAGCCCTGGAGGATTTCGACCGCTGCGTCGCCCTCGACCAGTACCTGCCCGGACCCTACTTCAACCGAGCGTCGGTCAGGGACGCCCTGGGGGACAAGGAAGGCGCGATCGCCGATCTGGATCGATTCCTGCGCATCTCCCGCAACGAGACCTGGAACGACCAGGCCCGGCAATTGCGGCGGGTGCTCGAAGATCCGGCCAAGGCACCGGTCGCGCCTGGACCGAATCCGCATCGCTGACAGGTTGTGCAAAGTCGTAGGAAAATGGAATGTTCCCATCCCCCCTCACGAACGGCGACAAAAGCGCCCCGATGGAAAGACAACCACACCCATCGAAAGAAGCGGGAGAGTCCGACCTGAAATGCATCGGTTCATCCCCGCAGGCACGGGGAACACACTGATCACTGCACCCTGACAACTGTCCCCTGATCACCGCCTTTTCGACTTGCTTCTATGCCAATTTTTTGTCTCTGCAATGTTTATTTGGTGGTGTTTTAATTTTGTTGCCGCCAAGTATAGGGTGCCTTAAAAACTCCCTCTCATGGGAGGTTGAAAGCAGCCTGTAAACCAGAAACAACGAAGTTAGAACACCACCGTTTATTTCTCGGCGGCTCTGGTATTTGCCGCCATCGGGCGGGACAGCATCCCGCGGTTGTGGTAAAAGCAGCGGGGAGTATCCGAGCAATGAGATGGAAAGGGACGGGGATGGGGTGGGCGAAGCCCGGCAAGGGTGCGGAAACTGCCGGTCGAGCCCCGCGAGGGGAGGGCTGAATAATGTCTCTGGGACCCGTGATGTTGGACCTGGCGGGCGTCGAGCTCGACGCGGAGGAGCGGGAGATTCTCCGCCACCCGGCGGTGGGTGGGGTCATCCTGTTTGCCCGTAACTTCGAGCACCCGGAGCAGGTCGCCGCGCTGACCGCCGCCATCCACGATCTGCGCGATCCTCATCTGCTGGTGGCCGTGGACCAGGAAGGCGGCAGGGTGCAGCGCTTTCGGGAAGGATTTACGCGCTTGCCGCCCGCCGGCCGTTTCGGTGAGCTGAGCCGTGAGCACCCGGTGAACGCGCGGCGTGCCGCGCATTCCGTGGGTTGGCTGATGGCCGCCGAGCTACTCTCCGTGGGCGTGGACTTCAGCTTTGTACCGGTGCTGGATCTGGACCGGGGAGTGAGCCGGGTGATCGGAGACCGCGCCTTTGCTGCCGGCGCCGATCGGGTGACGGAGCTTGCCCTGGCATGGCGCGAAGGTATGCACGAGGCCGGCATGGCTGCGGTAGGCAAGCATTTTCCCGGACACGGCAGCGTGGCGGCGGATTCTCATACCGAGCTGCCGGTCGATGACCGATCCTTCGGCGACCTCGAGACGGAGGACCTGATCCCCTTCGAGCGCCTGATCCGGCATGGCCTGGAGGCGATCATGCCGGCGCATGTGATCTATCCCGAAGTAGATCGAAATCCCGCCGGTTTCTCGGCGTTCTGGCTGCGCCGGATCCTGCGCGAGAAGCTCGACTTTCAGGGCGTCATCTTCAGCGACGACCTGGATATGGCCGCGGCCGCGGCCGGCGGTGATTACACCGAGCGTTCCCGGTCGGCCCTGGATGCGGGTTGCGATGTCCTTCTGGTGTGCAACAATCGCCCCGCCGCACTGGAGATCATCGAGTCCCTGCGCGATTACGACGACCCGACCGCACACCTGCGCTGTCTGCGCATGCACGGTCGCGGCGGCCTCGAACGCGCGCGTTTGCACCTGGAGCCGCGTTGGCAGCAGGCCCTGCGCGCCGTTGCGGCGCTCGAGGCCTTGGACGCCCCGAGTCTGGATCTTTGAATATGACCGGGGAGAGATCAGCAGGATGAGACTATCACGAGAGCAGTACGCCGCCATTATGGGCCGGGCGGAGCTGCTCGTATCCGGCGCGGAGCTGGAGCGGATACTGGACCGGCTGGCGGAGGCGATCACCGAGATCTTGGCGGAACGAGACCCCGTGGTGTTGTGCGTCATGAAGGGCGCGGTCACCGCCGTCGGTCGGCTACTACCGCGGCTGGGGTTTCCCCTCACCCTCGACTATGTCCACGCCACCCGCTACCGGGGGACCACCAGCGGCGGGGACCTCCAATGGCTGCATCGGCCCACGGCCTCCGTGCACGGCCGGCAGGTGCTCGTAGTGGACGACATCCTCGACGTAGGCATCACCCTGGATGCCGTCGTCAGGGCCTGTCGGGAGGACGGGGCGACCGATGTACAGACCGCGGTCCTGGTGGAGAAGGCGCGCGAGCACGCCCATGACTTCCGCGCGGATTTCGTCGGCATACAACTCCCGGATCGCTACCTGTTCGGCTATGGCCTGGATCACCTGGGCTATTTCCGCAATGCCGACGGTATCTATGCGGTGGCCGATGAGGATGTTTGATAACTGTCGGGTCCCGAATGATTCCGGGTATCCCCTGTCACCGAGGTTCGATTCGATCGCGCCGCTTTGCCGGCGTACGCCAAAACAGTCCGGAATCCATCAAGAGCCTTATAATTGATTAGGGTCTAGATAACTTTAGCCACTGCGAGAGCATGCTAAGGTTATGTTATGCAAGGGAAAAATAGGTATTTCAGGCGTTCACACCTTTCGGAAGCGAAATTCAGCGTGATTATCCGCTCTTTTGCGCACGATTTACCGGCCTCGAAAATCGCCGAGCTGAGTGATGTCAGCCGCCCGACAATCAATCAGTTGTTGTTCGAACTACGGACCCGAATCGCTCGAATTCGTGACGCCTCCTCGCCCTTATCGGGTGAG
>Ga0209454_1004592_pt1 | contig 10362 bp, 7 predicted proteins | sample WorMetHERISLAND1_2_FD_187400 | JGI IMG/M metagenome (GOLD analysis project Ga0209454, IMG submission 187400) | Marine gutless worms symbiont microbial communities from Max Planck institute for Marine Microbiology, Germany - Olavius geniculatus... | ecosystem: Host-associated > Annelida >... | reverse complement strand
TCTTACCACCATCCTCCGCAGCAGCATCAGCAGCAGCGTCAGGGCGCAGCAGCGCAGAGCGCAGACCGACGCCACGAGATCTCAGTAGCACGACTTGGCAGCAATGCACCGCGACTCAGCAGCTTAACTCTAGTCTTCACCAGTCGTCACCGCACAAGGTCTGACTTGACTAATCGTCAAATAAGTTGTTATTGTGAACCTTCCGTCCTTGCGGGGTAGGTCGACTACCGGCCCATCAAATTTTGACGGGGCGTAAAGTGGGTCGCGTTCGCTTGTGTCGCCGATTAGCATATTATGAATGTGTACCCCAGATTAGCAACAGGCATTAAATTGTATTGGATTTTTGCAAAAAAAACCTGTTTTAGGTGAGAAATTCGTACTGAATAAGCGCTGAACTAACCCTACGACTAACCCTAACACTAGCCCTGCCCTAACCTTATTTATAACCCCATTCTTAACTTTATTTCTAACCGTAACACATAAGTCGTAATAATGTTTTCAAAAAAGCAAAAAGTAAAGTTTCTGCCCACTGGGCCATTCGGCTAACCGATTTTGCTGCTGTAGACAGCCTATAACCATGCACGGTCTATTGTCTCTTCGACTATAATATATTAACTACTACTTCGCTAGATGGCACTACATACAGTCTGTTGCTAAAATGGGGTACACTTTCGTATTATGCCGGCGGTTAGCTAACACCATGTGATCACATATGGCACGTGACGCTCCGTAGCTCTGTGATGACTTGCCTGCTAATTTCTATTCACCACATCTACGTTCGCCTTTACTTTTATTGTTTGTTAAATGTCATGTGTTGTAAAGTGTAGAAGGAGCGGCAGTTATTAACGTGGTTGACTGTTGTCGTCGTTGTTCTTGTTTTTGAAAATGACAAATTTGGCATGACGTAAGCTGAAGAATTCAGGGACTCGGTACGAGAGATACTGAGAGATTGTCACGTTGTGAGTCGACTTGAGAGATGAAAATGCTGGTCGTCCAGTTAGGAGTAAATCGTCCTTCCATGTCTGCATGTGCTAGATTAAACTAACAGCATGTCTGACAGTTTTGAAGTGCAAACTTTTTTTCGTATTCATATTCGTAAAATGTTAAGTTTCTTTGCTGAATCAAACAGACACAGCAGTCAGTGTATGTACGTTACCCGCTATCTTATTTATCATTCTCGTTGTGTTGTGTTGTGTTGCAGCTACATTCAGAGCGCACGGGTCAATCCTTGTTGTTAAGCTCGCCGTCGATGACCACTGATGACGCCGGCGTGACGTCAGCGCGTCATGGTAATCATGGCAACGCGTCGTCACCGGCTGCGCCGCAATCAAGTCACGATGACGACGAGTTGACATTCTCTGACGTCGGTGCTATCGACCTGTCGATGAAGAAGCCTCGCAGTTCCTCGGAGTCTTCCGCCAAGCCTCCGCCACCAGCACCGCCTCAGTCGCTACCAGCCGTCTCCAAGCCGGCGTCGAGCGTGGCGCCGGACGCTGGCTCGCTGTCGGACCAGGCACTGACTGAAGCTCTGTACTCGCTGTTGTCGTCGCAGCAGTACGGGGCGGCAGAGCAGGCGGCGCTGACGCAACTCATCGCTGGTCAACAGCTAGCAGCATCAGCTGGCTCCGAGCTACCGCTGTCATTAGCAGCAGCTGCAGCAGCCACTGCCGGACTATTTCCGCCTATCTTTGACGGCATGTCAGGTCTGCAACAACTGCAATGTACATAGTTTATGTTTGTCTATCAAAAATGATAGTACAAGAAAATGAATAAAAACTTAACTATTCATTATTCAGTTAACTCACGTGCGTATTCCAAAGAACACTGGCGTTTCACTTTCATAGGTGCACTTTTGCGTTCAAATGGTTATAATTTTGAATCAGAGAAAATATTGTGATGAAATCTGCCAGATATGTGGCCTAAATTCTCCTGTGTTAACGTTAAAAATCTGGTAAAGAAATCTGCTACCGGAGATATAGAGTTGTTTTCTACTGACGCACCGTGTGTGGTCGTCGCTAGAACAACAGTGCAGTCGGCGTGTGTGACGTTGTTTTTCATGCAATACATACTCATAATCATCTGTTAACTAACACACACGTGTGTTTTGTGTTTTGTAGGCCTGTTTTACTCGCCGTCGGTGCTGGCGGCGCTCGCGGCGTCAGCGACGTCAGCTGACCCTGCGCAGGCCATGGACAAGTCATCGATTTCGGGTGCGTCCGGCGTCACGGCGGCACAGCGCAGACCGCGAGGTCGCCGGCGTGGTAGTCGTGGTGGTGCTCGTAACTCGTCGTCTGTCTTCATTTCCAGTCTGTTTCCCACCCACCACCAGTCGACCTCGTCTAGTGCTACTGCCGCTGGTCGGCCGAGTGATGAGGTGAAGTCATCTCGTGGGGGGAGAGGTACCCGCGGTCGACAGTCACGAGGTCGCGGCAGACAACAGCGCGCTGGCACTGAACCGCTGTCGATGGCCTACATGGAGCTCGAGGTAAGTCTTGTTTAATTAGCAGCACGGTACTGCAGTGTAGTTGACTGACGCAGACATGCAGCCGCGACAGTTTCTCTAGTGAAGTGGTGTGTAACGATTAACTATAACTGCTGATTCACTCGCTCAGTGACATATTCTTGCTGATTGAAATTGTGCGTGTATTAGAGCGAAATTATTAATCTATAGTGCGTGAAATAATACGACGTACATTAGAGATATTGCGCGAAAATACACTATATAAATTCATCATTGACATCGAAATTTTGCTAGTCGAACTCAAGTCTATTGCCGGACTCGGGGGAGACAACGCGATAATTCGAAGGCTCAATAGTCCGAAAGTACTTTTTTATACACATTTGATCTGAGCTAGAGTTAGTGCTACGGTAAGAGTTAGGGTCAGTGAAAATGCATGTTGCAGTATACACCTTTGGATTATCGAACCTTTGGATTATAGACAGTTAGACACACAACGGACTGGAGTACTACATCGCTGTTGACTGGCGTTGAGCGCGTTGTGCACGTGCGTGTGTTTAGCGTCGTCAGTACTTGGAGCAGATGCTACAGCAGCACTTGGCAGCGGCACAGGTCGACCAACAACAGACGTCGACCTCCACGTCCGGTTCTTCTGCCTCGGTTAAAGACCCAGCGGCCGCTGCTGCCGCAGGACAGTTGACATTATCAAGTTCTGGTCGACCGCTGAGGTCCACGAGCAGTGCACGGTCACAACAACAGCATCAGCGTGGCACGTTGACCAGCAAGCTGCTACATCATCAGTCCAAGCTGGAACAGGCGCTGACTGGAGCCACCACCTCTGAGGCCTCGGCAGCACAGGACTTGGCGGCTGGTATTGAGAGTGGTGGTGGAGCAGCGCTTATGAGTAACTTTGCTGCGCTGGCAACCGGCAGCCGTCATCTGAGTTCAGCCGCTTCGCTTCGTACAAACTCTGGTGAGCGATCAATCTACAATTATTGTCTCGTCGAAAATGTGCCTCTGTTTTCATGTTTCGCTTCCCACTTTAAAATCTTAGTCTGTATTAAATTACTTGACTTTGGACTATTTACTTTACACTTTACCGACTTGGTCGTAGATATGATGTTTGTTATATAGATCTTGTTAAGCCCGTCTCTGAGGATAATAGTGGTGGTGTGTTGGCGCAGGCAACGAAGAGACGAGCTCGGCGTTCAGTTCAGACAGTGAAGACGCGCCATCAACGCGAGGCAGTGACGCCAGTCATCCTGCATACAGTGGCGCCGCCAACAAACGAAAACAGGAAACAGCCGACGGTCAGCAGATTGATAATATCAGACATTACAGTACTCATCGTCATCGTTGTCGTTTATTAGTAAGATGGCAAATACAACTTACGCAAAATTGATAAGGTATACAAAACGGATTAGAAGTAGACGAACTAAATAGAAATAAATAAAACATTATTATGCAGATGAAAAACACTGACGTTGCCATTAAGCAGAACAGTTAAAATGTCTGTAATTTAGCAGTGGAACAATTAAAATGTTTCATGTTCTAGTCGTATTTTGTTGATATTTTACTTTATAAGCTGCACAGTGTATTAGCTAAATTGATATGCTGGTAAGTATAAAGTACTTACACTGAGTTTAAATATCATTTTCAAGATGAACGCTCTGGTGTACTTTAGCAGGTTGGTGAATGATTTGGGTTAACAACTCATCGTAGAGATTATAGCGAGTAGACTTATGGTTTTTTATGTGTTATGTGGTTTACAGTTGCCATTCTATAAAGGCTGTTTGTTATGTAATTATTGGTAATTGGTTGCAGATCTTCAAGTAAAGAAACGCCGAAGAACTATTCTTGATGAAAGTGTTCTTCGTGTTCCGTTGGATCACTGGTAAATATTATCACAAAATGACTGTTTTTTTGTGGAATAGCCACATATTTCGTTAATGCGAGCAAGTCTTGATGTCGCAAGAGAAGATGCTTTGATTGGCGCATCAGTGGCGTAATATCTCATTGTATGAATGGCGTGTAGTGATTTTTTATTTTTATCTTTTCGCTCTCTAATTGATTATGGAGTCCAGGAGAGCTTCATTACTTGTAGTCAAAAATCTTGGCACTTATGACTGAAAGGCTTCTTGTTGTGTTTTGATTGATACTGGTTAATACTGGTACATTTACGTTTTTACTATATTTGTAGGGGCCTACAATTATTTGCAGAAGTAATCTTTAGTTGTCTAGTAAAACAGATGCTCAATTTCCTCTTTACTATTACATTGCTAGATTATTCTAACAAGAAGAAAATTGCCTACTTGCTGTTCTGCGTCGTTGGAAACTTCTGTGTTGAACAGTGTTATAAAAAATAAAGTAAATCTCCAGCTTGTTCTATTTTGTACAGCGCTGTCAATGTGTTATAACACAAATAGTGCATACATTGATTGATTGGATTAAAATGTTGTGTAGTTGGCAGAGAGAAACGCGTGTTCGCAGTTTCACGCCTCGGAAAATCATCGGTGAAGTTTTGTACATTACGCCGTGTGAACGAAAACTTCGCAATTACAACGAAGTAGACAAAGTGTGTACTGAAGTGCTTTGTTTGCTATTAGTCCTGTTGTAATAAGGGAAGTTTTGCTAGTAGTTTATATAACTGAGTAACCTCAACTATCTGTGCAGTGTTTGGTCAGTTCTTTTTTTTGTTTTTCTTATGGAATTATAGTATAGCTGGTATGGCTTTTGCTGCTTGGTCTCATGCTTGGTAATTTCATAATTAATTGTAGCCCATTCTAGCATTTTGCTGAAATGCATTGGGTCTGTGGTAAAGGATAAAATACGACTGTTTTATTTAGTTAAATATTTTAAGCTACTTGTATGCATGATATACTTGTGTCTCTTTTAGTTTCTCGAGAAAGGCGGAATATCAGAGCTGTGTCGTGAGAATTTTACGTTCAGTACAAAAGTGAACATCGGAAAGTTTTATGAGCAGGAGACAACTTTGGATGAAGTGAGGAAGTTTTCATTCATTTGTCAAACATCACTGATATTTACTTGATTTTCAGTTCAAGGTGATGGACATCTCTGAACATGGTGATTTCTGACTAAAGTGATCTGAAATACTGTTGTCTTAGAAAAGGAAGAGGAAGAGAATCTATTTTTGGTTATCTGAACCTTTAAATGGGAAGACTGTGATGTTAAAGGCTTTTTTCAATAGATATGGAGTTTTAGCCCAACTAAGTGGATAACTTGAAGTAGAACTGGAAGCGTTTTACATAGTTTCATCAGATGATGTTTAATTAAAATCTCACATATGGATGAAGGATTTTTAGGATTTTTAGATTTTTACCTTAGCTGTTTACACGTTGCATAATATTAATTGGTAACATTCCGAGTAAATGTATTACATAATATTATAATAATATTATGTGATCTAGGTTTACTTGAGAAGTTGCTGGTACAACTGCTCGTGTACTGTCAGAGAACATGCTGATAGCATTCGTGTGTGTTTGGGTGGTTACGCTTCAGGGGTGTCAGTGGCGTCTGTTAACGGACGCGGAGGTCAAAGAACGATTTGTCGTAATTGAAGAGCGCAAGAAGCGCATCATTGAGAGCAAACTGCGTGCTCAGCTGCGAGAAGAAAAACGACAGAAGGCCGAAGAACTACAGCTGAAGTTGGCCGAAGCGAGGTTGCATCGTAAACTGGAGCAGCAAGGTTTGTCGAGGATTTGTGTACTTTATCATTAGGATCATTGGCATAAATTTTACAAGAAATTTGAGCTAAGGCTCACGAGACATGCGAAAGCCTATAGCAGTTCTTGTTCGCAAACTGTAAGTCTATCTCCAGCTGTTTTCACGAAAGACTGGCCAACAACGGTAAAATAACGACTTTTACGGAGGTACTGCTCTTTGATGCCCTCGTGCGCAGGTTTCCTTGAACCTAGAAAATCGAGACTTAGACCGTCAAAATCTACGTTCAGTGCTAAAAATTTCATATGCGGCTTGTCTATGTCTATCTCAATTGGTTTCAGCGCAATTCGTGCTTGAAAAGTGTCTCGCAGCCCAAAATCGCCAAAAAATCTATAAAAACCCCCATTTAAGCATTCAGGGTCATCCAAGGTCATTGAAATTGGTAGCAATCGAGAGCCAGTGTACGACTTCCTATTAGTGATTAATAGTAACCTATAGTATAGCAAATTTTGCCCAACCCCCTCTCATTTAGCGCCCTCGTTCGTGGTGACCCTCTTCTAATTTATGGAAAAGCTTTACGGTTCCTGAAACTAAAGTCTTCCGAGCAGCTGACGGTGAAGATTTGGTAATTCTAGCTTGCAACATTTTTGACTGCTCCACCGTGTGACAGACAGATGGACGGACGGACAGGATTGCGATGGCTAAGACGCGTTGAAAGCAGTATAGCTGCTTTCACGCATGAAAAGCATACATTAAAGTTGTCAATATTGATATGTTTACATTAAACTAAAAATGTAGAATGCTTAGGCTATACTGTATGGCCTAATCAGTTTTGCTCTGGCTCGCTGGTAGTGTATGGGTTGTTTGTGACTGTGTTGTTCAGAGATGGCGAGGAAAATGGCTGAGATGAAGCTGAGGAAGAAAGCCGAGAAAGAACAACAGCGTGAGATGCTGCACCGCGCAAGACAGCTGCGAGGTTCTCAAATTTTTTTGCTCTCTGATTTTTTTAACAAGTAAAAAATATTGGCTCAGTGTAGAAATTATGTGTGACCATTTAATTAGCTATACGTACTCACTCACTGTTTGGTGCATTTTTAATCTCTGTTTTAACCGTAACTGTAACCTTTTGAATTCAACACAACTGCTCTTGAGGAACGTTTGCACCAATTTTGATTTTCTATACCAAGTTAGGTATGAGACAGATAAACGAACAGTCAGGTAGGCAAGACCCATAATAGTTTATGAAAATGTTGAATTATTTGTGTGGCACTGGCTGAATGCAGTGATGGAGGTGCGTCGAATGAAGGAGCGTCAAAAACTGGCGCGCCAACAGGAGAGATACCACCGCCAGATGCAGCTACGCATGGAGCGCGAACTGCGTACTCGACAGATCACCGAGGTCCTTAAACGTTCTTTCCCATCATTATAATCTCTGCCTTTAAATTGAAGAGATTGAATCATTTAAGTGGACGTTTTGTTTACGCAATGAGCTTTAAGGTTCGTACAAAGCAATGTAACTGAACTGAACTGAACTGACACGGTTTAGTTTTTGACGAACTAACCAATGGGTGAACAGGGCGAACCCATTGTTCATTGGTTGATGTGTACGTGCGTTTAGTCACGTAATCACTATGGTCGTTAGATGGTACATATTGCAATGCATTACTGTTTGCCCGTTGGTCAACAACTAAACCATGTCAGTTGAGTTCAGGTCAGTTCAGTTACGTCGCTCTGTACGTGCCTCTACGCTTCTTTGGTAAAGATCTGATTGTCATTGTCCATGCATTGCACACTGTGGTTTTACTTACTGTATATAAATAACGTTGTTGTTGTTTCGTGTAGGAAAAGGAAGTTAGAAGACAGCAGGATGTTGCCATGAAGGAGCAGGTATTCTTCATTCACGCTCGTCTTATTTATTGCAGTGCTAGTTCGTTTCTTTGTAGCCATTTGATGCTGTGACGGCTTGTTTGCTCGTACCGAGTTGTGTGCATTGGTTTCGTTTGTGGTCTGTCTGTCTCTCGTAGTACGAACGTCAGCAGCGGGAGAAGATGGAGATAGAGGAATCGAGGAAACAGGCAATGGTTGCCATGGCGATGGTATGTCTGACTGGCTGGCTGTTGTAGGCTGCATGTCCCTGATGCATGGCACCAGTGCTACTTACGTAACGACGTTGTTTGTTTGTTGTGCAGTTTTTGATGCAAAACGTTTGTACATTTTTCTGTGTTGCTTGTTGTTGTGCAATGAAGACTTTATACATTTTTGTACAACATTGTCATATTAAACCACATTACAGGTCTTACCCGTTCGTCCATCCGTCTGTCTGTCCCATACTGGCACCTACTTAAAAAAAACTGAAACCCAAAATTGGCGTGAACGTTCAAGGCTTGAGTAACCAGTGTGGCAATTTCAGCTCAAAGGATGAAGGTTAAGGTTGGATTTGTGCAAATCTGAATGGACGACCGCATAGTATGTCGGCACTTGGTCAACATAAGTTTCTAGTTATTATTGCATGATCATTTGCTGTTTTGACTTAAATGTGTGCTAAATCTTCATATATATATAGAATTGCATATAAAATTGCAGCATAACTAGTAGTTTTACTGCGAACATAATTATTTTCGTTACCGGATGTGGATGTGGTCAACTTGAATCTATTTCCAGCTTGTGTGCGTCACTGGTGAATTTTCTGAGAATGTAAAGAAAGTGTTGTGTGTGCGTATATGTGGTATACGTGTGTATGCACACTTTTGCATGCAAAGTATTTAGTTTGCTTTGTCGTTGCGGATGAGTAGTTTAAACAACTTGGCCATTGCTGCAGCTGCTGCTGATACTCGTGATTTATTGTTGGCATGCAGTGTTGTTCATTGTTTTCCTATAATGTCTAACTTTTGTGTCTAATATCCTTTCGGAATATCTGTAACGTTCAGTAATCTGTAATGTATCTGTAATGTAATGTTCAGTTTTAATTTTTTTATGACGTTACATTATCTCTGTCTGCAGCTCAACTTTTACAACATTTGGGCTTCAGGTTTTAGCTTGGATACCTGTCGTTGCTGCCCGTCATGAAGTATATGCAATAGCATCTTTTTCATTATTTTTCATGATCACTTGATCTTGTTTAGTCTGTGATAGTGTTTGCAATCCCGGGATTGAATTCTCAATCCCGGGATCCAGGATTGAGAAACTTGTAATCCCCGGATTTTGTTTCGGCATTAGGCTTACAGATTGGTCGTTATTTTGGTATCCCCAAATGAATTATTTCATGCATAAGATATGGTAGACTCGTACGAAAGGTATGCCAGAACGGTGCAAGGAGTGACTGTGACTGTCAAAATACAAATTACAGAGCACAGCAAGGAGTAGTACTTTAGCGCACATAAAATATTTAATTCATTAGACCTCTAAAATTGTTATTTTTAGCATTTAATGCTCAAAAAGTGCGATTTCAACGAATTTTTGTAATCCCGAAAATTTGGGATTTGGATGCCACCAATCCCGGGATTCAGGATTGGCAAAAACGATCGGGATCCTGGGATTCCAGGATTCGGGATCTTAGTCTGTGATTAATTTCTTGTATTTTGCAACACAGCTGGTGTCTGACAAATGCAAGTGGTTTAGTGGTAGAGTATTGGACTTGTAACATTCAGGTTGCAGTTCATATCTCACCGTTGGTCATTTGCAAGCAAGCCATTGAGCAGTTTGCATGCTCGGGTCAACTCAGCCTCCTACTCTCAGCAGGATTGGAAATGCTTACTAGATTATTGGTTATGGGATGAAGGCGTACTATGGCCGTTTGGGGTGGTGGTATGTCTGCTGGCAGCATCACGGGTCTAATTCTTAGCTGGCTTGGGCAATGAACTTCTGTATCATTAGCTCATTAGCTGCTGCTTCCGAAATTGTAATGTTTTTGGCCATGATCCTGGCTCATGTAAGCAGCGCTATTTCAAGTACCAGACTTTACCTTTACCTTCATCTTTACGGTTACCTGACATGTTTAAGACATGTTTGCTTATGTGTAATTTGTGTTAGGAGCGAGAACGGCGTCGACTTGATATGCTGATGGCAAAGGCGTTGGAAGCTCGTAAGAGGGAAGAGGTAATATGACATAACTGACAGATTTTACTCTTGAATGTCGTCACAGTGATTTGGTCTATGACCTTTTACTTGCTTGGAAATTATAGCTTCTGTTAATAGTCGCCAGAATATTAACAATGAATAGGTGG
>Ga0209454_1004590_pt1 | contig 10364 bp, 7 predicted proteins | sample WorMetHERISLAND1_2_FD_187400 | JGI IMG/M metagenome (GOLD analysis project Ga0209454, IMG submission 187400) | Marine gutless worms symbiont microbial communities from Max Planck institute for Marine Microbiology, Germany - Olavius geniculatus... | ecosystem: Host-associated > Annelida >... | reverse complement strand
GGTCTCGATTCGGCCTGCGGCCTTAATTTTCGGCCTTTCGGGCCTCATCTCGGTCTGCGGCCTCGGCAACACGGTGTTTCATAAAAAGGACCCCTTTTTGTTTTTTTTCATAATTCACTCAAACGACGATCAATTTACACAAAATTTGTACCAGTTGTAGCAGAAAAAATATTAATTCAAAATATTGCAACCAAATATGGCAGTTGATTAAATATTCTTTGCTAGTCCTGACGTAATGCTGACGTCATAATGTGTTACGGGTACAAGCTGGATGGTCTCAACTGGTGCTGTCAGTTGCTACTCTGCTTCGATGGTAAGCTTAATCTGGTTCGCTAATAAAAAATGTTTATTGTGTCAGCACTAAGCAACATGGGGACATGAAATCAGGCGTCTTGCAATTCAAAAATGCAACCATTATGCAAGCTCGGTGTGCTAGTGCACTGTCTTGCTCGAATGTGTAAAAATCCAACTATCGCCACAGACACGTAAATGCCATCGCTTTGCTTGTTTTTGTAACTAACTGTAAAACTTCAACAATTTGTTATGAATGAACCAGATTTTTCACCATTGGAGCAGGGTAGCAACTGACAGCACCAGTTGAAACTATCCAGCTTGTACCCGTGACACATTTTGACGTCAGCATTACGTCAAAACTAGGAAAGAATATTTAATCAACTGTCACATTTTGTTGCAGTGCTTTGAATTACTATTTCTTTAGCTATAACTGGTACAAATTTTGTGTAAATTGTTCATCATTTGAGTGAATTATGAAAAAACAACAAAGGGTCCTTTTTATGAAACACCGTGTACAAGATTCAGTCATCTGTTCCCGCCTGAAATTAGTGATAGGCGCCACTTGATACAAATCTAAAAGCAATCAAAACAGCAAACAAAATTTGAAAAAAAAACATACAATTTCTTAAGTCATAATGTATTATTTTGGTGTTTTTCTCTTGGACGTGCCGGATGAAGGCTACGGGCCGGACAATGTGCAGTTGATGTATTTTTGTGTCTTTCACAACAGTTACTTCATCATTATGTACGTCTGTTAAATAATTATATAAGTCAGAAATCTTACATGTATGTGTATTATATCAACTGTGGTAACACACACAGACATCGCAGAAAATAGCCAATCGCTATAACACAATGAATGTCATGAGAAAACTGGCGGAAACGTCACAGAGCAAATACGAAACAAACTGACGCAAACCCGAGTCACAAGGCGATAATAATACGATCACAATTATCACATCATAATAATTACTCGTACATGTACAACATCGCAGAAACTTTCACAAAACAACAGCAACGATATTCATACTCTGCAAAATACGTTCATCCAGCTATCACATATAAACAGCATTATGATTAGTTTAGTAGGCTATTTTTATTGTTATAGGCTCAATGTTCATAAACAGTACACAAATGCTTGACATTGAAAATGTCTCACTAGACAAATGTTTGCCTAAGCTAAACGTATTGTGATGTGTAAAGTTAACTGGGCAACAGCAGAAAATGCTGTTTTAGTGAAAGTGGTCAAATAACAGGTGGTGGCTGGTGTGTCGGACTTACGATCACGAGGTCGCGGGTTCGATTCCCGGTCGGGTCACTATCGAATGGATGACTGTCAGCAGACAGGTACACCATCTAGGTATACAAACAACACTAGGATCAACTCAGCCTTCCATCCCTCCGGGGTAGGTAAATCGAGTACCGGCCTGCCTGGCTGGGGTTAAGGCGAGGCATGTTCACCTGTGTCGGGTGGCAGTTAACACCGTGTGATCCCGTATGGCAGGTGACGCTCCGTAGCTCTGTGACTGTGACGGCTTTCCTATTAAGAGCTATAGACTATGTACTTTTACGACACATCACGTGACGTGCTTTCGACCGATCACAATAGGTTTAGTGCATTAAACCTGGTGATATCATAAGCCCAAACTCCAGCTTCTATCTGTTGCGGATTTGTTGAACAACAAGCTGTACAACAAATCCACTAAAAACAGATCCTGTACAGCATATCCACAATAACGTGACAAGTCAGAACGATGTAGAACATGTTGTATGACTTGTTGTTCAACTGGTCCACACCACATCAAAGTAGCAAAGTTTGAGCCTAAACAATAACAAAGCAACGATAAGCAAGCATAAAAACACTGAGCAATTCATGACGAATATTGGGCGTAAAACCGTGTGTTCTAACACAACGTTAATAGCCAAAAAATTAAAACATAAACCATCAAAAATAGCCGGTATTCGATTCATCGAGTCATAGATAAAGCAATGCGAATTCAGTCAACTAGCCTAGGCCTATTTCTTTTAAATCCAGGCAGTGTATGGTGAACACAATTTTAGATGCCAGCCTTGCCAGGTCATAGTACACAGAGAAGATCGCATTCATTCGCCAGGCTGCAGCACAGGCAGTCAACTGATCAATAATTCCATCAAAAGCACGGCGCAAATCACCTGATGCAAAATCATGCGACAAATAAACGTAAACTGATCCAGGGACTTTGAGAAAATAATTCGTACGCGGCCGCCCAGCAGAAGGCCACGTTATGCATTGCACCCCGTTTGCTGATTCGTACGTCCGTCTGTTTGTCTGTCCGTCTGTGGTAAACGAGCAGGTACACGTAACCAAGGACTTTTAGACTTAGTTTACTATACGACACTAGCAGCAGGTAGGGGGATAAATTTGAGGTAAAATGTAGACGGTAAATGTTACAAAGCTCGGACACGAAACGCTCGTAATTGACGAGCACAAGTCGAAGCCGTAGATCTGTGGCATTCTGTGCTTCTGACTACCAAGTCTGGTTTTCATTCAACGCAACGCAACGCAGCGTACGCAGCGTACGCATAGCACGCAACGCATGACACTGTTTCTTCCATTGAGTTAAATATTCTTAGTTAATATCATTGGTTTCTTCTATCCCTGAATTTTGGCTATAGCGCCGACTCGCTTGCGTTTCATAGCGGCCCGTTCGTTGCGAGCGTTATAGGGTGTTTACACGATCCAGCAAACGTCCAGCATTGGGCACGTGTATTTTGAATACATTTGCTGGAAGTTTGCTGGACGTTTGCTGGATCGTGTGAACACCCCATTACGTGCGTTACATTGGGTGGAAACGAGGCAGTTCCCTCCCCTCAACTCCACTATTTGATGCGGACTTGCTGAACGACAAGTCGCTAAAAACAAGCTGCAGTAATGGAAGTTAAGTGGAGTCCGGGTGTCAGTAGTGCAGACTAGGTTGCACTGCTGCTGCCCCCTGTCGATCAGTGGTGGAACCGGTCTGGAACGGACTGTAGCCGGCGTTCAGACGCTGCAGGAACATGTGCGCCTCGCGGAAACTCGGCCTCCTATCCACGTCGAGGTTCCAGCAGGCCGTCATCAGGTCGTAGGTCTCGCGCGGGCACCCGGCCGGCCGCTCCGGGTACACGCAGCCCCCGCCGCCCGCGTCACCAATGACGTCACCACTCATGACGTCACTGCCTCCACCTGCCGCCGCGCGCATGCGCTCCAGGTTGGCTATGACGTCAGCGTCGCTGAGAGAGGAGAGAGGGCGCTGATTTGCGTAGGACAGGACCTCCCACAGAGTGACGCCGAAAGACCAGACATCACTACGCGTCGTGTACTGGCTCTGCAACCATCAAATATACACGCTGAGTCAAAACAAGCCAGAAACTTTACGGTTACAGTGTGTTCACAGACGTTGCTTTTCACAGAAACCTACACAGAAGGATGCATTCAGCCGGTACTGTTTACCTACCCTAGAGGAACGGAAGGCTGCGTTAAAAGTTAAAGGTTGTTCATAGCTATTAATTGTACCCATCTCAAAGTGAGATAACACTGTGTTACCTGTTACCCGATACAAGTGAACGCATCCCGCCTTAACTCCAGCCAGGCATGCCGGTATATACTAGAGAGCTGAAAGGCTGAGCTGACTTCGGTGATTAATCATAGTCCCAGATGTAGTTTATCTGATCGCAATCCAGGTACTTGCGCAGTATGTTAACTGTCACTACTTACGAAACTTTGCCAATTAAAGACCACCACAGCTTGCATAAACCGAATCGGAATTAACTCACGCCACACGCCGACTAAGTTAATTATAAAAGAAAGCTATCGCTTTTTCCCTGGTCGATTAGCAAACTAATTCAAGTTAATTACTTCGCATTAAAAGCTGGTTCGCAGTCAAGTCGCATTTAGCGCCGACGATCTTGCTCACAGTCAGAAATGCATGAGGCACCGCTCCGCAGATTAATTTGTCTTCACCACGTAATTACAAAAACACTCTCAGCATGATATAACTGTCACAAGAGATGTCGTTTTAGCTCAAAATATGTCAGAAACTATTTGGCAACCTGGCTTCCCCTGGACCCGTTGGTGGTTGCCTAGCGCAGACAACCTGGCTGGATTCAAGAGGTAAAGCCCGCACGAGGAAAAAGGTAGAGGGAAAAAGAACATACAGAAGGGTAAAAAGTATAAGGAATAAAAAAACTGAAAATGAAACATAGAAAGAAAGTTTGTCTTCAAGGCAGATCCAAAACGTCGGCGCTTATGTCCAGTCGTTAAAGGGGATTACTGTACCGTAAGACTAAAAATTCAAATTTCACGAAATTGAAAAAAAAACTCAAAAAATGTTTATTATGCATTTTAAAAGTCCTCGTTACTAGTCATGTACAAAAAAATGTTAACAAGTTGTTAAAAATGTGGTCGGATTCGCGAACTTTTTTACCAAATTTTAAACTGGTAAGTCACGAATTCTCAGTATCTACCGCGGTGGTTTACCTGTAGGACGGTTTCCCAGGGCATCCATCGCACGGGCAGCATGGTGGTCGTAGCGCCAGTCGTCTCAACGCAGCAGTAATCGGCCGAGTAGACGTCACGCCCTGAGCCGAGATCAGCGACCTTCACCTGGTAGAGGTCACCGACCAGACAGTTCCGAGCCGCCAGATCACGATGAACAATTTGCAGAGACTCGAGATGCTTCATACCGGACGCCACCTGACTGGCCATGTAGATGAGCGACCCGTAGCTATAGACGCATCCACGACAACACAATGTACACTGCTCAGATAAGAAACACGCTCAGTCACAACATCAATAATGTGGCTTTGTCGTGCAACGGTACGGCGTCAGACTTACGATCAAGAAGTCGTGGGTTCGACTCCTGGCCAGGTGGCTATCAGGTGATTATTGCTTAAGTCAACTAGGCCTCCCATGCCTCCGCGATTGATAAACCTAAGTATGACCTATCCGGCTGGGATAAAGGCGTTGGGTGGCAGCCTGGCAGACAACATTGTGTAATCCCGTACGGCAGATAAAGTGAAGCTCCATAAGTTTCCATAAGTTTCAAACGTTTTACCGCCTATGCCTAATAATATTGAATATCATCAATATAGAAGCAATATCGACCTGAGTACCGCGGCGGAGGTTCCGTTGGCGCGACGTCGGCGTGACGTCATCAACAGAAGCTGGTCCTCGGCGTCGTCGTCGTCGCAGGCCGAGAGAATCCCGGCCGGCGAGTGATGACGTAGATACTGGGCGAGGTCGCCGTGGCGCGGGTATTCCATGATGACGTAACGTGGTTCCTCGGTAAGACACGCCCACAGTAGGCGGGCGACGTTGACATCAGACACGCGTGACGTCACGTGCACTTCGCGCTCAAATGATGCCCTACAACGTATAAAGGGTTTATAGCTTTTTAGGCCTACGTCACGTGCTATATAGGTATATTTATGTTTTAAATACTTACTTACTTACAAAATACAGTACGATTAGTGATGCGCACATTCACACGTTTCCACGCATTACCAACTTTAAACTACGCTTGCTACAACAGTGAAACAGGCATTTCTGGTCTATCATAAAACAAGTTACCATCGGACACTGCTTTGCACTGTTACCTTCAGTCTTCAGGCGGCGCCTAAGCCATCTAACCGAAACCGAAACCAAAACCGTGAGAGCCAAGACCCGACCTGGCGAGATCGTCGGCGCAGTGGCGTAGCGTCTTGACTAGTACGACTGCTGAGCGTGTTGAGCGAGTGATGGTCGAGATGGCGCCACTGTCACGTATGTACCGACCCACGTGATACGCCTCACACAAATGCACCTGCGGTACATAGGCCTAACAAGATTAAAAGCATCTGTCTCATTAAAAGTGATCAAGTAATTCTCACAGAACGTCAATGGCAAATAACGTCGAACGCGCTCGGTGTTCTAGTAGAACGAGAAGTAGAAATACTTGAGCTAACGTCTAAAAGTAAGCTAAACAGAGAGTGTGTTCTGCTTTTAATTAGGCCGCTATTACACATTTTGCAGCAAGAGATACACCAATAGTATATCAATATCATCTGTGAAGCGTACAAAAGCGGCTAGCATCTAGATATCTATGAAAACAGGAAAATCAGTTTAAGCAAGGTTTATCAAAAAAAACTAATCCAAGTGTCAACGAGTTCTGTGGTAAATTAAATCTTCGCGTGTAGGCTAAGCACCATTTTTACGACATACCTCACCAAACTGGCAGTCTCCCAGCTTCTCGACGAAGCGAAGATTTTCTCGAGGGAACTCCATCACAGACGGCTCAATGTCTCCAGGAGCTGGATAGACCGGATCCACGCGCAAAGACTGGGGAGCTCTCAGAACTGAGGAATGTGGCGGAGGAGGTGGAGGAGGCGGCGGAGGGGGCGGGGCTCGGCGAAGCGTGGCCGTGCTGGCCCGATAGCCTGGATTCTGTGTGACGGCTCCACCCACCAGGCTCATGGCCCCGCCCACTAAGCTCTGCGGCTGCGGCACGTTGATAATAAGTGACGTCGTCGGATTGGTCAATGCGTAGTCACGTGAAGCGTATGTGTCTGCAATGAACATAGTTTAATTATACGTAAACATAGGTTAAGTATAATAACTTGCGAAGAGTTACTTTGTAATGCAACATACACTCAAAAAAATATACAAAACGTTTAAGAAAACTACAGACCACTGAAGACATATATAGGCCTACAGTCCTACACAAAAAAGTGATAGGGCCTACCAATAACTTACGTCTACCAATCAGCTGCCATTTTAAAAATTGTAAAGAGTAAAGCCCAGGTGATGTTACAACGCGAAAGCACGGTAAACCGCAATACTGCATAGAACTACAGCATGTGCCTAGGCATTTATAAAACTAATAACCAACAAAACATAACAGCCAATTAAACAGATGAATAATTATGTCAATATACATTTTTCCATCACCTGAAGAGTCAGGAGTTTTTGGTAGTTCTGGAAGTCCACCAGATGGCACGTGGTAAAACTCAATAGCTGGGCCACGCCCATTGATTCTCCGCCCACTTGTAGCCCCGCCTCCACAGCAGGCGGTGCCGTCAGACTCCACGTCAGACGCAGACGTTACATCATAGCCGTTACCATTGACAACAGCCACGCTACCGTTAGTGACTCCGCCTACCGCCGGCGCACAGACTCCGCCCCTGCTTCCTGCCAGCTCAGCACTACACTTCACCGTAGCTCCGCCCACGTTGCGTGAACTGTTAACAAAGCTTGGCGGATATTTTCGGCGGCGTCTGCGCCTGCGCAGAGCAACAAAGATGGCGACGGCGAATATCAGTAGAATGGCTGTGAGTAAAGCTCCGACAATGCCTCCTATAGATTCATCAGTGAGTCCAGTCTGAACATTGACCACTTCATTCCGTGGCAGCACCGGCTCATCTGCGTTAGATGACAACAATTCTATGAGCAAACAACAAAATGTGGGTGGTATCAGTGGTAAAAGTGAGTTATTTTAGTGCAAAGTTATAGATATCTTTATTTTGCAGCAGAAAGCCACATATCAAAGCGTACTCAAACAACAAAAAAAACAGACGGAGACGGAGGTTACATGCGAATATCATATTTACTTATGCGCTATATAGATTTACATTTTACTTTACTTTACTTACTTACTTTACTTACTACTTACATTCGCTAGTTTACCTCTCGACTCCGATCACGCCGAGAGTGACAGCGAATGTTTTATGTCATGACATACGTCGTCCCAGATCTATTTTTTTACCACAGCGTCAGCAATGTTGGCCTATAGCCGCCCATAATCTCACTCCAGTCAAGTGAGACGATTGAAACGTGTCTCGAGGTCTGTTTATCATTCGCACGTCCCACGCAAAACACACAATCGATCACAGTCACGATTCAACAGCCTAAGAGTTAAACTACACTCAGCTCGCACTGGTAGGCTACTGTTTTCACAACTTTCGGCTGCAGTCGTGCATCATAAAGCAAACGACCGTGCGATCTGACACGTACCACTGGCCGAAGACGTTCGGTTGCCATGTTTCGACCCAGCGCTGTGACTGGAATCGGCGACGTTCAAGTCAATGTCTCCACGCTGAGCGTCTCTGGAATCAATTTCCACCGGCACAGCGACGTCCACGTACTCTGAGCCGCATAACAGCAGTCCATCCCAGCAGAATATACATCGTGTCCAAAAATACCCTTTAATTTCTCGCAAGTCTCAATATATTTGGCAATTATTAACAAGTTTTTGAAATTCTTTTACTGCACACTCTCAGCTGAAAATTTGCTATAGTAGGCCTAATGAAATGTCACAGATATCAACATCAGAATGGATCATCCCAAACCTAACCCGTTTTCTTGTCCTATGGCTTGTTTTCGGGAAAACATGCTATGATGCTCTATCCATAATTTGTTGAGTAACTGTGGTTCTAGTCAGACCAACATATAAGCTAAGCAACAAACCAACTAAACCACGATAACCAATCACACGAAAATACGTGTTCACTGTTTACAATGCCCGAGCGCCAGCAGACCACGTGACCATGACGTCATCATTCAAACACTCGAGATTTCATGACGTTCTCTATTGCCTTACTCAATTTTACTCAAAGTTTACTCAATTTTTCGATGCATCATTTCTGTGTTTAATTTTATTACTGGAATAATCAATGGTGTCGTGTCCCCTCCTAATTTTTAGTCTGCCGGAAAAAAAAATTCCTTCAAGAATACTAGATATGGGGCTGAAAACTTCTATTTAGAAAAACTTAATGGCAAAAGAGAAGTTTTGAGCACCCATAATCTCCTCCGTCGTATATTTGCAGCGATTCGTCGAAAATTGAAATCTCCTGTCCCATGCTATGCACAATACGTTTACAGTAGGCCTATCAATGTTACGCGTATTGCCGAAAGTAAGTGTCGCCACCTACCAGACTGAAACTGAACCTCGCTGATGAGCATCCACCTCGAGTCAAACTCAAGCTGTACACGGATATAGCGTCCAATGCCGTGCTCCAGCGGAATGACCACTGTACGAGCGTATTCCATCAGAGAATCGCGCATGTACCTATATACGCACACACACGTTGACGACATCGCGAATAAACCAAGATCAAAACCAGATAGACTGTCAGCAAGGAACCCTCGCAGGACCGGACGAAACACCAGGCTTCAGCATACGGTCCCGATTTTTAGGGTCTCTGAATATATATGTAGTTATGCGCAGTAAACTCTGGCCCACGAAATCTCACAGCGATATAAATTAGCAACTTCTTTCACAGAAAACTTCGAAATAATTTTCACCAGAAACGTTCCTTTCAGCTGAAAGTGTCCCACGAACCGTCTGATGGCCAGGCTTTGCTCCGTCCCGCTGCGGGAGACTTCGCAGCGCTCCCCATAGCTACGTTAAAAGGGTGAGCGCCGAAAAGACAGCCGGTCAACACACATTCCTACAACCCATATTATATCAGACAAATACAGCTGAATATCGAAATAGTCCGGGGTCCAGGTTCAACAACCTTTATAGGTCTGTATGCGCATCTCTTACATGTTGGAACGTGCGAAACGTCATCATGGCTACTGCATGCCAGACTTGCCAACTTTTGAAGAACTATGTGATGCCGCAGACGATCATCTGTTTAACAAAACTGTTTCAAACTGCAACCATGTTTTACACAGTCTATTGCCACCATCATCTACAGCGTCGCAGCACTATAATCTTAGGCGTCGTATACACACACTTTCGCTTCCCGAGTATGGCACATATTTATCTGACTGTAATTTTGTCACTCGTATGCTATATAAACACAGTTATTAAGTTTTAAACGTCGTTTTTAGGCCTACCACATCATGACTTTTATCATATTTTTACTAGTTAGGCCTACTAGATTTTAGGCAGTCACACATTCCAATTTTGTTGCTGTTATGCTGTTGTTCAATTGACGTGCTTGTTTCTGCAACATTTGTACATAGTTTTGTGGACTTTTTTAAAACTCTTATATTTACTGTATGTTAGGCCTACATTGTGCACATGCTTGCGTTCTGTCAAGTTAATGTATTAAACGAATATGATGATGAT
>Ga0209454_1004589_pt1 | contig 10365 bp, 5 predicted proteins | sample WorMetHERISLAND1_2_FD_187400 | JGI IMG/M metagenome (GOLD analysis project Ga0209454, IMG submission 187400) | Marine gutless worms symbiont microbial communities from Max Planck institute for Marine Microbiology, Germany - Olavius geniculatus... | ecosystem: Host-associated > Annelida >... | reverse complement strand
AAGCCACTTTTTCCCTTAAGGTCAAGGATAGTCGGTCCTCGAAAACACCATCGCCGGTTGTCAGTGTCTGACCATGTATTGAGTCCATGAAATTGGGGAGTCCAGACTGGACACACAGACACTGGAAGTTACACCGACAAAGCATGGAAATGGAAAAACAAGCAGCTGCAGTAAAGTAGCCAAGCCAAGCACATTGATAACAGCACAGCAGCGTAGGCCTACTTGCTGCTGGCCTACTTGCTCACAGTAGACTATAATCGAGTTTAGTTTGGCTTAATCCTAGCAGCAACAATGTTATTTAACTACACTTTTACTGCCAGCTGTGTCGGTGGAGATGCTAAGAATTTTGAGTAATTCTGAGAAATATTTTTCGCTGTGTAGCGTCTCCACCGAATCCTAATTTACTTTAACAACTGGCAGTCAATCAGAGATGATAATTAACTTTTATCATATGTCAGCACATTTCATGGCTGTGTTTACTATCTCGCATCTCACACTGTAACAAGTCACTGCCATACTACCACCTCAAGTGACTACAAAACTGATTCAATGATAGACAACTGACAGGCTGCAATTGTTAGCTGGCAGACAAAGTTAAATGTGCATCCGTTGCTTGATCAGACATGCTGCTGGGTCACATGCCTGTCCATACAACGTATGCACACAACTCATCAGAATAGCAACCACAGTCTGTTAGTTGTAAAATACATGTGACCTTTCATTTATTTTAGCATTGCATTGTTGCTGCATAGAAGTAGAATTAAAGAGTAATTCATTAGCTATTGTTCTGTGTCCATGTCTGGTGCATACAGCATATTATGTCTATCACACTGCATACATCGAGGTATTTGTTCAGGGCCAGCATTTTCAAGGCCAAGGCCAATGGTCTTTGAGGCCTAAAATGCACAAACTGCCAAGTAAGTCAGAGGAATGAATGCAATGGGAGGAGACCATGGAATGGGTCAGTCTTGACTGGAATACAGAAATGGTCAATTACAACGACGGAGTATGGAAATAGAAACAGAAGCAGCCGCAGTCAAGTAGTCAAGAGCCAAGCACACTGATAATAGCACAGCATTGCAACTTGCTCAGAGCGGACTATCATCAAGTTTAGTTCGGCTTAATTCACTGGCAGTCAATCAGAGATGATGATTAACTTCATGTCAGCACATTTCATGGCTGTGCACATTACCATCTCACATCTCACACAACTGTCTCTCAGAGGCTGCACAATTTGCAAGGACACCATAAAATGCTCAGTTGGCTGCAGTGTGATTTTCATCAACGAAAACTAAAACTGATAACTAAAACAAAGGAAATAACTAAAACAAAAATAAAACTGAAACCAAATATCAGTAAAACTAAAAGTAATCAAAATCAAAACAAAGATCAAAATGAAAATCACACTGCTTGGCTAGCTATATTAGCCTTTGCTGCCCTGGTGGGCAGTGCATAAGCTGAATGGTACAGACTGGTCAAGCTGGCTCAGCGATGAAAGCAATCTCAATCAATCAAATCACTCGCTATAATTACTGCCTATGTTGCAACCAAGTTATGGCTTAGTTCAGCATGCTGAGACTTATGAAGCCGATGCACGGTCCTTTGAAAAGTCAGAACAACAAAAACTGGAGACTCATCAATCTGCGATAGGCGAGTTATGCAAATGCCCTGGACAGCCAGAAGACGAAATGAAAACATTTTGCAAGAAGCAAGTAAAAGAAGAAGTTGTGGAGTTCAGCTATAGGTAAAAGAACTCACATAACACATTATGAGAAAGAAAGATGCAAACTTGGGAGATATGCCTCACCACAGGAATGGTAAAAAGCACTCGTGGTAGCCTGGTAGGGGTAGACATTGAAGGGTGCAGCATGACAACATCAAGATGGACATATTGATCAACAGAGTTGCTGCAGTGGATAACGTATAACCAATGTTCACACCAGTGAAGAGTGAAGAAGCAACGATGACGATGACAAAGCAGCAAACTGTTTGTCATTTAAACGAATAAGTCACTCTGGCCTGGACAGTCCAACAGATTATTTTCAAAGTATGAGGTAATATGACTGCAAAAAGGCAGGTTCTGAGACGTTGGCAAAGAAAGTGAAAATGTTGTAATATACCATTGAACAAAATGTTAAAAAATGCCAGACAGACACAAAGTCTGGCAACCATAAAGGCCCGACTCTCACACTGTCATAGACATTGTCACAAGATTTATCATCGTAAAATATACCTTAAGACCACGGCAAGACAAAAAGCTAAGATGTCCCAAGATCATCCTATGTAAATTCATGAAATATGTCTTGAAGGCTCACAGAACTTGGTACAGAAGTGGTAGTTAAAAAACTAACATCATTATTACACAGTGACGACAGCAATGGTCCACCAGCGTTGCAAAAAACTTTTTGTCACATTTTCCAGCAAAACTACAAATTTTCAATGTGTTCCCTAACAAAATTCAACAACGGTTTAGTTATCGGTCCTACTCAGTTAATAAAAAATTAACAGAAATATATTTATGATAAACTTTAATGGCATTTCTGCAATTGGACCCAGTCGAAAGAGAAGAAGTCAATGGAGTGAGTATTCAGCCATGCAATTAAATTATCGGGAGAGGGAATGGGTGAGGCCCACCCGGTGTTCATGGTGGCATACATCAGGACCGCTGTGAGTGGGGCGGAGTTTTTACAGGCTGGATTCCATACCAGCCCAACCAACAGTGTCTAAGCACTGAAGGTAGACCAGATCTGCAGACAAGGCAAGTGCACATTTTCAAGACCAATATCTGGCAAGCGGCGTTTGAGGCTGAGGCCACTAAGCTAAGAATGGGCAGTACAACAACCCCATCTGCCAACAAATACAAGTTGTAGATTCAAGTCTTTCAGGGCAAAGCCATGACTTTTTGTCCTTAAAATCAAAAATGGGGAAGGCAAAAAAATAAACAACTGGTCCAAGCTAAACTAATCCAAAGCAGTCAAAATTTCCGAATTCATAAGGTGTCCTTTAACACAACAGCATGCTTTTCATTTTTCTAGAATCACAGTCCTACATTCTGTAAGCCGTGAGGTGGGGAGGAAATGGAAATTGGTTTAAGTATTGTATGACACTGCACTGTCTGGTGTGGTATAAGCTCGCTTATCCACTTCAGCAGTGCAGTATCCAGTACCGAATATCTGCTAAACATCAAACCAACACTCTGGACACAATCTCGAATGAACGCGACACCTATTGTCCAATGAACATGACACCGTAGCAACACAAAGTCAATACACTGCATGGATCGTGAAGAGGCCAGCATTTAAGACCGAGGCCAGAATAAAGGTTTTCAAGGCCAAGTCATGTAATGACAATTTCCCTGACCTTATCAAAACAATACAATACATGCAGGTTCAACAGTCAGGAGCCAAATGACACATGGCAGGTGTCTCTCTGACTGAGGCAGAGAAAACTGTAAACTAATTCGATTCTACAGACCTCAGAAAACTCTCTCGCTCGCTGCAAAATGAATGTTGCTAATGGAGCTGCAGTTAATTAAAATAAACAATAATCCTATAGCACAAATATCAGAAACAGTACATTATATCATAACATAATGAAATGGACCAACATGCAAATGACAAAAAACCTGCTAGATGGGTAAGGGGGCTTCTCCCCCGAAGCCAAAACACTTTCTAGCTTTTGTACATTTTAATGAAAGCTGCAAAATTGCCTGCTTTTTAATATTTGGAGACAGAAAATCACAGATATCTGCAGTTTGCATGATCGAAGATCATTTTCCTACACTTTTCCTGACAACACAAATTTTCTGACTTTTTCCAGTTCTCTCTGACCTGTAGGAACACTGGTCCTCAAGGACCTCATCGCTGATACACTGCAGTGTGCAGCACACACTCACAGTGCAAAGGACACATTGTGCTATAGTCTGTGCAATGAAGACACAGCGGCCAATCAGGACTTGAAGCTAAGTGACATTACAAAGCTGAGTACACAGCTCGACGGACCCATCAGCCAGTACCGCACCACACCGATTACGCAGTTCAGCAGACAGTTTGGCAGCCCAGCACAAGATGAGTACCAGCCCACTGACAGCGTACAACTCCGGCTGACATAAAAGAATCCTGCGATCGTAAAGCATTGCACAAGCAGCGCAGTCTTGACTGAGGTAACGAATCAATTGTTATCCAACGATGTCGCTCGTGGCATCTGGCTAGCTAGACTCAGCACAACGTCAACTGATGCCGGTGATGTCGTACTGCAACCCCGCCATGCGCTGCACTCAGCTGTCATGCTGGTGGCAGTCGTTGGATAGTCACGGTTAAGGTGACCTGATCTTTCCAGGATTGTAGAACTAAGCCAGCTTTAACTACCATGGTAGCCACACAGCCCCCAGGGTGCTCGATTCATGTATTCGTGATCTGGTTGAACCCTGGAAGCTGCGAAAAGGTGGAACCGAGCAGGGACACCACTGAAGTCAATTATCTGCCAAGATGCGGTGGTTGACTTTCCAGCAGAACACTTCAACACCTCTGCAACAACATCATCAATCAGCTTCACTCAACACGAATGATAAAGTCGTTGTTCGGATCTCTATCAAGTGGTATGAACCATCATGGTATATAACCAACACCAAAATCAAGAATCGAGTACTGGCCTGTCCAGCTGGGATCAAGGCAGGGCGCGTTCACCAGTCAGGTGCCAAATAACACATGGCAGGTGAACCTCTGACCGAGGCAGAGAAAACTGTAAACTAATTTGATCCTACAGACCTCAGAAAACCTCTTGCTGGCTGCAAAATCAATGTTGCCGATAGAGCTAAGTCATTCACTAGGTGACTGCACTAAACATGAAGAAGAAGAATAAGATTCTGCATAGACCGAGGTCTGTTGCATGGGAGCTCATCCCCTTTACAGCGCTTTGAGCCGGCGAGGGCGAAGCCGGCGCGATGGCACACCTGCCCGCAGGCAGTCACCCACCGCAGTACTACGCCCAATTAAGCTAACATACAGCCCAGGTCGGCCGGATGGCCGGCTCAAGTTAACAGCCAGCGCCTTTAACCGACTGGGTCAGTACACTAGCAGTCATGGCCACAGGGGCTACTGGAGCGCAGAACTCGCCGTTTCTTCCCTAGCGATGGGCGTGACCACCGCTAGTACTCATTTTACCATCCCACAGAGGGTAGAAGCCTGAGTTGACCTAGTTGGCTGGCTCCGTACTGTAGACAGTCACCCATCTAAGTACTAACCGGGCCTGGCGTAGAGTAACTTCGTTTCATCCGAAATGCTTTACCAACTACGCCATGCCACCAACAACCACTAAACATGACCAAACGATAATCAACTTTCGTCAATAACAGCCACATGACTTTGTGGAGAGCAAATTATCATTTGATTGTATTTAGTGTTGTGTCACGTGGTTGCTATTGACTACCGGTAATCAATCAAGTGCCACTTTACAAAGACTGACTGACTGGCCACACCAGATTCATGAAAACACTAAAAGCTACCGGAAAAGCTAACCCTCCGATCTTACGTTAACTAACCAGAGATTTACCCCTTATTTCACAAACCAGGTATCCATCCGTGTTATCGATGAGTGAATATCAATGCATAAGACGTACAACAAACCTTAGTGTGAGTGAGGAGGAGCCATTGTATGGAAATCAGTAGTAGAGCGTGTTTCAAAAGCTCATTTCAAGTCTGTGATATAGACTGACTGAGAAAATGTTAATGTCCTGTCTCCATCGTGTGTCAGACACGGTTGTTAGCAACCAAACGTCGCAACTTCAGCACATCCTAAAAAACACCATTCAACCAATTAACAACCTGACAGATACTATATTATAATTTACGTCAGATTTTTGGTCAGTATCTAAAAGCAAAATTTTAGTGGAAGCCGCTATGGAACTTTTGTTCAAGTCCATAACCAGTAAACACTTGTCAAAATATTTTTCCACGGCAACTGTTAGCAATGAGTCTAATTTCACAACTACTTTTTGCCAAGACCAATCCCAAGACTACTCTTTGTCCTCAAGGTGCACATTTGGCACAATTTACCGAAAACTAAGGTCCAACCTAATTCACAATTACACTGACATAACACAATCTGTGTTCTGCTTCTGCGGCAATACACTGCAGGAACGATAATGGTGTTGATGCAGCGGGAAAGTGACCGACGGACATACGGGCAAAACTGGATCTTATTTTTTTCTATTTTTTTGTATTAGGTTATTTTCTTGATGTTTGGTGTACAACTTTTCAGTGCCATGGACACAAAATGAACATTGCAAAAATGAGACAAGGCCCAAAGGGCCAAAAATCAAAGCCCAAAAAAACTGAGCCAAGTGGGGTTGTTGGGGAAGGGGTGGTGAGCCCCCTCACCACTAGCTGGAGGGTCTGGAAAAAGCATTATGAGCTCCACCAGTGAGATAAAGCCCCAGCCACCAAGAGTTTTGGTGCATTTTGGGTGCTGGAAGTGAGCTCTTCTGCAATGCAGCTATACAAAATTATGTGTATAAAATACACGTAGAAGAATGACTATCAACCAGCTGATAAACTTGGTAAATCATTACAGTGGGGGTAAAAAGATAACTTTGCCCAACCCCTGATTTCAGCAGTATGGGGCACATGCCCTGCTCCCTCCGCAATTCCAAAGCTTCTGCAATTTTTTTAGTAATTCACACAATTCTGTTCTTCATCTGGATGAATTGTTGTTCAGTTGGCTAAACTAGCACTAAATCTGCTTTATAATAATGTACTGAACCCTAACCCTAACCCCAACCGAACTTTAATTTTATTTTCAAATTATGAAATAAAACTGGCAAGTTTAACTGTCTGACTATCTCAGGTGCTCCAAGCGTCAAATTTTTGAATTTGGAAAATTACTCCTCCAAAGAAATAGTTGTTCCTCACGGGCTGGCTAGATTCATTCAGCTGCCATAAAAATAGCCTACAGGCTATTCATACAGCTGGCAGATAAACGGTCAGTGTGTCTTTTTTTTGTTTTGTCTTAACACACCCATGTAATTTGCTTTGGTTTAGCACTTTACTTGGATAATTAAGTTAGGCCTTAACTACAGCCGAATAATACTAATGTTTTTTCGTAATTTAAAGACTATCACTGATTTTAGCAAACAGATAAGAAATAAAGTTAACTCACCAGAGTAAATTGTGCTTATCAATCGATCTCTGGCAGTCATAAATATTATCTTGACCCAGCCAACAGAAGCTGAACACTGCACAACACATTGCATGCAATTTCTGTGAATCTTTATACATAACTATGCAACAAATGCAACAACATTTACACTACAGCATAAACACATGAGGGCTATTTCAACAGGAAGAGCCAGGGAGCGATACGGCAAAGGGGCAAAGTGCTTCTGAAACAACAGTTACATAAAAAACGTACACACACACTTTTTCCTTCTTTTTGTACTAACAAAAGGCTAAGAGAAAAAAGAAATCCAGTCTAAACGAAAAAAACAAACAGGAAGTTAGTTTGGTATCTAATCCACAACGACCAAAAGTTAACTTTTTACAATGTCAGCCAGTGGCCGAATCTGAGGCATTTGGCTGAGCAGATAGGAGAAGCTGTAGGCCAGCTGGAAGCGCCGAGTTTTAAGGGAGGCGAATGAGTGTCTGCTGAGGTAGAACTGCGAATGCTAAAGGGTAGCCTATCGAGTTCCAGACTGTGGGGCTGCAATGCCAAAAGCTTAAAACAAGGGTTAGAAGGGAAACAAAGGTTGTGCGGACACGACGTGTGTGACATAATAGACCTAATAAAATAAATATGCTCATCAAAGAAGCAGCTGTGTCTCACTTCAAAGCAACATTACACATTCCATTGTTCGACTGTACGCTCGCACGCACAACTGAAAACTGCCGCGCTATCTATCTTCAGCCTCGTGATCAGTACCTCAGCCAATCACGTAACGTTGTAGTTCTATCTATAAATAGTGCCGACCCTCTAGATTCAGAGATAGGCTTATTTACGCACGCGAGCGTCAAATAGGGGTACCCCTTTAAAAGTGTTTATTGATATTGGCTCGTCTAACACAAAAACAGTTGCAGATAGGCACATATGGCTGGGCCTATCCTCCTTATCATATTTTGCGTAGAACGTACATTTTTTTACAATCTAAGTTTGAGGACTCTCCCTGACTCAAATTTGAGGCCGCAAATTTGAGTACTCTTTCAAGACGCGTTATTGTTTTATTGTACGCTGTACACTGATTGTACGCATTCAAAGAGCAGGTAGCTACAAAGAACAAATAGCAAATTTGAGAAAAGCTCACGTGACGCGCGACAGCAGCGGTCCTGCCACCTTGGTAAAGTTTTGCTAAAATTATGTACACCAGTACACCGTAGCCTATCTGGAAGGAAAGAACCATATTGGACACTTTTCGCACAAAGTGCTAACGGATTTTCATAAATTCACTGATGCAACAGTAGTGGCTATTCAATATCCTTCCATGCCTTAACTACGTCGCTATACACTACTTTGCGAAATAAAAATGTAAGGCTAAGAAAAACTAAAAATTTTAAAAGCAGCATTAAGCGTGTTGATTAAAGATAGGCCTACTGCAAACAAAAAACGCAGTAAATGATCTGTACAGTGCTATACACTGTGTTAGATTCGTCTCTAGTAGGCCTATAATTTTATGGCGTGTTAAACGATGTGTTCGTTTCTAGCATTCGTGCCTTTGGGGGGCTAGTCTACAGTAAACTGAGGGTACATACAATGAATAGAACAAGAAATTTGAGCTAATGCTCACGAGACGCGCGAACTATCTTCAGCCATTTCGTCGCAGTTCATTCTTGGAGTGTGCGCTGCAGCCAAAGATCGCAAAAATCAATAAAACACCTTATTTCGTTAGTTTAGGGTCTTTAAAAGTCATCGATGTTGATACGACTGAAAAGCTCGTCACGAGTGCTTGTTGTGGTAGATATCATGCCCATGCCTAATGCCTATCTGTAACCGTTTTCACTAAGGACTGGCCAACAACGGTATAATACCGACTTTTGCGGGAGTACCGCTTTTTGATGCCCTCCTGCGCAGGTTTCCTTAAAACTAAAATATCGAGACTTGAACCTTTGAAATCTACGTTCAATGTTAAAAATTTCATACGCAGGTTTTTTATGTCAATCTCATTTGATTTCGGCGCAATTCGCTCTTGAAATGTCTCGCAGCCCGAAATCGCCAAAAGAATCCATAAAAACCCTATTTTAGCGTTCAATGTCATCGAAGGTCATCGAATTCAATTGCAATCAAAAGCCAGTGTACAATTTCCTATTAATGATTAACAGTAACCCAGGCCCTATCTCGCACCGTTATTGAAATAGTCCCTACAGCGACTTATTGGAAATCGCAAATTTTTTCGACTTTATGGGAAAGTTTACGGTTCCTGAAACCAGAGTCTTCCAGGCAGCCGATGGTGAAAACTTGATGACCCTAGCTTGCGTCGTTTATGACTGATCCATCCGTGTGACGGACAGACAGACGGACGGACGGACGGACATAATTGCGATGGCTAAGACTTCAGCCATCCTGTGGATATAATCCATGGATATTATGCTGTCGCACTTGCTAATTAAACTGAATATTTAAGTGTTTTATCTCTATATAATATTTTCTGTGTGTCGTTTTTACTCTTCATTTTCTCGTTTATTTGTGTTATTGAGTCAAATAAGTAATCAGCGATATCAGCACGTCATTACTTAGTTAGCCTAAATTAATTTATGTGCACTATAGCAGCAACAGGTCTTAAAACACCATAGATTGTTTGGGCAACAAACGGTTTATCAATTTGTGAGATTATTTTTATTCTCTTTTTTATCAAACGGTAACAAAATTACAAACGTTTTGGATACCTAACAGATTTAATGCTAGTAAAAAGTACAAACCACGTGTTCTTCAAAGCGTTCACTCTATCTAACTACATGAATGCAACACGCGTCTTGGAGAACAAAAATCCCAGCAGTTGCTGTGATGGGCCGATCGTACCACCTATATATCTGAAGGCCAGTGCCAGACTTCCGGTTGCGGAAAAATAGCTATTTTCCAGAGCAGCGTCACCAGATCGTGTATGGGACTGCAGTCACTCTGGAAAATCGCTAAATCAGTGCTAGGATAAGATACGGTAATTTGGCGGCCGCAGGCAGAAGCATTGCATTCAAAATTGCGGCCAAAAAGCTGCAGATAGACATGGTTACTTTCAACAGCTTATAGGTAGTCGTTATCGCCCTATCCAACGGTATCGCCAACTTCTTACGACGTACCGTTTAGCCACAATACATTTGTTACTGTGAAAAAGACGACTGAGAGACGACATATATGGTACCCAAAGCTTAACGGACGGCTATAGCA
>Ga0209454_1004581_pt1 | contig 10370 bp, 6 predicted proteins | sample WorMetHERISLAND1_2_FD_187400 | JGI IMG/M metagenome (GOLD analysis project Ga0209454, IMG submission 187400) | Marine gutless worms symbiont microbial communities from Max Planck institute for Marine Microbiology, Germany - Olavius geniculatus... | ecosystem: Host-associated > Annelida >... | reverse complement strand
GGACACTTTTTATCATGAAGTGAGGATTAGTTTTTAATGCCACATGGGTGCAATAAACGCCATTCAACGCCACAAATAGTAAAAACATTTATTTTTAGGCCTACTGCGTCGATCGGAAATAATAAGTAATTGATAAGACTTGATATTTTATCAAATTCCTTATTATTTCTGATCGACATAAGGCTACGGACTTACCCATACCAGACTGCTACATGTCTGTATCCGGTCACCCTTTTGGCCTGGGGGGAGAGTGGGCAAAATTTTCCACGGCTTTTCGAGGAAGAACGTTACTGGGAAGTGGGGACTTTGTCCGACGGGGAATATGTCCGGGACTCAAATCAATGAGAGGTGATGGCATGGCCCCGTACACACCGGTGCATTTTTTCAGTTCAAATACAATTCAGTTCAAGTTCAGACTATATACTTCTTGACAACAATGTTTGACCTCCAAAGCAGCTTTTTGACACTTAGCCTGCGCCCTGCAGTCCATTTCGCAGACACACAGACAGAATGCACAGACAAGTAAAGTAAGTAGTAAAACAAGACACCAATCAGCAAGTCCGGCCAATTAAGGATTTATGAAAACCTAAAAAGCAGAGTTGTCAAATTAATGCGTTAATTAACGCGCTAATGCGTTAATAAATTAACGCGCGTTAAAAAAGTAACGCCTATGCGTAAATTTATTTAATTTACATAATTCTGTGAAGCAAAAGTTCCAATATTTCGTTAAACTGCGGTTATTTGACAATCGAATGAATTCAAGTAATAAAACTGTAATTGTCGTTTCATCATTACTGTGAATAAATATTATTTAGATGACAGGCTAATAGATTTCTATGCTAGCGACGATGTCAGTTATTGTTAAAAATGGGTTTTCATTTGCTTTCTAACTTTCTATGTTTTACAGGCGGGGGCCCTCCAAAGGTCGCGGGGCCCGGGGTAACTTCCCCCCCCTACTCTCCCTCTCGACGGGCATTAACGCTTTGGCAGCTCTATTAAAAGTAGAAGCTACAGTATATGGACGCAAGCTGTTGCAAAACGGCTCGCATTCAAAAATTTAACTTCGGGCTACTATTCTACTTCAACTTTTCGTTCAGTTCAGAGACTCAAATTTTAGTTTAATTGTAGTTTCAGTTCAAGTTCTTGAAGTTGAACAAGAAAAGAAATGTAAGTTCAACTACTATCATTTTACTTCAAGACTCATGTTTGACTTCAAGTTAATGAAAATAACACTGGTGGATGAAAAGGCATTACGGGTGACCCCCAACAGTGCATCGTAGGCAGCAAGGTGGGTGGGGGGCACCGGCATAGCTTTCAACTCACATACGCACTGCCACACTCACTCATTCAGTATACGTTCGTACTAGAGCATTGGAACTATGGCTAACTGACCCGTGTAAACTGTAAAGCGCTCTTGTATACAGCTATTACGACGCTCTGAAATTGGCACATTCATTATAATTACCTTAGGTCACCGGCTGGCAGGAAAAAATCGAATACCGGTCTGACTGGCTGAGATTAAGGCGGGGCGCGTTCACCTGTCAGGTGGCAGGTAACACTGTGTGATCCCATACGGCAGGTGACGCTCCGTAGCTCTCAGATATGGGCTTCCCATTAAGAGCTATATCACCACCTTTTAACCTTTTAAAACTGACAACATTAGCACTTTGCTGGAGGGCACAGGTATCTTTGTTCACTGAACACTTTATAGCACTGCGATGGACACGTGAGACAGGAAACGTCACATCTTGGGGGTGTCTCAAACGGTGATAAAGATTTGACACCTGACTCGGACCTCTAGCATTCACCGACTCTCTCTCTCTCTCTTCGTTTCACACACATTATTAGGTCTGTAAGTTCCGCAATCGTGTCCTCGGATACCGCGAAGTAATGGCCAGTTCACACCTACGACGCAGACGACGAGTTGAGTCGCGTCGTAGGCGTCAACTCGAACTGCCGATGCAACTCAACTGTCGTGACCCAGTTTCCAATTCTGTAAGTAACCGTTAAGTCGTGCTGTCATCTGTAGGCGACAATGCACTGACTTAATTAGCACTGTGACGTCAGACCTCGTGCTTTTTAATTAAAACCCTGCTAACCGCTCGGCTGAGCAGCAAATTGAAAACTGGGTCACGACAGCTGAGTTGAGTTGTGTTGAGTCTCGTCGGCATCGAGGGTCGAATTGGCCATAATACGATCACTCTTCTCATTCAGAATTTACAGAACAGAAATGATACTATATACTCCAGCGCGACGGTAATTCGTTGACCAGGCTCTCCCACTGGGTTAGGGGATCTTGCAAATGTGCCCCATTCCCTAGCTGGGAGCGATGAAAAAAGGTAGGCAAAAAAGGAGAGAAAAATACCAGACTATACTAATACCGGAAAGCGAACTTTCCGTACGTTGTTGCATGCGCGCGTGCCATCAGTGACTATCTCTTGTCATCAATATATTGCTAATGAAATCTGTAACAGATCTTCGGGCGGTAGACAGCTTGCCGGTGGCGCAAAAGATGATATTTTGCTTCGTTCAATCAACGAAGGAAAACGAATCTGTGCGTTCGTTCGTGTGGATGATGGCGTACGCAGCAACGCGCGAAATGAATGCTATCAACTCAGCTGCCCGCCGCCAGCTTCACGACGGATGGTGGGTTGCCAAATCTATCTGGCTGAAAAAAATGCCAAACGTAAAATCATTTTACTGCCAGATGAACTACAAAAATGCCAAATTTGTCCACAATACCATAAGCATACACATTGAAACCAGTCACTCAGACTACCAAATAAGCACTTAGGCCTAAACGCCGTCTTTATGCATTCAGGTAATTCTACCTGCATGTTTGTAATAATGCAATTACGTTTTTTATCTAGTAGCTAATTTTAAAAAACCCGTAATGTTTTATGCTAAGATATCTTTGAGAATCTACTGGTCCATATTGCCTACAGCATTTTTATGCAATAAACATTAAAAACAAAAAAGTCAGTCTGCAAAAAGTGTAGAATAACTAGTTTTTCCACTTAGCTGCTGCACTCAGCTAATTATGGACATTATAGATTAATTTAACGTTATGCGTAATATTAATTCTCGTTTTGCTTACTAACTTCTGACCATGATTAAAAGACATGCTTCTGACTATTAAGTGTATGTAAATGGGCAAAACGCCCTTTTGACATGATATTTTGTAGACGTTAGCAAAAATACCAATAAAGCCATTTCAAGTCAAAATCAATGCCAATTCATAAATTTACTGCCAACTAGAAAAATAGTGCCAAAAATACCAAACTGCCGAACATAAATTTCCAGCTGGCAAATCCCTTTGAACAATAAGAAGACCAGCTGTCCCTAAGGAAGGCCGACCCTACCGCCTATGTCTGAAAGCCAGCGTCCGACTCTAGGAAATTGCTTTCTGCAACCGGTCCCATACACGCTACGATCACAGTATACGGTAACGCTGCTATGTCAAACGCTACAATCAACGCTAAAACATGACACAGTAATTCGGCGCACGTGAAAGATTGGCTGCAGACCAACAACTTTGCATTCAAAACTGCGGCCAAACCGCTGCGGAGACAGACATGGCTACAACTGGCAGCCTACAGGAATTCGTCATCGCCCTAAATAACCGCACCTTCGCCGACACCCTACGACATACAGTTTAGCTACAATACATGCGTTACAGACGACAGATGACAGACATACAACTTGTGTAACAGGCACAACGTTAGTCCGGTCGACCAAAAATGCCAAATTTGAGTTATATGGCATCTGAAAGTGGTACAGACCACATTGGATTACACACAGCAAACGACACAATACGGCATTGAAGCCTGCCCATAATACAGTTATCTGATGCCGAATATCTTTACATCAACAATGCTACAATAGAGTACTACTGCGCCGTAACTATTCCTCCACTACTGGCTTGATGGCTAATGGTTAGGACGCTGGACTTACAATCAAGAGGACGTGGGTTCCACTACTGGTCGGGTTGCTATCAAGTTGTTACTATTAGAATGGTCATAACCAACATCCTGGTCAACTCAGCCTTACAAAAGGCTTCCAACTCTCTGGGGTAGGTCTAGATAAATCGAGTATACTGCCAGTCCGTGTGGATAGAATTAAAGTAAGGCGCGTTGTGGGGTGGCAGGTAACACTGTGATCCCATATGGCAGGCGACGCTCCGCAATTCTGCGATGACTTTCTGTCAGTTTATTTCACGATCCAGTGAACCCAATTGTCTTCTTTGTCACCACCGTGACTGCGGTGTTATAACCGCTCATAGTCTCATTTCAGGGTTCCTGTTGCTCTGCAGAATTCATTTTCCCCGACTTTCCATGACAAAATGAATCGCTTGAACAAATTTGTTCATGCGAAATACCAGCGTCGGTTTTTAATCGCTTGCAATGACACTAGAAACAAGGGTCACGGAACAAATTTAAAAGTGGAGGTACAAATAAACTCAGAGCGAAACGAGCAGAAAAAATTTGAACCATATGCAGGACTGTGTACAACAGTTCAAAATTTTTTTGTGCATCTTTACTAACAGTTAGTTTACAGTGTACCATTGCTTGCTTGCTATGTATACATCAAATAATTGCTGGCGTGAGTAAAAAGTTTCTTAACGCACATCAACACAAAATTGGCCATTCTGTGACAAATTGTTAAAGAGCATAAAGAAAAAATAAAAATTGTTGAGATCAAAGCTAATAAGCTAATACAAAGCAACGATACAGTAACAAAAAATTGAGTCTTTAATAAAAACAAAGAAAGTGCTTGCAGAAATGATACCTACCCAGAGAATGGCCGTTTGTTGATGAAGCTATGGTGGACTGCATCATCATCATCATCATCACCAGCAGCAGCAGCAGCAGAGAGGACCATAACACCGACCACTTTGATCCACCTTGACACTTTTTCACCCACATCACGACGTCTGACCTCTTGCTATACCTGGCAACACACATTCAAACCATCAATGGTCAGTGATCACTGGCTCCCCTTTCCTTGAAATTAAAAATTAGTCTCTGTAGCTTATTAGAGCCTGTTTTGTTATTAGCCAAACAGCCTTCAAACGCCAACCGAAAACGTTTTTATTCTGCAACGCTTTTAACATTGTCAATGATGATCCATGATTGTGTTTATCAGATATGATATAATATATATGCTCTAGTATATGCAAAACGTTGGCTACAAAAAGTGTTACTTTACCTGTTTTTACACTTTACACTTATCGCCCACATGCTATAATTTTACTCGGTGTAATTTTACGCTTCTTACCCATATTGGCCGAAGGCTTTCGTACAGATCAATTCACGAGCTTCAATCCACCTCATGGGAAAAAGTAAATCCAAAACAGGATTTCGTTACGTCTGATGATTGATGGTCTGTCTGGCTCAACTTGATGAAGTTTGAGCATGCTCAGTAAGATGGAAGGTTTCCTATACAAGGGTGACTTGCAGATGCGGCCACCCAGTACGCCCAATATCAGAGAAAACTTTCAGACACAAAGTGTACACTCTGGCTATGATACCCTCAAGATGACATCAAAACAAATGACGCTATAGCCGTCAATAATTTATGTATTTATGTACTTCAGTTTCCACTCTGATAGTTTGCGTTTGAATACAATGTCACCAGTTGGCAAACTGTTTAATTCTGTTACAGAAATAGAACATAGAATAGGTCAGGTAGAAAAAAAGATTTATCACATCGAACAATACTAATACTAATCATAGGCCTATTTATAGCGCCAATACGAGGAGCTACAAAACGACAGTAGAACAGAAAAAGCAGGAGCCAAAGTTTGAAGCATTATGTCAAATCAGAGTTGCAGCATTGTTTTCTGCAATATATGTGCAATCATGGTGGCCATAAATATGTTAAGTAATATTCTGTGTAAAAGGTACCTTTTACTTTAAAAGGTAAAGGTAAGTGGTAAATTAATTTACCATTAATTTTAATGGTAAAATTAACATTAAAAGTAATGGTAATTTTAAAGGTAAAATTAATGGTTGGTAATTAATTACCATTAATGGCAATGGTATACCATTACTATTCTTGGACTAGTTGTTAACTGTTGCAAGAATCTGGACCTGGAATGTAATGTTAAAAAAATGAAATGTATGGTAGTTAATCCTTCTGTTAATAGTAAGATTGTGTCTAGTGTATTTCCTCATTTTATGATAAATGGTCTGGCGTTGAGTTTGTTCAAGAATTTAGATACTTAGGCCATTTTTTATCTTGTAAGTTGCATGATGACTCTGATATTACGCGTGAAATTCGCAACATGTACTACAACATGCCTACTCAAAGGTTTAAACGTTGTTCCATAAATGTAAAGATTAGAATTTTAAAGCTTATTGTTTATGATTGTATGGTGTATCTTTATGGTCACATTATAATGCTTGCACTTTGTCTAAATTCAAATTTTGTTATCATAAATGCATGAAAAAGTTTTTTTCGGATTTCAAAAGTGTCATGTGAAATGTGCAGTGTTACAGCCATTTTGATTTAGGTTTACCATCATATGCGACTGTTATACATAATTATTGTCATTCTTTTTACAGACAATGGACTGTTATTGGTTGCACACATATGTTGTGTTTGTCCTAGGGCTTATTTGCCTGACAGCAGTGTTTAGATTTCTTCTTTTCCTTTCTAATGTACAGTAGTTTTAGTCTCTCTTAGTTTGCTTCATTTATGTTATTGTCTGTTCTATGGGTACTTGTGATTTAAGTCAATTAAATATGTTATGTTATGTTATGTTATGCAGGAGATCGGCGATCTCGTTGTAGAAAATAATGCTCATGCTCAGATGATACCGTCATGGATTTTCAGGAGCTTTGTAAGACTAGATCATGATCATTAATCACTATGTAATATCTCTCGTACTAGCTTGAAATTTTGGAATAAGATCGGAATAATTTAGGCTAAGCCTATCATCATCCTAAGATCGGCGATCTTACTGTAGACATGATTCTACAATGAGATCGCCATCTGTTCTAGAAAACGACGCTGACGAGATCGCTGTCAAATTGCAGGATAAGTCTATTTGCAGCTCTAGCTCCAGAATCCAGATCGCCATTCCCTGTGTAAGATCTCATGCCAGCTAGTTCTAGAATAAGATCAGTGATCTCAATAAACCTACAGACTATCATCATGCTTTGATCACTAATTTTTTTCTGTAGGCTTTCCTAAAGTGCAATAAATAACACAGATTGCGTAATGCGTGCCTCACGACGTTTGTAGGCTTAGGCTAGTTAGAGCTTTAAACATATTCAGCGACTGGGTAGCATTTCGCCTAATCCCATTTCACCTAATCTTTTTTTTTGATAGGCGGACCAACAACAATGACTGGTTTTGTCGTTTTTTGCCTCTTTGACAAGCTTTGTTTTGTTGTTCATCATTTTTCTGTACCATTTTTTGGCCGACCGTAAGTAAGTATACGACGGGTGTCATCTCATTTCGCCTAATATCATTTCACGTCGTATACTTACCCTAACCCTAACCCTAACCCTAACCTTAGTTCGATTTTGGTTGGGGCTCTGAAGTAGACCCAACTGGAAGAGCGATTAGGCAAAATGAGATTAGGCGAAATGCGATTAGACGAAATGAGACGACACTGTACATATCATGAATTGCTGAATTCATGATAATGTACATATCACGAATTCAATTTGTGATATCATAAATTCAATTCACAATATCATAAATTGAATTCGTGATAGGTACATATCGAATTTGATTTGACAAAATTATAATGGAAAAACTATTGGTCTCTTTTTGTGGACACACTGCATTATAGTTTATCAGTTAGTGATAATGAACAGTAGCAGTCAACGTGCTGCATTGTCAAATAAAAGCTAGTTCCTCAACGCAATTGTCGCAGTGAGTCTTGATTCTTAATCAAACCAAAACTAGTTCAAAGTTCTAATCGAATTTTAATCAAAGTTCCTCCACACAAGCTATTCTAACAGAAGTCAGCATGTATTGTAGACCTACATGATTGTCAAGATGTTGTCCACTTGTCTGTAGCAGTGTTCGATTTGCCGGGAGGGGGGGGCTGCATAAGGACGAAAAAGGACAAAAAAAGTAAACACGCATTACGCGGTTGCGTCATGCGTTACGTCATGACGCGTTAAGAACATTAGTAAGTAACAACTTTGTTCCCATTAGGCGAAACGAGACGACACCTATTCAGCAGTAATTGACCTTTACCGGCAAACTGTTCAGTTGTTGCCCACTGTGTATGCGCCCTAGTGCCATTAGGCTGGAGAGGTGATGACAGCTAAGGAAACAGCCGATCTCAAGCTAGCAATATGACTACGTTGAGATCGCCGATGTCACTATAGAATTCACGTTAAAAGAAGCACAACAAAAACTGCTAAGACAATGGAGTGACATACCGTCGACGTTGGGTGAGCGAGCGAGCGTGTAGCGCGTTAAGTTACACACGCTAGTCTATCAATACGACTAAACGAACTGCGTGCGTCAGTCAACAGTGCGACTGAGAGCGGCCGGCAATACTTCATTCATTCATAGAGCGACCGACGACTGAACTCCGCTACGCGCACTTACTATACTGACAGAGTGTGCTAGTGACTGACTAGCAAACTGACTGGCACTGTACGCTGTACTACAAGCCATAGAGCGACAACGCGCAATGCCACACACGCGCTGCACACGGGCGCCAGGCGGCCGGTGCACAATGAGCACCCGTGCTGCTCAGTGTGTTTTAAGTTAACGAGAACGATAACGTAAAATGGCGAACGACAACGACAAACGGTTCACAACATTGCAAAAGATGTCGAAAATGGTAAACAGCAAAACGCTTGCCAAAGTGGAAGACGGGGAAGCGTCTGTACAAGATTTTTTACAACAGACAAACAAACGCTTCCAGGCCGTACGGCGTTGCAGCAGACATCGAGCAAACATCAAGCAGGCCTGATGGAACCCCGCCCCCTGGATCAAGTGTAGGCTTAAGCTTAGCCCACAGCTGATCGCGTGTTATATAGGCCTTCCAATTACAACCCGTCCGCCTTTCTAATTAGCATGGTAATTACCATAGCTCGTCGAGCTAGCTGGATGAATGCTAGCAAACATCGAAAAATTAGCACGTGTATTTTGAATACATTTGCTCGACGTTTGCTCAATCGTTTATACGGGGTATAACAACAAAGCCCAGCTGTCGCCAGAGAATTAGGACGCGCTACAGCCTATATACTGTTCCTCTTGGAGTACTGACCTCCAAGGTCGTCCAAGGTCAATGATTTTTATGTAATCTGAAAGGGAGCATGCCATTTCCTATTAGTGATTTATAGTAACCATGGCCTTATCTCTCACTGTTTCCGACATATGGTCACCTACAGCTACAAACTTTCGACTGAAAATTGCGGCCAAACCGCTACCAATGGAGATATATTTACTATTAACAGTCTACAAGAAGTCGCCAGCGCCCTATCCGATGGTAACATCGACGACCCCCTATGACTTACCATTTAGCTACAATACCGCACGATTGGCATATCACAGTGCGTTGACTCTTTAAGGTTATCCAAGGTCAATGATTTTCATGTCATTTGAAAGCCAATATGGGACTTCCTATTAGTGATCAATAGCAACCTAAGCCGTAGCCTAGCATCAATGCCGTCCATAAGATAATGACAGCATGGTTCCTACTACTCTGCAGAATTCATTTTCCCTGACTTTTCAGGACAAAATGAATCGTTTTCCCTGACTATTTTTTGTCATATTTCACCCCTTTGCCGAGAAACCCCCAATGGACAAATTTGCACGAAATTTTGCACAGCGGATAGTCTCGCGGACGTAATCACCCGTTTCAAATTTTGTGTCGATCGGTTGAGGGGTTTCGGATCTGCGAGGGGTCGAACTTTGCCATTTTCCATCGACTTAGTCGGTCGCCATTAACGCAGCTCTGCGCTACCGCGCCTGTGACGATATGACTTGTGAATTTCAGCTGCTTCTCAGTATTGTAGGTGCATATATGTCAACATAGTTGTGAAGAAACACATTACATTTTTCCTTCACCAGGATGGTTCTGTGAGAAATAATCTTCAAAAATTCTTAACGGTTAAGCATGTGTGTTTATGTAACCGAGAGACCCTATTAAGTAACAAAATCATCAAATCACTGATTATTACAAGGCATCTCTACTCTCTAGCACAGAAATCAAAACCAACACCATCAACCAAATCATTTCAGTTATTTTTCCTTATTACCAGCAAGTCAAGATTCATCCAAAAGCCATGCACTGTCAGCACCAAATTTTGCATCATATTACGAAAAATATTACAAGCACATTGTGTGCACTCAGGGTTTTCAGAAAATATAAATTTCAAACAAATATAAAC
>Ga0209454_1004580_pt1 | contig 10371 bp, 7 predicted proteins | sample WorMetHERISLAND1_2_FD_187400 | JGI IMG/M metagenome (GOLD analysis project Ga0209454, IMG submission 187400) | Marine gutless worms symbiont microbial communities from Max Planck institute for Marine Microbiology, Germany - Olavius geniculatus... | ecosystem: Host-associated > Annelida >... | reverse complement strand
GTTAAAGTAATGTTGAAATTATCCAACGTTGCTGAAGCCTAATATGGTTATGTTTACTGAGTACTGACAGTTTTACTGACGGTTTCGTTGTTATTATTATTAATTTAAGTTTAGTTAAGATTTACTTTTTTGTTTAACTGTGCTACCATTGTACTATGGTAAATAAAGTTGTATATATAAATTCGAGTCACCCCGATCGAGGGCGCTAAATGAGAAGGGGTAGAAAAAATTTACGATTTTCAGCCAATATTGGAATTCATGCATTGGATATGGCGCTAGGCGTCATCCGCCGTCGAGTCTAAATGAAACATCGTTGTGAACTTAGATTTCGTTCGCACCGGGTCTTTACACATGCATCGCTGTTGCGCGTTCCACTTTGCGTTAGCTGGGCTTTTCTTGTAGTTTGCAAGTAAAGTTACGACGTTGTTGTTATGCCATTGGTTTGCATCCAACGCAACGCATAAAACGCAGTGACTGGCGTACTTTTTTTCTCACGCAACTGACGATTTTTACAAAAAAAAAATCATGCAAACAAGTACGCCACGAACGCAACGGCCAAAACGCGCACGGATAGAAGCTGGGCTGTGTCTGTTCTTGCGTTGCGTGTGTTGCGTCCGCTGCGTTGAATGAAAACTTGCTTACATTTACGCGCATAGGTTTACGTGTCGTGTGTAGTTGATTGTAAAGAGAGTCAAGAATGTGAGCTGAACTCCGTTTCTTCTGCTACGCCGTTTCAAGTCGACAAGGTTGAATAACGTTTCACTCACCGTAGACTTTGTATTTCTAAATCTAAATTTAAATTTAAAATTCATTTGTATAGCGCATCAACGCAAGTCTTTAAGGCCTAAAAATTCGAGTGCTTACAGTTGCAGTATGGCAAAAATTAGGGACGGAGGAATACTTGCTTTCAGGTCGCCGGTACCAGTAACGGGAGGTTTTATATTTTGCCGCTATTAACTCGGAGCTGCCTCGGCCGATAACCGTGAAATTTTCACACATAATTGGAAGTGTGCGCATTTAGACGTTGTGAATTCCATAAAGCCCTAAAAATTTCCGGTTGCCGTCCGTCTTAATAATCACGTATTTGTGTGTGTTATTTTGTTCGCAGTTCTTGGGTGATTGGCGAGTGCTGGCTAGGCGCGGAGGCAGTTATTTTGACACCGTTCAACGGCTGCGCATAACTTCAATCGACACAAGTGACCTTTTGGCCGCCTGCATGTCACGAGTTACACGGTAACGTCTACTCAGTTTGTACTCGCACTGTTCAGCAAGTAATTAAGTAAGCGAGTAAGTAAACAAATAAACGTATAAGTAAGTAGGTAAGTAACAGAACTTAAGAGCCGCCGATTTAACAGTAAATTCCAATGTGCCGCGATTTCAACACCTGAACAAAATGTTCTTAGCAGTCACTTGAACTGTTGAAGTTTGATGTTGGTTTGTCTCAATTTTTGGACATTGAAAGACAAAACATTAGCTTAAGCCTACTGCGAATTCATAGCATATGCAGTTTTGTTATTATTAACTGATTTAATAAGCGGCTTTTGAATTTGGAAGCTAGCTTATATAGGCCAGACAATGTCATGCTGCGCCAAGTGAACTTTTAAATGTCGCGTCATGCCATAAAAATGCTTTGACAGGCCGAAAAATGTAGCGCGACTGTGTGACATTCATTGGCACGTGAACGCTTTTTATGTGGGGCCTCTGTTTGGCAGAACATGCTTAAAATAATCCGCCTTGGTGTATGGATTTGATAAAAATGTTTATGCGAATTATAAGTGTGTGTAACGTATGAAAGTAGCAGCAGTGGTGAAAGCGGCGTGCAGTGTCGTGATACGCAGTGCACAATTTTACGAACGTCTCCATCGTCGGACGCTGATTTTCATGCTTCAAGCTTCATTGAAAAAACAGGTAAAGCGAGCTAACTATACTTAGTGCGTCGTGGATTCGTGGCAGGATGCAATTAGAAAAGGGAACAATTGCACCTCCGCCCATGGAATTCTAGCCTGTTCTTTTTGGGTACAAATGGGACGTACTTACTTACAAAGTTTTTAGGCGAAATAGCGTCTTGCAGCGCAAGCGATTTTTGCCTATTTTTGTACATTTTTGTAGCGTGGTGTGCCTGGATTTAGATGCCATTTGGCAAGTGCACTTGCGAGGTTCAGTGACACATTGTGTTAGATGAGGTCTCTGACTCCCCGAAGAAAAAAAAATTTTTTTTGGGGGGGGGGGCTAAACCTTAGTCAAAACATGGAATAAAAGCCAAATAGAAGCTAAATCTTTAGTCCTATGCTGCCACCCGACGAATAAAACAAAGAATAGGGTAGACTTGCCGAAGCGATTCCGCTTTTTGTCAAATAAGTTTGTTCGTTGTTTTGTGCTGCGTTGACAGAGTTGTGGCGCGTCGTTCAGACGGACTACCACTATGCAGTGGTCTACATCTGCAGCCGGGCAACAGCTGCTGCTGCTGCTGCTGCAGCTGATAATGATGACTATTATAACGAGTGTAGTTACGAGACTCTGTTAGTTCTCGCCCGGCCCGCAGCTTTGACACTCAACTCGGAAGAACTGAGCGAGTACTTTAAACTGACGCTGCCAACGTTCTGTCTGCCACTGGCCAATCAGCTGGACCTTCTTACCGATACCGGTAACTACTACTACTACCCGATACTACTACTGCTACTGCTGCTGCTGCTATTGCTGCTGTGCTGGAGAATTTAAAATTACAGCTCTTGGCTCGTTTTTCTGCTCCTTCCCTAGAAAATTGTCGCACATACAGCTTTATTCATTTAAGAATGGTGGCAGTTACAACCTTTTGCCCCTTTCCTCTTAAATCTGCCTTGGAGATTGAGAGAGAAAACTTTATTAATTTACGTTTAATTTAATATAGTCTAGCATGGAATAAATTCAGTGCACTCTGTGGCGGGCTGGTAGAAAATGCAGTGTCAGTGGCGTAGCTGGCTAGGAAAGTCTGGGGTCTGGACCCCCCCCCTTAGCTAGGACCAAAATGACGCATGTGATTTTTTAGAAATCCGTCGCGAAATATATTGGGGTCACCCCCTGTCCAGGCTGTCCTTCACCCCCATCTCGCTATTTCACGCCGACGTTAGCAATAATAGTTTCTGGATCTGATTAAAACGTATAAAATGTGGCAAATTTATTTACCACTTCTTTGGACATCTAGGAGCCAAATCACTTTTAGCTTTAGGGGGCTTCGCTCTTTAACCTTCCACTAATGTCTGTGCCCCTGGACCTTGCTGGACCCTGCTGCAGATAACTGATGAGCAGGAACGGTCTGCTGACTTTTTACACGAGTGTGTTATGCTGTTTTTCGTTGGCGTGTTATTATACAAAAGTTGGTATTAAACTGATTATCCGGCACATGTGCAGATGAAATTAATTCGTTTAGTTTGTCTGCATTGTATATTTGCTATACATCTGTAGCCTGTGTGTTTTATGTTCTATGAGTACGAATAGAATAATATAATAGCAATAATTGTTTGTGGAAGTTGTCGACTGTCAAGTAGAAACGCCTCCGTACACTCAGCTTATCGATTCGATGCCCGAAGTTACTCAGCTGGATCTATCGCGAGTAAGTTATTATCTAGTCTTACGTTGACACCAAATGGTTGAAATGTAAGTTTTTTTGTCTCGTTCCTGTAACATTTCTTATCGCTCAGAGCCAGTACCCTGTGCTGTGTGTATGTGTATGTAGGCCTACTGGCGACTCAGTTTATTTTAGTTTAGTTCATTTTGTTTGTTTTGTACACGTCTTTAAGAGTCCGCTTCGAGCCACTGCGACCTGCGTGTATAGTTTATGGCCGTCTGGTACCGTACTAAAGATGCCGAGCCTCAGAAGCTGTACAGAGTTGGACATGGGTCCAACTTTCTGAACCTAATTTAATCCATCACCTTTAGGACCTAATCCAATCCAATCCATAATGATGACGTAAATGCTGACTCACATGCAATTCAATCCAACTCCGGAGTCTCCAATTGTCGGAGACTAACAAGGTTATGCCTCTGTAACGTGGTCCATCAGTCTGTCTGTCGTCTGTGCTCGGTGTTATGTATGTGTGGATATACGAGTATACTGCCTGTATAGGTTCTAGGAGTGTGGTACCGCACTGAAGTGACAGGTACTGAGACTGATGAAGTCATGCGAGTGCTTTTGTCGCTTGATCATGATGACAAATTAGAGATTATCGTCTCAGCCAGCCGGTCAGTGCTCTCAGTACTAGCTACAGCACTGCTGAAGTGGCAGGCGAGTACGCAGTACGAGCCTATACCACTCCAGACAGTGCTGTAACATAGTTGAACCACGCTCGGTCGCACGTTGTAAAAGCGGCACCAGCGCTAGTTGAGTTTGCTTTAAGAATAATTGTCAACTATGCCAACGACGGTTATGTATTTATCCAATTGTGTTAGATGGGGTTCGTGACTTGGACTAAATGGACTCGACTGGACTACACCAGCGAAATCTAAATTTCAGAAAAGCTTCTGCTGAACTGAACGGAACTATTGTTCATTTGTATACTACATTTACGTGTTCCAGGGATGGATTTAAGGCCGACTTTTTCAAAGCCAAGGTCAGTGATTCTCCAGACCAAGGTTAAAGCCACTAAGCAAGTAAGTAAATAAGTAAATAGAGTAAGTATGACAGTTTTATACTGCAAATCAAAAGCCAACTTAATTTTATTCAGTCAGTAGTAAACCTTAAAAGTGCTTAAACGTATTTTAGTGTTTCATTGGATATATCATACAAATATCAAGAACACATTGCGCAGTGCACATTCATTTCAAGTGACTAGAAGCCGAAGCGTTAAGGCCAAAGGCAAGGCCAATGGTTTTTAAAGCCAAGACCGAGGCCACAATTTTTGTTTTCTAGTTGTTTTTCAAGGTCGAGGACAGTCCTCGAGGGCCGTATTGTCTACATGTTATAGCGTTGGTGGTTGGTTGTATAGTAACGGAAGCTGTCTACCTACAAAGAGATACATCGCTAGTTCGGTAGCGGGCGACACCAGCAACTGGCAACTACTAACGGCCAACAGAAACTTAGGTTTGTCTCAAACTTATTGCCGTCATTGGCGTTTATTTTGAGGACGAAGATAAAAGAAAATTTCTTCTTGTGGAAAAATTTTTGTCAAAAAATCTGTACAATTACTACAACTAATATTACTACAACAATTAAGCTGCAACAACAACAGCAACAACAACAACAACAACTACTACTACTACTACTACTACTACAAGGTACTACAACTGCTACTACAGTACTACTGATTGTGTCGTTGTAGCTCACATTCGTCTGCTATACACGGACTACCAGGATGTGGCAGTAGTTTACGTTTGCCCTCGTCTCTCTTCCGGCTCAATCTGTTCTGCGCATGCGTCGACAGGCCGTGTCGATGTTTACAGTCGTGCTCCTAGCCTGCCCGACGAGCGTCGAGCCAGCGTCAACGACCATCTGCGTTACCATGGCTACGACGACGGCGTTGCTAGCGTCGTTGCTAGAGCCGGCTTTAAGGCGGCCACGCTGACTACCGTCCTTCATCGAGGTACATGCCGGCTGCGCTAAAACGGGGTTACCGATGGCATCGTGACAGAGTTATAGGGCAGATGCCCGCTTACATTTTGGGCTTTCCAAAAATTGTTGAAGAATCATCTTTCTGTCGAAAGATTTTCGTCCACAACAAAATTTTGGGGCTAAAACCATTTTCCGATTACTTAGGGGCAAATTTAACTTTTGAGCATCCACAATCTTCACAGTCGGAAATTTGCAGCTGTCTGCAGCAATTATGTCAGAAATTTGTGACTATTAGTTGTATGAGAAATATCCGTACCAAATTTATTGAAATCTGATGATCCTTTTCTTCTTTAAAATACATGTCAGGAATCCCTTTTTTAGACAGAATGTAATTGAATTAGGCCTTTCACTCTATGTTACACGTGCATCCATTGAAAATAAATCTTGTTGAAAATAATTGAAAATAACTTGTTGTTTATTAACATAAATTATGAACATAAATTGTGGTCTAGCAACAACTTAGCTATTAGGAATCTTCTTGCTGTTAGTTTAGTACGTTGAACATTAACTATAAGTCAGCTAATAGGTCTATATGTTTGCATGCATGTGTGTTTTTTATTTCTTTCTTTCTGTTCTATATATCTGTCATTCTGTCTGTGGTTTCTAACTTTCTATCGTGTTTCTCGATAATAAAAATTGTTATATTCAATAGCACCCAGCATAATGTATTATTTCGTGATTTTTTATTGTTGCGCAGTGGCATGTCCTCTGCACGTGAGTGACAGTGTACTGTGTTTGGTAAACAGTCTGCCATTACTTCGTCGCATCCACATCAGAAAGGTTAGTCAGCCGATACATGTATTCTTAATTCTGCGGAACATTGCTAATTACTACGTCGTATAGCCTATGCATCTTATATGCACTATGTGCACGTGTTTTGCAGTTTTTCACATGTACTTTATTGCAAAACAAAAAAAAATGACATTGATTGATAGATTGATTTACTCGTTTGAGAATCAGGTTTATTTTATATGTTTCATCACTTTTCGGAGCACATCTATATATTTTAGTCACATGTCAGCTTACTTTTTATTTGCTCAATAATTACTTCGGTTGAGACCTGTAGTCTACAGTTGGGTGGATTTGGGGAGTGGCTTGTGGGTCACCCTAGGCAGGTTATCAACTTCAAAGATTATCTGTAGTCCCTAATGTTTCTTTTAAGTTCTGCGGTCGGTTTTTGTGGTTTATGCTAAATAGATAATTTAATATTTGCAGCTTCAATTACTCTTTTCTACTTGTAAGTGTATTGTATTCTACTTGCAAAAATGTTCACATGTGTGCATTTATGTTCGGTTTGGGTCCGTCATTCCGAAATGCCGCCAAAAACTTGTTTGGACAACAAAACCGTATTTATCGCTAATCATTATTCACTAGCAAAACCGTATTTATAAAACGTTAAATTAACTTTGACACTGATCTTGACTTTAACCTTAATTCTTACTTTATTTCTAACCCTGTCTCTAACTTTATTTCTAACCTCGGCGGCCTTTCTGGATGGCGGCCCTTCGAAATGGCGAGTCGTGACCGTTTGCTTGATATGTACATTAAACTAGAACTTACTTACTTACTTACTTACTTACTTATACGGTACTTGGCTACCACTACTACTACTGCTGCTGCTGCTGCTGCTGCTGTTGTTGTTGTAGTTTCTGGGCACGTGGTACTTGGTGGGTCGTTTGCGCAATTCCCCCAGTCCGGAGGCTGCAATGCTGCGCCTGTCAGCCAAAGAAGACGGCTCAGTATCTGTCGTCTACTTCGCTACAAAGTATGTACGATTCTGTCTTTCTTTAAAGGTGCGTACACAGCGAACGAAATGAACAAAAATGCAACAAACTGAAGTTGTGTTGCACGAACTGTATAAATTATTTTAGTTGTCAAATTCACATCAATATACTTAAATTACTATTTTGTAAAAAAATCGTTTGGCGGAGATATTTAATCTCACGAACGCATTCTGGTTTGATCACGTACATAAATTTTTATTTGCCAAGAAGGCAGTACATATGTAGTAGGTGATGATTTGTGCACACTATAAAAGTACATAGTTGCAAGATGTTTGATCGGGCGATACGCCTGTGCTGATTACCCTCAGTTAGTGATGGTCACTACAAAAAAAACAACAACAACAACTACTACTACTACTAATATTGTGACGGTTTGACGTAGGAACAAGACGTGTGGGCGGCCGATACGACTGAGATGGCTGCGCTCAGCAACCCATGGTGGACAGGAGGCTGAGTTTGAGATACATCCACATGGTGGCGCCACAAGTAGTGCCAGTAGTGGAGGGCGAGCACGTGTGGTCTACACGGACTACAGGAGCGCGCTGGTCTACCAATGTCTACAGCTCATGTCTGACGGAGCTTGCCTACCAAGCCATGTCAGTGTCGAGGTTTGGAGCCGTCGACCCACCATGCCCGAAGTCAGGTGCGACTACTACAACGATCATAACCATCAATATTACTTTTGACGTTTTTTGTGACGCTGAGTTGCACACATATTACTAGGAAGTATGCTTGAAAGTATTTCAGCGAAAGAACAGACGTTTAACCATCATAACAAATCACACGTTCTATGAACACCATTCTTTTTTGTTATCAGTATATGTGCGTCGTAAAGCTTTTTAGCAGTGACCTTGTGGCAGGAAAATGCAGGGCGGAGCAATTCTTCACCTTAAAAATAGGGTGGCTAATTTTCTTTCTTTTTTCTTTCCTCTCTACCACGACGCCACTGTTGTGTACGATGCTCTGGTGAAGACCGCGCTTTACTGGATGGCACCAAATTCCGATATCCGTTTCTGAAACTTAGTCGCTTGTGAGGACGGCTTTAATGTATTTGTGTTTGCGTGTGTTCGGATGTGCATTTAGACTGAAGGCTCAGCTGATGCACAGAACACAAGATTTGTGCGTCGACGCCAGCGATATGATTGAGACGAAATACAACAGTACGTACAGGCCATACTTGCGTATGACAATCTAAAGCAGCGTTCACACTGCGCATGTACAGGGACGTAGCTTTAACGCATAAAGCTGGGGTATCAAATTTTCTCCTCAGGCCAAAATGTTAGAAAACTGCGAAACTGGACTTTGCGGTACAAAAGTGCACACAGATGCAGAAATGATAAAAACTTTCCCGTCCTGTATTTTCCCATCTAAAAACCACCCCAAGACTCACCGAGTCACCGCAAAGTTAATCCAGTTTTACGCTCTTGTTTCGTCAATGGTGAAGAATTATTTTATTAGGTTTATTTTTTAAATTTTTAAACTCACGAATGAGCAAATTATCCGATATTCTGTACTGTTGAAAGCTTATACTGTAGGCCCTAGGCTTAAGTACTTGACCTGGACTGTGTCTAACATTACTCATTCTAATAGCCCAACGTATAAACCATCAAGCTGGGTTTTTTAAGGGTTTGATCCAGAAAAGCCAAAATACAATAAAATTCACCGGGTTTGACTTTAAAAACCGGATTTTTAACCATGCAACACAACGTACGCAACGGACGCAACGACCGTTTCTATTTTTGTGTTTTGGCCGTTGCGTTCGCTGCGTTTGTTGCATACGTTGCGTACATTGCGTTGGATGAAGTGGTGGACACTCCGCTAGTTGTAACGCTGTTATTGTGCAGTGGAGTGCAGTCTGTCGGCCGGATCAACGTGCTACATTGACGACTTCAACCAAGCAGTAAACATGCCTCCAGTCGACGTAATTATCTCACTTTCTAATAGTACGTTCTCCATCACTGTCATAGCCATAGAGGGCATCGAAGGAACGTGATTTTCCCTACACTCTATACATGCACAGGAGACCATGGGCGGCGCCAGAGGGGCAACAAGGGAGGCAGCTGTCTCCCCGTTTACTTGCCCCCAGCTGTCTCCTCCCAGGAATTGATGGCGATAAAGTACCCTCTGGTAACCATACACATGCCAAGAAGAGACTTATTAAACGTGATTTTTGCAAGATAACACAGATATCTGTAATTTGTGCGTTTTCAAATATTAAAAACAGTCAAATTTGCCGCTTCCATTGCATGTCCAAAACCTAAAAGTGTTTTAGCTCCAGGGGAGCTTCGCTTTCCTGACCCCCCTAAGCAGGGGCTTTGCTCCTGGACCCCGCTACATATTTTTATGCACACAACAACAAAAATAAAGTCGACATTTGGCCCATTCACAAAAAATGTTATTGTTCGCTTTGCCCCCTTTCCCTGTTGCCCCCTTCTTAGCTTCAGATTCCTAGCGCTGCTCATGCAGAAAACACGTTTAAGACAATTGTTCTCAAAACAAGTTTCGAGGGTGCATATAAACACGCCATTTTTAGGTAAAAATAATCGAAAAATTTTCCGGGGAGGAGGCACAGCTTTTTTGTCAGATCTTTTTTCCCGGTGGAGACTGGAGACCTCTCCCCACACCCCATCGCATGAGTGCATTCCCGCTTTGCCTGCGGTGGATCTTGGCTGCGCTAGTGCGCTCCATAGAGATCATGTTCAGTTGTCTTGATTTTCTTGTCGTTTTGTTTGTCACTAAGAGCACTCTACCACTCACAATTTGTGATGATGGTGACGATACTGTTGTTATGGTCCTCCGGTATATAACTGTGAATGTGAGACATGATTGTTGATGCACTGTGCACTGCAGCATATCGTCGGCCACTGGTATCCGTTGTATTCCGCCATAGACCAGCGACACAGCATCGTCACTTCGTTTGAAATCCAGCAAGCGTCGCCGACAAGCTTCGACGTTACTTCACACTACGGGTAGGCGGCCTAAATATATACACTGTCTCTCACC
>Ga0209454_1004576_pt1 | contig 10374 bp, 6 predicted proteins | sample WorMetHERISLAND1_2_FD_187400 | JGI IMG/M metagenome (GOLD analysis project Ga0209454, IMG submission 187400) | Marine gutless worms symbiont microbial communities from Max Planck institute for Marine Microbiology, Germany - Olavius geniculatus... | ecosystem: Host-associated > Annelida >... | reverse complement strand
CTCACTGATTATATTTATACGGACATATACTGTAAACTATCGAAATACATTGGACAGACTCCGTGTTCGTATGAACATTATCTTGTTATTAATGAATTTTTACTTCGTCAAATTTCAGTGGTCACAGCAGTTATGAAGCAACGTGAGCTTATCGAAAGCAAAAGAGTTGAAAAGTACAATAACAGCCATGGCGACCAGGTGACGTGACATTTGCAACAAACACATTTAGCATCGACTTGGTCTTACCATGCCATTTTTTCCAGAGTCTCGTGTAGAATTTTTCATAAACCTAAGTATAAGTTAAACATGTACCCGACATGGCAGGGCTTTTAAGTCGCACTAGCAGTGAAACCCATCAGAAACAATCATCAAAAAACAAGCTGCTCGCTAGCTATGCGACCCACGCCATGCGGAATATTCAGTCAATCAATCAGCCCATCAATCAATCATTTTTTCTCAACCACTTGAAGTTTGTAGCAAAAAAAGTCCTACGCGAGCAAAATGTGCTATGCTTGTTAAAGGTTAAAGGTAGTGATATAGCTTTTCATGGGAAGTCCACCTCAGAACTACGAAGCGTCACCTGCAGTATGAGATCACACAGTGTTACCTGCCACCCGACACAGGTGAACGCGCCCCTCCTTAACTCCAGCCAGATAGGCTGGTACTTAATTTACCTACCCCGGAGGGATGAAACATTGAGTTGATCTAGGCGGTTGGTTACATGCCGAGATGTTTTACCTGCCCGCAGGCAGTTACCCATCCAAGTACTAACCCAACCCGGTGTAGAGTAACTTCGTTGATCGCAAGAAACTTGTTACCGCTACACCACGCCACAAACCTACAACCTGGTACAATTACGACAGCCTAACTAAAACTAACAAGAAAACACTTCACACAAGCACACTGACAGTTTACACATTTAGGCCACGCTTGATAAGTATATTTGAGAAATTTAGCAAAATAAGCATTCTGAATGGAACACCTAAAGCCAGTTAATGTGCAAAAATTCACATTTCAGGCAGCACATGTTTATCCTTATATTTTTCATTTGCAGGTAGTAAACAATTACTGAATAGATGACTCAGGTTAACCGATCAGGTCACCTGTCAAGTGATCGGCGAAGTCGTTGGGCACAAAATCGGCGCCTGTTCTTTGCTTGCGTCGAGCAAACTTGCCGTCGTACACGACGTCGCCATTGTCACGGCTGCTGCTTGGTGTTAGGTGATCAGCAAAGTCATTGCGAGTGAATCCGTTGCCTGTCCTCTGACGACTGTGTCCAGCCAATCCGTCGTAAACGTCGTCGTCATCGCCGTTGGACCGTGTAAGACGATTGAAATCGCCGTGCGTTTTGTGTTGACTGCGTGCACCAGTGCCGCTGTCGTCGTTGACTGGTCGCGAGATGTAGAGGTTTGCGAAGTTCTCGCGCTCGCTGTTGAAACGCTCGTTTTCCTGACCAGGCTACGTGTTCAATCAACCAAACAATCGTTCATTCAGTCAGCCAATAAAATCAATCAATCTTTATGCATTTTACTCGTAACATTATGCGTAGTCGTCAGTAAAAAGTAGAACAGCATGTTACCCGTGGGAAGGAAATTAAAGATAGCACTAAATTTGCCTTTGAGTTAAAACTGCCCATAAAACATAACAGAGCATTTCTAAATTCAATAATTTAGCGTGACAAACACGCAAATTAAAGTAGTGCAGAAATTATGTTAAATAGTATTGAATAATTAAACAATCTCTGCGAAAGTCAATACTGACAAAGAAGTCAAAGTCTCTGTCGTAGGAACTGCTGTCGTCTGCTTTCAGAGGAACAGTCATCAGTCGGCGATACTTACCGGCCGACTCGCGACTGTCGAATTCCTTCTCAATAATATCTGCAACACCGACATAAAGCATGCATTGTGCACCGTCAACGTACGAACCAATCGACCAGTGTGTAGTGTAGTGACCAGAGCATCCAACTTGTGATTGATATTTCTGCCAGGTAACGCATCTGGGCGATTGCTTCTGTCCCCAAACGGTGTAATTTTGTTCCGGCCAAATGGCTGTAATGCTTTATTGATCGGAAAGTAATTACGGGCCGGGAAAAAATGACTCACAAACAAGATGTCAATTTAATCTAACGCATAAACTGAAAAAACTTTTTAAAAAACGATGACTCACGCTAGAAACTAAACCCAATAAAAAACCGTAATCAAGCTCAGATATCTAATTAAGTGCTCAATAACTACAAGCTTACTTACTTACTTATCAATTTGAGTTTAAATATCTGCGATACTGTAGCAAGAAAGAAACAACTCGTCGTCTGTGGTACGTACGGAAAGGTTTGTTGTTAGGATTCCACAGATACGGTCCAGCGTCGAAGATGGGCTCCGGGTTCCACGGCTGGTAGAGTCCTGCCTTGGCGTCATCGTCAGCCACTGACGCAGACTGTCCGTGTAGTTCGTCCTCGTCGTCGTGGTCTACGCGTTGCCGGGGGTCCGGGTGGCGATAGCGCGGCAGCGGCGGTGGCGTGAGTGCGTGACTGTATGACGACGAGCGACGATTGGCCATCGCCTCCAGCGAGTCGCCGTTACACAGCGTCGTGTTGCAGATGCACCAGCGCAAGTTGCGGTTGTTCCACGTCTGATTGCGACAACCGACGTACGCGTACTGCAGCGACGGCACGTCCGTGAAACCGTCCGTACACCCGCGGTAGATAGCTGCATACATCAAACACGATACAGCAAAGTATGCGGCCGCGGCGGTTGTGGGAAATAAAGTTGCATTTTTCGACAAATCGCTGCAAATTTCAGACAGCGGGAGATACGAGTGCTCAGTATTTGTATTTATGCTTTTAATTCGGTTAAAATTTAAAAATAGCTACAGTATAAGGCAACCATCCGTCATCCTAATGTGGTACATATGCGAAGTCATCTTTGTCTTGTCTCCTAAAATTTTGTTACATCATTGCTATTGTATCACGTTAGCTAAATTCGAAAAAAAAATTTTCCATTTACTTTTGTGTGTATGGATCATTCATATCGGTACTTGCAGCTTATATCTCATCTAATAAACAAAGCCTTAACCCCATTACTTCAACTGTTGTGGATTCGTTGGACAACATGTCTATAGCAGCTATTCTACAACGACAAATCGAAACAAGCGGAGTATACAATCGCAGAGCGATTTATACATATGTACCGTCGTCTTCGCCTCGTCTGGCAAAGCAAGGACCGGCGCAACGAGATCTGAAGACGGTGCCCTTGCTGTTGTCGACGCGCTCGCCGCACTGCCCAAGGTAGCTGTTACACGCGTAGCAGTAGATACCTGCACATTATACGCGCAAGTCGCGCTCTTCTAGCTGAGTCAAACCGCCAAAAAAAATTATGAATGAATAAATAAACGCATGCATCTCTTATTTTAACGCATGAAAACATGACTCAAAAACGTAAAATCCTTAACTTATCACACGCAGACATATCAGCAGTACAAAACACAAAATCTAGACAGAATTATTCGTACTCGTCAGCGCTGTTCACATCTGTCAACAAGCAATTTTAGCGTCGATGCTCGGACTCGAATCAGTTCAAAAGTAAATACGTCACGCATCACTGAAACGGGTTTTGACAACTTGTTACCAAAGTAGCGTCACAGTGTCAAACTTATACAATCATAACTTGCGGGTTTAACTTTCTCCCGTTTCTCAGTAACCGTTATAGGCTAGAACGACTCGGCGTAAGTAAAGCAAACTCTAAGTTTACTGATCACGCGATCACCAGTAACTTGTGGCAATTTATTTATTACGTACGACGAGAGGATAATTCTAAAGTTACATTGCAGAGTCGCGGAAATTTTGCTTCAAATTTGCCGGAAAAAAGTTGGCTAGATAAAAAACGTGTCTGCTTAAAATTATAATTAGTACAGGACACACCGGCACAGGTCGCTTTTTAATGTACATAGAGAATGCTGCCGTAATTATTTTCACCAACTTTAAAAATACAAACGTGTATTATTAAAAATATTTATTTTAAAAAAGCAAAACAAGTACATATTTAAAACAAAAGAACGTGCTTAACATCAGACTTACTAGCGGAGCCAGGACAAACGAATGTCAGCAATACGACAACGGCCGTCGTTGACAGCACAAACGCGCGGCTAACTTCTAATCTAGCTCCCATGTCAATATTGCATCGAACGGCGAAAATTAACAGAGCTACGGAAGAGCATTCTGTCCACTGGACGGTGGAAGTTTAGTGCTGCTGAGCGTCCGATCATTTCGTGTTTATGACTGACGGTTGGGTTGGCGTGCAGTGCACCGGCGGCGTACGTGGTGTTTAACGATTGTCGTCGCCGAACCATTTTAACGATTTTTAACGGCGCACGAACGCCGCCGTGCGGTAAACTGGCGAACTGGCTGACCGTTTGATATTGTCCAGTGTTGCAAACACACAGCAAGTGTCTGCATATCGTACTGGTGGTGGTGGTCACTTCACGCCCATAAAACTATATCTGGCCTCCAGCCAATCCATTACGTTATTGATATAGATAACAGCAATACATGAAGAATCAATACAAAAATCAAAAAAAAAATATAAACAACACATTTTAGGAACTAAGTAACAACTTATGTTTTATGTACACTACTTTCTGCTTTATTTCGGTTACATTGTTTTCGTGTAAAATTGGTAGCCGTTAGCTGCGATGTCAGTTTTACTGCGTAAACCGTTGCATAATATTGATGAAATTTGACGAATAATAATGCAAAGTATCGAAATTCCACATATGTCAAGTAAAAAAAAGTTTTTTTGTATCCGCATCGTTACCTAGATTGCCAACAGAATGTAATCGGTTGTTTTACGAATTACGTTTTATTTCTGAAATTTACTGTTATCGCAATTCGTTGACAACTTTCTCGATTAAAAGACAAACATAAGAGTGCATATCTCTATTAAGTAAATTTAAAAAAAATAGTTATTTAATTTAAAACCTTGTGCCAAATTTGATGTTTGTAATTTTAATTTTTTATTAGCAGCTTAGAATGTCCGAAAATATAGAGGTCACGTAATACTGGTAAAGCCCTGCAAATTTTAAGGTGTCACGTCCCGACTGGCTTTTAAAACACGTATGTTTAATTTAAAATTTGTAGCTTCAACCGTTTTAAAGTTACCGGGTATTAGTATTTAACGTTTGCTGCACATGTAGACACACGAAGACGCACATCCGATGAAAACATTATCCCCGCCGTTCACCCCGTTCACTTGGCGTAAATAATAAGTTAACTTTGCAGACATAATATAGACGAACTAATAGGCTGACGTGTAAAACATTGCATCGCTCGTTTAGCGAAGGTAATAAATATCAGTGATTTTATGCAGGAAATGTCCGCCAACCGCTGATACAACACTCTCGTGTGATAAACGTTGACGCTGATTGCTCAACAGCACGCTCAACAACTAGGCCCACTAAATTCATACTGGTTTTAGCTGTTTTACTTCCGGAACACGGTCAAATTGCCATTTTTCAACAAAAGTTTGTTAAAATTTTAATTGAAAAATTTTAGAATTGTAAATGTGTTTGTTAATTTTTTTATTTAACTAAAGTATTCATGTTTATTAACACGAGAGTCTTTGTAGTTTCTCTTTTTTTGCATTGCTCGAAACATTCGTATGACATTTTTTCAGACGAGACCATGACCAGGTCAAACGACGAAAGAGGGATGATTAAGAATCACGCACACTAATTAAATAATAGTATCAGAAATTTTAATAAACATTTGATGATCCTCTTAACTAAAAATTTTAGAGTCTCAAAAATTGGGAAAGCTTTAGAAAGTTGCTTATATCAAAATTTTTATGTACGTTGTTACTGCCGACGTTCTTGTTTAGGTTTATTTAGGGACTTGTATTCTGAATGGTTTACATTTGACCAAAAAAGTGGCATGTTAGCTTTTGTGACACGTAATGCATTTCGCTTTATTTCAGTTTGTTTGTTGCAAATATCAGTTCTGAACAAAAAAAGATAAAATTATGGTATTGATCTTAATCCCGATTTTGATGCAAACGAGTTATTTTGCGAAGGTTTGACATTACGTGTCAGCCGACGTCACGTATAACTTCCCACGCTTGTTGCGGTGTTTTTACATGCCATACAAGTTTTGGTTTTTATGACTAGAACATCGTGTGCATTGTACAACACACACACCTTTTTCACCCCCCACGACTATCTCGTCGTCACCACCTACCACCACACCGACTGTCAGTACTACCGGTACGTGACTTCGTTCGTCGCTGTCGTTATTAGAAAGATTCTACTTGAAAAAAAGAGAAAGAAAGTTTATTTTCCATAATCGCAATTAACACAATAACTACATGACGGTTGATAATACTGGCGGATTACCAGAAAGGCAGGCACCCATCAAATGTTAGCCACCCATCATGATAGCTACACAACGGCACTGCAATTTATGTAGGCCTACGTTACAACTATTGAAGGTTAATCGTTACGTGGTTAGCAAACGCGGATAACTGTAGCGAATTTCGAATCCGAAATCACGCCAATTTGTGAGTACCATTAGACTCACACTTTGAAGATGCTGCTGTTTAGCACCGGATTCAGTCACATTCATCATAGACTCCTTCTCTGATAATTTGTGAGCAGAAAAAAGTTAGCATGTTTGGCAGGTTTTGAGCAAAATAAAGGTAGTGAAATTTAACTTTTCTGCGATAGAAGTAGATACAAAGTATCAGTTTAACTGCAGAGTATGAATAGATTACGAAGTTGTTGATTTTTGCTACATGAAAGAAAGCCTGCTTTACACTAATAAAAATATGATTCGTGAAAATTAATTGAAACTAATTAATTAATCAATTAATTAATGAGTTAAGTATTTCCTCATAATTGGTTAAACGAGTAAAAATTTAATTTATGACCAAACAAACTTGTATGATGATTGTGTCGTAAATATAGTTACGGTCTCACCAAACAACATCGGGATATAATTTTTACAAATTAGACCTATGTGCATGTTCGGAAATTTATTTAAGATATATGATATGGTAATTTTACGACACGTCGATGTCTTAATGTTCGTCCTACTACGTACTTGAAACATAATCTAACGATATGTCTTACGACAGTGTCTCTGAATCAGCGTTTTGTTTTTATGTATACTTATTTTTCCACTCACTTGACAAACGCAATGACGACGATAATAACAGTGATGACGAAAGAGCTAAAGAACTGCTAACACATATTTGTCACTGTCTGTAGAGCCTCCTGAAATACCGTGCCATCTGCACTCGATGCGGACGCGTCTGGTATTCAACACGACGGACGGTGACAGATGCCGGTTGCCGACCGAGATCAGCATGACGCCCTGTGAAGGTTCCTGCACCACTTACGACGGTCTGCGAGTCCGTTCAATCTACGGACAAACTTCGCCGACCCTGAACATGAACGTCATCCATGACACCGAGTGCGGCTGCTGCACTGAGAAAGGCGACTGGGATCGGCAACTGGTCATCTGTGACCGCTCTGGGAAGATCGTGGAGGTCTACGTGAAGGTGTACAAGTACTCGCAGTGCGTGTGCATCTGCGTGTGCGAGTCTGCAGTCACCTAGCGCACGGACAGACGGACCACCGAATCGGCTCTACCAAACTTCGACAACTTGCAACCGAGTCTACGAGATGAGGATAACTAACAGTAACAGACACGCAGTAGAATGCTTATTAGTTGCTTGAGACCGATATTAACATATTATACCGGACATGCAATATGCTTAGCAATCGATGCTTAGCGGTGTGCCGGTTTCAAAACTGACATCGCAATATGACGCGCGCGTTGTCCTACACTGAACGTAGGCTTATCACATTGCCACTCGTTGGAAACACAAGGTGCGGGAAAATTTTGACAAATTTGGCGATGATATGGACAAAAGTTCGGTGCGTAAAAACGCTTGCACACTGGCATACACAGAGACCTATCTAATTAAGCGTGCTTTCCGGCAGGCGTCCGAAATGAAAGAACATTGTGAGGTGCGAAAAACTCTTATTGGCTCAATGCAAACTGAATCTGGCGTGTAGGCCTATGGCTGTGTGACATTTTGTTCACTGGTGACTCTCACAACAATGCTAGCTTCCAACGAGACGCTTTCATCTGCAAATCGTTGGCGAAGATGCTCAGCAGGACATAGGCTGCGTATAGTGGCGGCAGGTTGGTTCTGAACGCCGATGGCAAAGAATGTCATCTTATATTACAGTCGGTCAGTCAGTCGCCCCGGCTACTCTAGCTCACAATATTGATGTTGATTGTCTGCTGGGGAATTCATTTAACTCAACCACCCACGAGCACGCTGCCGTCAGACGCCAGTTATGTAGGGTACATGCAGCAGAAGCTTTTATATAGAGCCAGAACCCGCAGGAGAAGAGCTAACGTGAGCATTGCAGACCGATACAGCGCCTGTGTCCTGCGGAAATGAGTTCGATCGAGACCAGCATTTTCAAGGCCAAGCAACCGAATCTAAAGGGTAATGAGTTGTCTAATAATATATCTTCACCAGATTAAAACTGTTGATTCAGATATTTAATCCTGCACGGTTACGGTGGCATAACAAAGTGGATATTATCGTAGGCCTACAAATACCATAAACTCATTGCACAGAGCACATTTATTACAAGTGAGTAAAAACCAAAGCGTCACCACAAGTCAAGGCCAAGACCAAGAAAGGCCAGTTGTCTTCAAGGCCAAGGTCATACTGTTTCGAGGCCAAGGCCACAAGTTTTGACCCTCAAGTTGTTTTCGAGGACCCCATCATTAAGAGTAACCCTAGAAACTGGCCAGTTACCTCGGTAATGAAAATCACACAGAGTCGCTGCAGATCGTCTCGCCGTTCAACAGTGTCCGGTGCGTATATAGCAGTACGGCTGCGGATGTTGCAGTGTGGCCATGCAGTATCGATCGCACATTCAGTCATTTCAACTAGCATCTATTGCTGCAGGCCGCGCCATGCCTGACAGTAGACCTCTGACTCCGTCTCAGACATGCCAGTCACAGACGTGCGCAGAAGCGGCTAGACATCTGAAAAGCCCCACCTGATGACACAGTTTTGGAGCGAAAAATTTGGCCCAGTTGGCGTATGGGACATGTTAACATACCGGTATAGGCTAAATGTCTCTCTTTTTGCGGATATACCGTTTTTCGGTGAATATTGTTTGCTCATGTTTTATACCGCAAATGAGCGTTAACTGTTATTATAGGGGCCTCAGTAAGCAAAAGTGATTATATTAAAATTATTAATATAAAAGCTAAGACCCTGGACTCTGAATGTGCGCTCTCACTGCGCGCGTTAACAAATAATTAAACAAATAGATAAACAAAAAGCTCAGTTGGGCTACTGTTTAGAGAAAGGAGCGTTAAGTTAGCGCTTTCATCTTATCGTGACACTACTCGCTAGAATTTGGCGACCTCCACCTGCTTGACTGATTGAGTGACTGGTTATTACAATTTATTGCGATTAACAGTGAATTTTGATTTGCTCGTTGACAAGTGTTTAGCAATTTTGGACAGAATTTTTATTGGCTTTACTGAGTGACTGAATAATTGATTGATCAATTGTGCTTGACACAAGGTATAAAAGTATGTTTTGAATAATTTACTGTCTGACTGAATGATAACAAAAAAACAAACTTGTATTGTTTAAGTTTAAGATTTTTGAGTAAATTTGGTTGAGTGACTACGTGCTTAATTAACTAAGTAAGAAATGATTTTGTGGAACACCTAAAAGTGAGTGTTTGCTGATTGACTGTTTTTTAAGTGCAGCTTTCAGTCTTATGTAATTTGTCCACAGCTACCATGTGCGACTTATGGCAAATTCTTCTGCTATCAGTGCAAAAGAACTTCCTTGGCTTCTTGGAAAATATCTTCCCGTTGAAAAGTTTCAGTAAAACTGTCTTTAGTCAACATCAAACTTTGTCCTCCAACTTATTTTTTTAACTTTTACTGGCAGTAGGGTCATTGTATAGGCATATTAATATAATATCCGCATTATCCTCTTTATTACCTTTAATTTCATATGCAATATGCCTATGTTTTGACGTACTTAAAGATTGACCTATTTTTAATTTTGTTCAAAATTTCAAATTTAAATTTTGAAGAAAGCTCACCTGGGATTTATGGAAAGTTTTAGTTTTGATATGTTATTCACAGTGCTACAGGCTAACTATTTTGATACTGATTTTTACGCGCGAAAGCAGAATGCTTCGCGCGTCTTTACTATTGTCTGGGTGTCCGTCCGTCTGTCCGTCTGTCACACTCGTGATCTGTATCAAAACGGTGCAAGCTAGGACCACGAAATCTTCACTGTGGACTGCCCCCAGGTCTCTAGTTTATCG
>Ga0209454_1004574_pt1 | contig 10375 bp, 5 predicted proteins | sample WorMetHERISLAND1_2_FD_187400 | JGI IMG/M metagenome (GOLD analysis project Ga0209454, IMG submission 187400) | Marine gutless worms symbiont microbial communities from Max Planck institute for Marine Microbiology, Germany - Olavius geniculatus... | ecosystem: Host-associated > Annelida >... | reverse complement strand
ATATATAACTGATCAAAATTAACTACTAAATAAATTCATACTCACAATGGTTTGGTCAGTGATAAAATACTGGCACATTAAAAAGGACACCCTAAATCTGGAAATCTTCCTGTAGATCAACAGGCCAGTGTCTGACATGATGCTATCGGTGGCTTAATAGTGCAATGATGGGATGTCAGACTTATGATCGTGAGGTCAGGGGTTTAACTCCCAGTCACATCGCTATCAAGTGGTTACTTCTTGGATGGGTGACTGTCTGCAGACAGGTAAACCATCTCGGTATATAACCAACACCAAGGTCAACTCAGCCTTCTAACCCTACGGAGTAGGCAAATTGAGTACCAGCCTGTCTGGCTGGGATTAAGACGATGCGTGTTCACCTGTTTTGAATGGCAGGTAACACGGTGACTGTGATCCTAGATGGCAGGTGACACTCGGCAGACAGACAGACAAACAGACTGGCCGCACTACATTATTATCACATTGCAACAGGAATGACGCCTGTAATCAGAGAAATGACACACAAGACATTTACTACCAGAAAACCTTCTCTGTAGTCTTCTCTGCTGCAGAGCTTGCGCAGTCTTTGCCTTCAGCTGAGACCTCGGCTGACTCACTGGTGCACTACAACAACAAATACTCACACGTATGTTTTATCACTAAACCGACTACAATTAGATGCCTTCATTCAGCGGTGTAGCTAAAAATGTGAATTCATTCCCCTTTTTGTCCCACCCTTCCTTTTCCCTCCTTTTTCCCCACCTTCCCCTTCCCCTCCCTTTTTCACCCAAATTCAGTTGCATAGCTAAAAATTGTGAATTGGGAGAAGAGGAGAATGGTTCGCCTTGCCTTCTTTTCTGTTTCCCCTACCCTTCCCTTTGTCTCCTCTTTTTAACTCCCTTTTCCCCTTCTTCCCCCTCTCCTCCCTTTCCCTTTTCCCCTCTCCTACCTCACCATAGAAGTAGGACCCCTAAAATCCAGCTAGAGTCTGGGGGAGTGCTGTGAGATCCCTCAGTGGGGGTCTGGTGTGGAGCGGAGCCCCAGCCAAAATCGAACTTGGTGCATTATAGCTTTGAAATGTGGGATCCATTGGCAACAATTTTAATTTTAATTATTTTCCTGAGAATCAACTGACCAAGTTGGCAAATTTGCTGCAGTTTAAACGTTGGCTGATGTCTTGCACAGCATGCCATGCCACCGCCCTCATTCAAGGGGAATCGCTTCACAAAGTGGCATGAAATTTTGCCGCATAAAACTAGAGACTCTACGATATCATGTGGTGAAAACATGTTACGAGTCTCTATCTCAGATCCAGGGGCTTGAATCTGTACCATGACGTGTCAGACAGACAGAATTGTGATAACTAGTATGCAGTCTTAGCTATACATGCTGAACTGACATGGTTTAGTTTTTGATAAAGTGACCAACTGGGCAAGCAGTAATGCATTACAATAGGCACTGTCTAACGACGTCAGTGGCCTGCATAACTACTGTATGCAGCAACAAATGACCAATGGGTTCGCCCTGCTTGACCATTGGTCAGTTCGTCAAAAACTAAATTGTGTCACTTCAGTTCAGTTACGTCGCTCTGTATGAGCCTTAACAAGCATAGATGTCAGCCTTGTGCCAACACAACAAAACCGTAATCTACTTTTTAAACTCTGAACTCCGAAGAACAAAGTCCACTACGATGTCTGCTAAGTGGACTCTCGCAGCGGCTGCAGCAAAATAGTTAAATGGTATCCAAACAGGTCAGTATTCAACTTATTGACCTGAGAAGGATAAACGGCTGAGCTGATCTTGGCGCTGTTATATACCGAGATGGTTTACCTGTCTGCAGACAGTCACCCATCCAAGTAGTAAACGCCTGACCGGTAACTGAACCCAGGACCTCTCAATGGCAAGTACAACATCCTAACTGTTACAATACCAAGCTACGACAATGGTTGCACCACAGATAGTGTCGTAATGTAAAATATTTATTACTACTTCTGTCAGTGGCTTCTGTCCTCTCCAAATCTGGAATCGAAATCAGGCGCAAGTTCCCATCCACTTTCTAGTTCAAGTCGCCCCTACTCCTTTCAAGCTCCTTCCTCTCCCTGCCTCCCCCTTCATCCGCCCCTTTTACCTTCCCCCTTTTCTCCATACTCCCCTTCACTATGCTTTAATCCCCCTTTTCCTCCTCATGCAAATTGCCCGGTAAAAAATGGCAGGTGGAAGTTTTATTCAGGGTGCAGATTGCCCAGTGAAAAACAGAGAAACGTTTTGATCTGCACCCATAACAAAACTTCTCTCCTATTTTTTACTGGTGAAAGCTCCACCCATGAGGTATAGGGATAGATGCCCCTGACTGCTGAGAAAATTAGAACGGACTTGCGAGCATAGTGTCGGCGGAGACTGGTGACCAGAACACAGAATTCTCCGAACGTCAGATGATCAACGGGAGTTCTGCCCGACAGCTCACATGCACAGTGCACCATCTCATAGACTATACAAACACATACATTCACACAATATATTCATCAGTGCACCCCCACTTCTTGTCTTCTTGGGACACAGGCTGGTGACATGGCATAGCGGTAACGCATTTCATAAGATTGACGAAGTTACTCTATGCCGGGCTGAGTTAGTACTTGAACGGGCGACTGCGTGCAGGCAGGTAAACCATCTCAGTATGTAACCAGCCACCTAGGTCAACTCAGCCTTCCATTCTGTCTGGGATAAGTAAGGATAAGTAAATCGAATACCAGCCTATCATGTTGGGGTTAAGGTGGGGTGCGTTCACCTGTGTTGGGTTGTGATTGCATATGGCAGGTGACACTCCGTAGCTCTGAAACGAGCTTCCCATAAAAAGCTATACCACCACCTTCAACCTTTAACCTTTAACTACATTTTCTCTGACTACATTTTCCTTTCCCTGACATTTCCCTGACCACTATGGAAGTCCCTGTCTTTTGTACTCGTCTCCAGTCCTAAATTTCTACACCATGTCTCAAAAAACCGTCAAAACTGTTTTTGTCATAACTTTGTCAAATTTCTACCAACTTTAATAATTTTTGGCAAGCAAATGGTGAAGACAATTGGTCTACGTAAGGTGCATTCATTTTCCACCTCATCTAATTTTTGTCAATGCATTACCATGTGAAACACTGATGCACCAAACTGTTGCATAACATTGAGTTGTTTTCTCCAGTAAACATTCTAACGACTAAAAAATTAAGCATGCAGTAAACTGAAATGCAAAATATTTACCAGAATTATAAGTTTGTATAACAACTCGATTGCAAATTATCAGAGATCATGCCCAAAGGGTGTCCGGTGTACATGGACGAGGCTTAGATGCAATGCCACTGGGTGATAGTGGAATCAATAATCAACTGATTAAATGACATTTACTCATCAACAGACGTGTTTCAAACGCATCAGCCAGCTATTTTATTGGCTGAGCCTGATATTTTCACCATAAAATATTTTACATTACAAAATTATTAAATCTCGTGGCGCCCTATGTTGAACTGATGATGCAAAGATCAGCAATCTCATACAAATAATCACCGCATAATGTAACACTCTGGAGCATCAGTGTTTCACACAGTAGTGGTTGCGTAGCATAGTGGTTAGAACGTCGGTACTGGCCGGTAGACTTTCCTTATCCTGCGCTTGACTGATGGATGGCTGCTTGACCACTTTGTGGGTACGGCGTCCGCTATCAGTCAACCAACAAGGCCAACTCAGCCTACCATCCCTCCGGGGTCGGTTAAATGAGTAGTAACCCATTATATGGTTTACGGAAGGTGGTAACCTTAGTACAGCTGACTGGAGCTGCCTAGCCGGCCACTGTGCTAGCCTGTGTCTGCAGGCTGCACGCAGTGGCCGTGCGGCTGGCGGCATTGGTTTGTGACAAAAAGTGCATTAGAGGCGTGTACGAGAGATGCACTATACAAATTGACACCTTTACCTTTTACCTTTAGTAGTGCATTGACATAAATTAGGTGAGGTAGTAAATGAGTTCTCCTTACATAATTCTGTTGTCCTGGCCATCTTTGCGCCAAAAATTATAAAAATTGGTAGAAATTCAACAAAGTTATGACAAAAATAATTTTGACTGATTTTTTTTAGACATGTTGTATTAGCATGGAATCAGCACATTTCCACAGCATAAAAATGCACTACAGCATGTATTTTGCCATTCTTTTCTGCAAGTCAACACTCAGTTTCCATGCTAACAGCCAGTTCTCTTGTTTATAACGACTGACGAAATTCTTTGCTGCCACCTACCTCGATACCTCGGACAAGTCAGCGCCAACACAGCGAGCGCTTCTGATTAAGACTTAACTTTGTGACACTGGCACTACATCAAAGTGATTTTAGATTTTTAGAAGTACATTATGATAGAGAAAGGCACCGACTCTGTGAGTGAGTAGGAAATAGTCCCATGGTGTTCAGCAGTGGCCTGATCTCCGACTGTAACAGTACACCATTGCTGCCTGCACGAGTCTCAAATGTTGACCACAATGCTCTGCAAAACCACACAAATGCAAACACCACATTTTACTTTACGCTCAACATCTAGCATACGTACTGTAAAATTAGCATACATACTGTAAAATTAGCATACATACTGTAAAATTAGCATACATACTGTAAAATTAGCATACAGACTGTAAAATTTCTAAGAAAAGCCGGGTCTCTAATGCATGCCAGAGTTCTAAGTTGGATGTTCTAATGAAAGCTCCCTATTAGCAGTTTACAGCAAACATTTTATACACAGTTAAACAATCAACATCCTATATTTCTTTCAATGGATCTCATCGAAACCAATGACATAAGTAGACTAGAATTTCTAAGTAGACCCTAATGTAATTACAGTAATTACATTCACTTAAATCTGACAATCCGTGGTCCACATCATGTCTTTGGTCTTTAGTTTGTAATTTTATTTTTTTCACTGTATGATTATTATTATTACTTTCCCTTTGACATACATTCGTGTCATGTTTTCATTTCTCATTGTGTTACTTTTGTGATCAATAAACATGTGATATCTAATCAGATCAAGCAATCTCCTCTAGTGCTTTGTGCAGCAGGTTAATCGCTTTCACCTGTTTGGCAAAGTATTTTTTTTCTAGATTTATTTCCAACAATCTCGCTCTTCTGCCTGTTTCTTATCTCATTCTTCCTCTACTCAGCTTACCAATCACTCTCCCTTCTAACAGTTCTCACAATAACGTAACGAAGGCTGATAACAGAATTATTCACTTATTTATCACTTATTACAACTGATAAACGGATGTAGTAGATAGTAGAGTTCATCAAAAACGCATAGGCCCTACCGTGTCGTTTCGCCATATATTAATGGCGAAAGCGATCTGCCCGACATTTAAGTCTGTTTATCAACAACCGCTATAAATCACATCGACATATTTGACTTAATTAACGAAGAAAAACATTAAACTCGTTCACTGACAGACTTCCGTACACGCCCATTTAACAAATGTAAACAATGGTCACCTAATTGCCGTATCGGACGCAAGCGCTGACGGGTTTTGAATATTTTGACATCTGGGAAAGCCAAAACCAGATTGCTAAATGTTTACTTTTTGCGCAAAATCAACAATTAAGTGTTTTCAAGTTTAATTTAAAGTTAACTTACGATCACGATTTGGCTAGATTTGTAGTCATTGTTTTATCTGCCTGCGTCCATTACATCCGCATTACGATGTTACTCGACTGTGGCTGAAGTAGGCGGGGTCATAAGCTGTTTATGTATGTTTACGTTTGGCGAGTAAATTGTCGATAATATTCTTGAATTTGTGAAAATGTGTGTCACTTTGTCAGCAGACGAAATGAGCGACTTGCCAGAAAGGCTTCTGTTTGTTGTTTTAGATTAGTCGCGCGTTTTCTGTTACTCTAGTAACGACAATTGTTTGATTTGTTTCTTCATTCTTTACGTTGGCCCGACAATCGTTACATTTATGGAGAATAACGCTGCCAGGTAGATGCAAGTTTTCCAGTAATTTAGAAGTCGATTAATCGACGTGAATAGCAGATAAATACAATCAAGCAATAAATAAAGTAAAAACTTGTCGTTGACAGCATTAAAAAGTTTCTTTTCGCATTTAGCCTATTGTTAATTTTTCTCAACTTATCGGTACTCATTGTTTTTCGTTTGGTATTTTGTTTTGTTATTGCTATTATGTTTGATGATATTTGTGAAATAGCAGTAGTTCATTCAACTGTTTTTACTCATCACTGATTAAAGCAAATCTGTATTTTCAGTCAATGTGTCTTGTTTCTATTTTCTGCAGCGATGATGGTTCGATGGCACTATTTGCTGTAAACTACCAACAACTACGGAAAACATTTTGGTTAGGATTACAGTTAAGGTTATGGTTAGGGTCTTGGTACCATTATGCTATTGTAGTTTTTTGGTAGTTTTCAGTATTTAGTGACACCCCGCTGGTTGATATGTCAATCGAATGCATGCCATTGTCATATTGATGAAGTTTTTATTAGTAATTCAGTTACTTTAATCATCATTTATTTTCAGCAAGTGATTACGACTGATGATTTTTTGCAGGGCTGCGACCAGGAATCCACGCGGTGGCACAGTGCGCAAGTGGCAACTGTTTCCAGGGAAGAACAACTTCTGCTGCGACGGACGCATCGTGATGGGTGCAAGTCCGTGGATGTTCTACTTCACCTGTGTGCTTATCATAGTTGCCAGTGGGCTGTTCTTTGGTGTTGAGTAAGTGTTGTAGTAGTAGCAGTCAGGGCTTGCCATTTGAGGCGATTGATCGGTCGATCGCATAGATGATCGATTTTTCTATCGCCTACTCGCCGGCCACAGTCAGTGATTTTTGGTCGATTGACATGAATTTGTGGTCAGTTTTCACTCTGTCATTGTTGAGTATTTGAAAAGCAAACTTTAGCAGGCATGGATGATATGAAAACACTGTAAAACGATACTCGTTTTTCTACAAGTTTTTAGCCATTACGTTTTAAAATTTTATTTGTAGCATTGCCGTTTTGTTATGCTAAATCTTTTGGAAAACAAAAGGAAGAAAGTTGGACGGAAAGCGGAGGAAAAAGAACGGAAAATGAAAAGAAAGGAAGAAGAGGGATGAGCCCTTGATCTTAGCGTCTACGCTGTACAGTGATACTATAATGTCCCCATCATGATCTATTGCCTACCCCGTGCAGCGCAGTCAATTTTTCAATCGCCTCGCATTTTCAAGAGGCAAGTTCTAGTAGCAGTAGCACTAGAGATGATGGTTGCTAGTTCATGGATATTTCACTTCTTCCGTGTACTCATCATGTAGTTACTAGTGCACTGTTCTTCGGCATCGAGTAAGGTCTCACCTGATGTGATAAACTGTTGATGGATAAGCTTCCACTTTTAATGCTCCTATTGTCTGCAAGGTGAAAGGAAAAGTCTGGTACTGCTTGCTTTATACTGTTTATGTAAGTCACACTTGTGACCAGAAGCGCTTTACAATCTCCAGGCATGTGCCAGCGGCTGATCGGCAAGAGCCAGTTATACCTCAGTGTCAATGCACTATACGCCAATCCATTGCCTGCGTAAGTGAACAATTGGACTCGCAGTTTGCAGCTGGCAGGCATACCACTGCCCCAATCAGCAACACTAGGCCTTCACCCCATAGCCCGTAAGCTACTACGCATTTCCCATCGCATTTGGAATTAAAAGCAGTAGTGGTATTTATTTCATTTTGAAATCGGCAAATAAATCATCAACTTGTTGACAGAAGGAAAGGCAGTAATTTCGCAGCTGGTCTGCCACCAAGCAACAAGTTTCAATTCTGCTTGAACAGTCAGCGGAACTGTCCCGTTTTCCAAAAGTATTTCATTTTGTAATTGTTGTAGTTGTAGTTGTTGTTGTCTGTGTGTTTCAGCTGTCCGTATCTGAGTGTGGAGTTGTCGCCAGTAATCCCAGTGTTTGGTGCGCTGTTGTTTATATTTGTGATGGCGACGCTGCTAAGAACTGCTTGGTCCGACCCGGGTATTATACCACGCGCCACGGCACAGGAGGCTGCTGACACAGAACAACAAATAGGTCTGTTTTAGCAGTATTGAAGGTTTAGCCTTCTGCAAAGTACTGGAAAGTCTTGGATTTTTTTCTTGAAAATTCCAAGACCTGGAAAGTCCTGGAAAATTTTATGTGAAAATTGTGCTTTTTCATATTCTCAAGTGGAAATTTTTTCTGGTCGCTTTGCTCTCAGATTATTTGTAGTCCCGTACTTTTAAATTTGTGCTGCCAGTACGCTATGTTTTTTAAATTTTGAAATTTCGACGGAATTTCGCTGAATTTTGCAGCAGTTGAGAAATGACTGCTGATTTATACAATCGTCAGCTTGATAACGTAATTAAGCGGATGAACTGAATCACGGAAAAAATCAACCTGAACTGCCTAAAACTGTGGATCCTATAGATAGCCATCACAATATGGCACAGTCGTAATTAAACACAGTGTAACTTAATAGATTGCATTTTTGAAATGAAAAAAGATCGCTAATTTTCATTCTGTGTTGCTACCAAAACTGAGCACAATATCAGCCTTTAACAACTGAAGTTTCTTAACAGGATAGAACTCAGTTTACCAGGGTTGATGCGATTTAAATCAAGTGATTTAAATCATTGATTTAAATTAATTTGAATCATGATTTAAATCTACAATAAAAATCACGGTTTAAATTACTGAATATAAAACTACAAATTTTTGTGTAAATGTGATGGCTGTTTTCAGTTTGCAATCTATTATTGGTATTTAGTGCACTGTAGTGCTTGCTAACTCAATTTATTTTGCTGACTACATTAATATTTTGTTATATCTGAGCTGGTAAGTTAGTTTAACCTGAGACATTTTACCAAAGTTAACATCACCGATTACTTGGCCTTGACTTTTGTTAATTGCTTATGTTGATTTGGTAGTTACTTTCAGCAATCAGCATGCTTACAGGTATTAGAAATGGTATGGCCTTCATTATTGTCTACTATTTGTCTTAAAAGTCTGACAAATTGCAGCCCAATAAATATTCACAAACATTCGAATGCATCACCAGGTTGAAATTGTAAATAGTACTCTGCTAGGCTGCTATAAAAATAACACATGCAACTTTTTTTAAAAAAAAGAAACTCTAATCAAGGCCAATTACAGTCATCTGCAAACTAACAGATAGAAGTAACACATTGTCTATCACAGGTAGCATAAAATGGTGTAAAAATCTGATAAAAATAAAAATTTAAAAAATTGATTTAAATAAAAAAATTTGATTTAAATAAAAAAATCGATGCTTTCGATTTGTATTTAAAAAATCGTGATATTTATCAACCCTGCAGTTTATCACAAACATAAGGTCGTGGTGAGCCATCAGATTTGGATAATTCTGCGCCGCAGTAAGCTGCAGAATTTTTTGAACTGGCCAGTTGAATTTGGCAAAATTTTCCACGAAAAACTGTGGGCCCTAGTGACTGATGATGATGCAGCTGCCAATGATTGTTGTAGTATTTTCTGTGTGTATTTGCTGTAGAGTCGACGAATGTTGGGGGCAATGAGTTATATCCCCCGCCACGTGTGAGAGAAGTGCGCATAAATGGAGTGGTGATTAAACTAAAGTTCTGCCCCACTTGTCGGTTCTTCCGACCGCCTCGAGCAGTGCACTGCAGCATGTGTGACAACTGCGTCGGTAAGTATTTTTACAGATTAGGCCTAAAAGCGCACACAGAGCGACGTAACTGAACTGAACTTAACTGACCAGTAGGCAGGCAGGGCACCAACACTGTTAGACGGTGCCTACTGTAATGCATTACTGCTTGCCCATTGGGTCAGTTCGTCAAAAACTAAACCATGTCAGTTCAGTTCGGTTCAGTTAGGTAACTCTGTTCACTCCTTTATCATGGGGCACTTACTGTTTCGTTGTAAAGTTTTTATTCTTACCTTTCTTGTTCTAACAAATGGGTTTAGTGACAGCGTTAGGAATTTCATCTTTGGCCGCTGCGGCGGACCGAAACGTTATGTTATTCACACTTCTGCAGGTGTGCTGTAGTGTAACGTTTGTTGGAGTAGTGGCCAGCAACTTGTATGTAGGCTAAGGCTGCGTTTACATAGACACGATTTTTATGAGTCAGCACTGTCTGGCTACCCGTCGTGTATTTCAATGGCAGTTCACATACATAAGAGCACGGGTTACCTGTAAATTTCACTCGTATGAGTGGTTTTTGCGCAGGTCGTGTTTTTATCCAACCTGTGCAAAGTTAACTACTCGTAAACAGCAATAATATAAAGTACAAAAGCTGTGGCACATATTTGACATCAAAACCGACGTCATTGTAAAACTGTTCATCGTTAGAGGTGTGC
>Ga0209454_1004571_pt1 | contig 10377 bp, 4 predicted proteins | sample WorMetHERISLAND1_2_FD_187400 | JGI IMG/M metagenome (GOLD analysis project Ga0209454, IMG submission 187400) | Marine gutless worms symbiont microbial communities from Max Planck institute for Marine Microbiology, Germany - Olavius geniculatus... | ecosystem: Host-associated > Annelida >... | reverse complement strand
TTTGGCAGTGAGTTTTTGAGTTCAATGAACTCGGGCACATGGGAGTGCTGGTAAATGCCTAATTTCAGGGATAATGAAGATTTACGCAAATTAGGCAAAGAATATTTAAATGCTTCACTATGCAAATTTGTCGTTTATTCTTTACAGCATTCTGAAACTTCTGACATATCACACGTCTTTCTACCACTAACCATTGCTGAGTTATTAACACTCAAACAGGTCCGGTTTTTTTTGGCCCACCCTGTATATACTGAAAGAACGAAGAAAGTTCACAGAGTTTTCGAGCAATTAAGTGATTAAGATCGTGCACGCAATAGTAATAAGGCGCTGTGCTAGTTAGCCACCAACGCGTTGTCGGACCAGCAAAGTTAACTGACTGTATAAAAAATATAAACTTACATTACACGACTGGCTGATGAATATAATACAAACTATCACATGACACATGCGATGAAACACACACTATTACATACGGCCTATTCCTACAAAATGGCAGTAACGCCAAATGCAGTCTAAAAATCCACACAAGTTTACAGTAAGACAGGTAAACTTAAGCATGATGATGATGACGTCGTTTTAAGCACACATACCGTTGCTGCACGCCGCAGACGGGTTTTCTGCAATAAAGACAAACAGCAACAACCGACATTGTATTTTAAAAGGCACCCAAAAGTCTCCCTGAAGTAATACACTGTAGCTCTTTGTTATTGTATTTATACAGCTAAACAGCCTTGCCGTTACACCTTTTTACGCGCGAAAGCAGCTACTGCTTTCAGCGCGTCTTAGCCATCGCAATTCTGTCTGTCCGTCCGTCTATCTGACACACGGGTAAATCAGTCAAAAACCGTGCAAGCTAAGATCACCAAATCTTTACCGTCGGCTGCCTAAAAGACTCTAGTTTCAGGAACCGCAAAGCTTTTCTATAAATTCGAAGGGGGTCATCCCGAACGAAAGCGCTATGAGAGGGGGTGGGAAAAATTTGCGATTTTAGCCAGTAAGTCGCTGTTTCTCAATAACGGTGCGAGATAGGGCCTAACTATTAATCACTAATAGAAAGTCATACACAGGCTCTCGATTGCCACCGAATTCAATGACCTTGGATGACCTTGAATGCTAATATAAGGGTTTTTGTGGATTCTTTTTGCGATCTCGGGCTGCGAGACATTTCAAGAGCGAATTGCGCCGAAACCAATTGAGATAGACATGGACAAGCTGCATAATAAATTTCAGCATTGAACGTAGACTTCAACGGTCTAAGTTTTGATTTTCTAGGTTCAAAGAAACCTGCGCATTATAGGGCATCAAAGAGGGGTACTCCCGTAAAAGTCGTTATAAAACCGTTGTTGGCTAGTCTTTCGTGAAAACGGTTGCAGATAAGCATGGGCAAGCTGCCTATCACAACAAGCACTTTGACGAGCTTTTCAGTCGTATCAACATTGATGACTTTGAAAGACCCTGAACTTCCAAAATAAGGTGTTTTATTGATGTTTGCGATTTTTGGCTGCAGCGCACACTCCAAGAATGAACTGCAACGAAATGACTGACAGACTGACAGTTTGCGAATAGGAACTGTTATAAGCTTTCGCGCGTCTCGTCAGCATTAGCTCAAATTTCTTGTTATCCACGCTGTCATGTGTTACTGACATGTACATATTTAAAAAAAACCCTTATGCCAGTCAATGCTAAAATGTCGCTATGAAATTGTGCATGGCTCTACGCATGCAAAGGAAGATAAATGCTATGCCATAGCGCTGCAGCCGCAGGTCTGCCAGTCCGCCTCTAGTCTTGTCTCTGTAGCCATTATCTGCGTGTTCTGGTTTGTATCAACGCAAGTTTCAATTAAATATGCTATTATGCTGCAGCAATAAGCGAAAATGAGCAGATAGCGTTCTGCTTTCGGGTATGGGCGCCCATATTACAAACAAGTTAGGAAGTCTGGAACGCCATGGTCCTCGGGCAGTTATTCGAGAACAGTCTCGTCGACAGACATGGCATTGCGACGCCGAATGCTCAATACGTTCGATTACATTGCAAGCGCCTGTATGCAATTCGCGTCTGTTTTATATCGGACTTTTATCAGTCCGGCATTTGCACGTCACACCTCGCTGCCGCTAAACTTTCACAGATTTCTTCACGCTCTTCGGTCTTACCTCGTGGAACTAAAAGGCTGGATCACAAAATTTCGACTCGCAAAAAGTACATTAAGCTAGTTCAGTTTTCTGCGTTGTTATACACATAAAATCGCTATGACCAAATAATAAGACGTTAATCAATTAACTTGACACACCTTCGCTGTTGTCGAGCCGTAAACGTGTGAATCGCTGTTGATCGCTGTACATGGCGCTGTCAAAGCGTTCGGCGCCGGAATGTTGTGAAGTTTTACCCTGTCACATACCATGATTCAATCCTCCGCCAGTTTGCACATTGTGCTAACTGCATGGGTGACAAATTCACCAGAACACTCTCGTCCATTCTTCTACTACTAATCATGCACCGACTGTTTTATCAGCCTATTAACAAGACATCACTTAACGAAACCCACAGTCCCACACCCATCTCGAGCATCCATGCAGCTAAGCAAATTTGGATTGATTGCAAATGTCAAACACGTGAGTCATTTTCAGCGCCTCTGCAAATCTGAGCAACCTGGTGACCGAGCATTTTGCTTATTGCAACTTAAACATCGTGTTACTTGCACGATACTCGCTCTAAAGAGATTAGGCTAACACACGTAATAAAGTGTTGCAATCAAAATTTTTCCAGGACAGTCAAATTACTGGTGACGTAATTAGTACGACCGGTGAAATTGCTAGCATGCCCGATGCACGTCGGGCGTTGCTGTTTGTGTTAGTTACACACCAAACTCCCTCATTCAAGTTGCCTCATTCAACGCATTTTCTTCCGAGCAGCCGCGTCTGCTGCTGATGCTGCTGCGCGTACCCACAGAACGCTGACGATGATGTGACATCTGGTTTCGCTTATTTACTGCCCTACCTGTAGGAGATTGCACGTTACACTGCATGCTTGCATTCTTCCATTTCGTCTCCTATGCGACTGCGTTTGTAACTCAAAAAAAACGGAAAGTCGCAGAAGTTAAATTTTGTATGAAAAGTCCCCATGTCTGCCGTAACCGGTCGTGTCATTTTACTGATTTAGACCGAAATAAGGTCGCCCAGTTCAATTATTATTTTCAAAGCATCATTACGAATAACAAAAACGAAACTTAGAATGAGTTGTCATGGCGAAAACGGTGAATCAAAACAAGAAGGCATTACTGAGTGACAAATTCGACTTGAACTTGCATAAAAAGATTTGATAAAGTAGAACTGTAGGCTTAGCATCGTCCTAAGCCCATGTTATAATTAGCTGCTTCCTTCATGCACGCGTAAATATGGTTCTGTACTTTGCCGCCAGCAATATATCAACCTTCTGCATGTCAGGCGTACGGTGAGTGCAAAAGCGTACTTCCAGTTTCTAGGATCGTGTGACTGTGGAGTGAGTGCGTGAGCGGGGATGTGCGTCATTTGTAGAGTATGATGCAACAGGAACTGAATGACTGAATACATGAGCCAAATCGTATTTTTGTACCACACACCCGGCACAGCAGTACAAAATGTTGTTAGACGATGCAATACAGCGGAAAAGTCCAGACTTCAATCTCTTGTCACGCCGAAAACACTTTTTATACCTGCCTGTCTATCGTAACCAAACCGCTGCACATTTACTTACCAGTATAGTCCAAGAGATAGATATCACTTCAAACTTTAAAAAATAATCGTGATCGATCGAGAGTTTCTTCTTCCCACATTTGCACCTATGCAAATCATAACTGTTTACTTGGATATTTTGCGTTATTCTTAGCGGCCGTGGGTTTTCACACCTGGCTACACCTTGCTATAATTTTAGCGTGTCTTTGTAGAAGTATTTGGCGATGACGTATTTTGGGCAATAAAACTTTTTTTGGAAATTGAACCAGTGATAACCACGTATTATCTTCAACTTCCACGATGTGCGATACAAAAATGTTCTGGCTGCAGGATTTGCAAAAATGTTCTGCAACATTCTACGCGTAACCACGCCCTTTATGAAATCTAATATTTAGCCCTCGCTTCCTATAGTTCGAAAAGCCAGCCTCTGCTCATATCTGCTCGTCGTTCTACTTCTGACATGAAATGCCGTTCTCATAATAATATTGTCGCATAACGCTCGCTGACCTGCTGATACGTGCTGCGATCGAGGTCGTTTCCGCCGGTCTGGTGACCGAGGTTGCGTCGACGAGTTTCTTCCAGCCCTTCGAGCACCTGACGCACGTTGACTGACGTGTCCGTAGTCGGGCGCATGTCAGCGGCAGCTCGTCGATGGTAGCGCAGCCGAGCGCGCTGGTCTGGATCCGGGTCATCATCATCCTGGGGCCCAATTCACACACACTGTGACTGTCATATATGATTTATCTTCAGATACGTCATATATAGACTGTCGCAACACAAAAGTTAAAATATCCTAAGATCGCCCTACAACATGCATTAAGTGAATTCGCAGAATTTGTCCGAAATGACTGCATGATTTGTCACAGAACTGCAGCGTTTTGTAATAAGTAGACGTATCTTCTTAAGATACGTCTTAAGTATTCTGTGAGTTAGATCATCGTTGTCTTAAGATGACAACCGTAAGTGTGAAAATTCAGTCATAAGATCTTGTGCGAATCAGGCGCACCTGGTTGTGGTGTTGTCTGGGGGTTGTGGGCAGCTCTCTGCTGAGGTGGTAGGTCAGCAGGGCGGACGCGGCGGCGACGACGACAAACGTGTAGCAAAGATCACGCAGCGGACGACAAGTCAGCGACGACGAACTGATGCTACACAGCAGCCTCCGTATCTCCTGTCTCATCACCGACTACCGCTGCAGTTTGCACATGAACTTGTTCACAAATATTCATTGCTGTTACCAAAATTTATTTCGTGTTCACTACTTAGCAAAACGTAGTTTGTATTTTGCGCAATATCAGCAAACTAAATACGTTTTTGTTCTCTATAATCGTAAACCTGGAATTTAACTTATACATCTGCCGAGTCGTTGTCCATCTTCCGCCATGCAGTGTCTCAAGACTCATCTCTGTACAAAATCGTTTCCTGACTATTTCCTGGACTAACTCTGTCTCTCTTTAGTGGACTTAGCAGTAGTTTACATTACTTAAGCCACTTTAAAAATCCAGGATTGATTGATTGATTGGTTGAAAAGGCTCATAGAAAGTAGCACATGCACACTCTGCTATAGGCCTACGCAGATCAAACAATCAGTCAATTTTGGAAACGAATGGCCTCTGTCGTTGCAGTGAAGTGCGGTCACGTCGCTAAAAGTAATTTTTATTTTAAAATTAATACTTTGCAGCAATACTTTCCTCAGCATACTGACAGTCTCTGTCAGCCCTGGCAGCTGAAATTTATATCTAAGAGTTAGTATTATTTTAAAACTAATTTGTACAACACTAGCCAGTAGCCAGGTAAGATGCTATATATTTAGTTGTAAGACTTACTGCAGCAAACATCCTCGACGGCACTGGCAGTGCTGAATCTATAGGTCTGTACAGTTGTACTCCGTCATCTTGGCATTACTATCGCAACCTGCCCAGTCAGTCCTCGGTCTTATACAATACAGAAGTACCTAATGAAACCGGCAACAGCATTATATAGCATTAGGCCTAATGATGTAGACTTACAGCCGAATGCTCATGGCCGAGACACGTCGCATCTATTCACATTGTTGTAATTATGCAGTAGCCCAAACTACCGCAAACTCTACGCGGCTTCACTAGAGAAGTAAACACAGCTGACGAGGCCATCGCCTTGCCCTGTACTGAGATTTATGCTTCGGCTACTGCTGCTGCTGCTGCCGCCTCTACCACAAGGCGCCGCTTTGAGTTTCTGCTTGTAGAGATGCGCAAATTACCGCGGTATCGATGAGTTACACTGTCATCGCGGGCGTGTGAACACCGGAAACTGACACAACATAGTCTCCGCTGTATCGCTTCTTTTAGGCTTATATGTTTTATACAAAAACCGTGCTATGTGAGCAACGTGCCTATAAATAAGTTGTACAGTTATTTTATTTGTATTCGCATTCACACCGACTAGCTGCTAAGAAATCCAGTTTGCATCAACATCTGCACTTCACGTTAGCTAAGATAACTTTGGGGGATCCCTGTCTAGATAGAGTAGACAAGAAAAAAGATTTTTGACTTACGGCATTATGTGCTGCACACAACTACTGCACAGATAAACAAAAAATTATAAAAATAATTTATTATTAGTAGGCCCCTAGTAGTATAACGAAATATTGTATGTGCATAAATTCCACCAAAAAATGAAATAAAATCAATACCTAAGAAGTAAAGTTCTCTCCCAGCCATTTGAGATCTACAGAGTGGCGCTATCTCCGTTTGTTTAATCCTCAGCAAGATACCAGTTTACACTGACAGACCACGGATACAATAGTGCATCGCACGGTGTGCATGTTTACATCCCATCTTTCGTTGGTTCTTATTGCGCCCAACCACGAAGGTTAATGACAGTTTACCTGACAGTGTAAGTACTAACCGGGCCCGGCGTCGATTAACTTCGTTGATAACGACTACACCACTACAGTATACTGCGCATCCCTACAGCTGATGCGGGGAGAGGGCGGCGGCGGCGCTCAGTGGGCGCTCAGCATGGCGCTGCCGTTGCAGCTTCGCCAGCCTCTGCAGCCACGCCGCCACGCGGGCTTCAGACTAGACGAGACGAGACGACTTACCGCTAGCCATGATGACAGGCGGCCACACTTCAGCGGAGCGCGAAGTTTTAAGAGCGACGCGTTCACTCACTTCACGCCCAGCCTGTTAGTTATAGACCTACCTAGGCTTACCTGTATGACTATAGGCTACCGCGGTGGTCCAGTAATGATTGATGTCAACCGCCGACTGTTAAATACAACGAAAACCAAAAATAGAACTGCGGTGGCATAGCCAGTATCGAAAGAATGGCTGGCAGCTTGGTGTTGTGGTTACATTGGCCCCGATCAACGAAGTTGCTTTTCGCCGGTCCCGGTTACTACTTGGATGTTTTGGGTAACTGCATGCTGCAGGCCAGGTAAACCACCTTAGAGTACACCGAACCACCAGGCCAACTCAGCCTTCCATCCCTCCGAGGTAGATGAAGTGGGTACTGCCTCCTTGGCTTGGGTTAAGAAGAAGGGGCATGTTTCCTTGTGTCCAGTAGCAGGTGTTACTCCTGGATCTCCATGGGGGCTCCGTCTGCAGACCCATGTTATATGCTGGCGCTCCGTGCTTATGCTCGCCATGGTGTGCCCCCCCCCCTTCAAACACCTTTGCGGACCGCGGTCTATGGTTACTTCCTCGAATCGTGCAAATATCAATATCGTGCTAGCAGTTCGACGCCAGCATTTACAAGGCCAAGGCTGCGATGTTCTGTCCTCGAGCTGTCCTCAGACCGAGGACAGTTCTCGGCGACCCCATCCCCACATGCTAGAGAATACTGACATTTGAACAAACAAATAAACCGTCACTTACTAAAAACATCTGTAATTTCGGTTTTTGAAGACGATATATCCTGCTAAATAATTACGTGGACCCATTTAGAGAAAACCAAATGCACCATGGCTCGACATCAACACAAACAAATTTCGGGGTCGTGACCGGCAGACCGTATACAGACTGCTAGGTTGCCGTAGCGTTCCCACGTGCTCAAGATCGGGCGAAAACAGGCAGGTGAGCAGACCTAACGAAGAACAGTAGACACGCAGTCAACGTGCGCGCGTTGAGAGAGCTAAAGGCTGTCGTTGAAAGAAGAGACGAAAGCTGGTATAGTGCGAATGATTTATACCTTCCTCGCAAAACTGGCGCACGTGTTTCGCTCGCATTGGAAGGCCTGCAGCATCGTGTGCGGTGGTGTTTTTCGTCGAACGCTTTTTTCAACGACAGTCTTCAGCGCCGTCAGCGATTCGTGTCTGCTATCAAAGCATGCAATTTTCCTAAATCACTTTTTTGGCGTCTAATTTAGCAAGCATACCTGAAGATGTTTCTGACGACGATTAAACGGTATCTTGCCGTTCTCACGGCGAATGTTTCAGCTACGACAGCAAAGCGTATCAGCGTATGTCATCTTATTCTCACTTAAGACTGAGTACAAGAAGTTCGATGCTGAACGGGCTACATGTAATGCTGGTCAATCAATAGCAAGCTGCTGCCGCAGGCGACGCGGAGACCCAGCACTGTTTCATTGAGTGACACTATAGCAGACTAAACTAGGCCTATAGACAGCGCGGTTTTCCAGGTTCTTAAAATACCGCCAAATCAAAAAAGACGGTAATATATCATCTAATAGATCTATATATTTCGCATGATCTACAGTTAGCTGAGTTAAACAACCTGCAGATATAGTATATATAGCCAGTTCAATTTTTCATAAATAATTTATGAAATTTAAAAAACAACCTAACGCAGGAAATGCTATCTGCTCCTAAAATAATGTAAAAAAATTCAATGAATAAAAACTCTTTATCCCCAAAATTTGTTTCAAATGCAACGTTACTGGTTTTTTTCGCAAAGTAACATGCGAAGTGACATTTCGGAATATGTATGTTAATGTTCACTTGTTTACTAATAATGCAGGACACCACAGTTTAATTCCAGGAAGTATAATATATGTAGCCATGGAGCACCAGTTTCAACTAGTATACGCTGTTTTGGTGGGAAAAATTTGTACTGTGTATGGTTTTATCGGATATACTGCTTGACGAAACACCGCGGTATTATGCATATTACCGTACTCTGTGCGACGGTAGGCCTATATTGTCGGGAGTTATTCGACTTCGCCCATCACTGGCGCCAAGTGACACGGCTGAGTTGTCGTCTTAGTTTAATCTAAGCCGCGGGTCAAACGGGTTATCGTCTAGCTGTTGTTCTTTCCGGTCGTTGCAAGTCCAGTTCGTCGTTGACCGTGCTGCGAGGAATAAGCTGAGGTGTTGTGTACTTATTCGACAAGCTAGGGTGACATTTGACTCTTCGACCGCTTGACAAAAGTCAGATGTCCGTCTCAGTCGATAGGCCTATGCAAGAAATTGCAAGCATTTGCGTTTACTTTCTTTGCCTTCTCACGTCTCTGTTAGAGCATCAGACTCAGAATGTGGGTTCGAACTTCAACGTAGCCACACGGAATTTCTGCAGACTGCATTGTTGGACAAAAAGCCGCAACCGGAATTGAAGCAACAGAATTATTCTGATATAAGGAAAGCGTCCCGGAATATAAGCGATTATAAGCCTATATTTTTGTCAGCCAGACCGTCAAGAAATTACGTTTGCAGTCTTTTCTTTGAGCCTCTTTCTGCAACAGAATATGTGTATATGCATATCACTTTGCTTACATGTTGTTATTTATAGTTAACGCGTTATATGCCTATAGCCTATTTTACACACGTACATTGCGCAGTATGGCTCATTACTTTTAATCGGACTTTGGGCGGTGCGTAGAGTAACGATCCTCCCTAAAACACTAAAAAAATTTTCTGCGTGTATATACGAATTTAAGCACGTTCAGCATATCTGACCTACTAGTTTCTTCAAGCTAATGCGCACACTGATTACAATCGTTCGTACAAAACAATAGGCCACGCGCTAGGTGGCAGGCCATAGTTCGCACATTAACCTCGTTTATTACGTCAGCTCAGCTCGCTACGTGCGCGCTCTGATGCTATTTGCCGGCGCAGATTTTTTCTGTACAGATCGAAGGGGGACGCTGAAAATGCAAGTTCGGAAAATGCAAGTACAAATCTGCAAGGGTGGAAATGTGGTGCATTTAAATATTTGTGTGAAAACTACAATAAAGCTATCAGTGCTTGTCAAACAACATTGAAACTGCTAAACAAAATCTGCAGTTGTTTCGTGTCTATAATAGTAAAATCAGTCGTCTAAAAGTGTTGTGAAAACTCTACATGCACCATTATTGATTTTGTTATCTGAATACGTCCACTTACATCATCATTATCATAGGCCTGCTCGTTTATTGATCAGTAGTTACTAGTTAGCAGACCGCAACTAGAGTTACAATATAATCGATCATAGCCCATGTAGATAAAAAAAATTGTGTTGGCCTAACGCTTGCTTTCATTAACCAGCTTCTTCGAACGTAGTCAGAAAATCTATGTGGCAACGGTTTGTTTGACACGCCAAAATGTTTCAAGATGTGTTAAAGCGCTTTAGATATCATTGGACGGTAAAATAATAATAGTAATACGGTTTATTGTGTATGGCAGCCAGTGGCTGGATTGGCATAATGCTTTATACATACATACATACAAAGACAACACACTAATACTTACAATATATAC
>Ga0209454_1004570_pt1 | contig 10377 bp, 4 predicted proteins | sample WorMetHERISLAND1_2_FD_187400 | JGI IMG/M metagenome (GOLD analysis project Ga0209454, IMG submission 187400) | Marine gutless worms symbiont microbial communities from Max Planck institute for Marine Microbiology, Germany - Olavius geniculatus... | ecosystem: Host-associated > Annelida >... | reverse complement strand
CGCAATTTTGATTCGATTTTGATGAAATTTTGCATAGCGATTCAGGACCCGAAAAGTAAGATCGAATTTGTTTGGGATAAAAATCTTTTAACTCCTTCCTCTATTTTACCCCAATTTACAAAAAATTGCATTACATTACGGCCTATGGAGACTTCAAAGCATTAAAACTCGGTCCCCGTAAAAGATAATTGCGCGCTGTGTTTACCCACCCCTTTATTTTCGGGGTCGGGCAATCTAACGGTGTTATTTAAATTTACCCTTTATCGACCCCTGTTGCCATAGCAACCATTCAAAAGTTGCAAAATTTTGCATTACAGCCAGTGAAGATTTCAAAGCGGTGTAACTCGGTACCCGTAAAAGATAATTGCGCGCTGTTTGCACCTACCCTCTATTTTCGGGCCCGCGCTATCCGATGGTGTCATTTGAATTTTTTCCCTGACGACACCCTGTTGCCATGGCAACAAATTTTAGGACAAAATTGACTATAACTCGGTTTCCGCAAAAGATAATTGCACGTTGTTTTTTTTTACCTACCCCCTATTTTCGGACCCGGGCTATGCAATAGTGTCATGTAAATTTCTCCTCTGAAGACCCATGTTGTCATGGCAACCAACCGGTTTTATTCAAAGATAAACTTGGCTGCAGACTCACAAGAGCGTCAAACGCTGAAACGCAGCTGCAAGGCTATATAGCTTGACAATGGGACAGATACCTCGATCCACAAAACGTATTTCTAGTTTTTTCAAAGACTAAAAATTTATATTTTATTTTTTCGTGCATATTCTGCTTTACGCCAAACTACAACGTTTCATTTAATTATCTGTTCCATTGCTATAGCACAGCGTCGGACAGATTATAAAATTACTTGCGTCTGTCAGTCAGTCTGTCTGTCTGTAAACACTCCTACGGCCACAATTTTGATTCGATTTTGATGAAATTTTGCACAGTGATTCGGGACCCGAAAAGTAATCTCGAACTTGTTTGGGATAAAAAGCTGATAACTTCTTTCGCTATTTTACCTTAATTTTTAAAAATTTGCATTACGGCTTATGGGGACTTCAAAGCGGTATAACTCGGTCCTCGTAAAAGATAATTGCACGCTGTTTTCACCTACCCCTTATTTTCGGGCCCAGGCTATGCAATGGTGTCATGTAAATTTCTCCCCTGAAGACCCCTGTTGTCATGGCAACCAACCGTTTTTATTCAAAGATAAAATTGGCTGCAGGCTCACAAGAGCGTCAAATGCTGAAACGCAGCTGCTAGCTAGGCTGTATAGCGTGGCAATGGGACAGATACCGCGTTCCACGGAACGTATTTCTAGTTATCTTTAACCTTGTCAAAGTTATGCCAGGTTATGCGCGATTGCTTAGAGTAATTTTCCATTTCACAGCGCATTTAGCAGAAACTTTTGCCATTAGCCATTAAAAAGGGTTAAAAGACAAATTACGGGCGTAACCGGTCAGTGGCGTAGCCAGGATCTGGATGTATAGGGGAAGCACTTAAAAGTGGGGTGTGGGTATGGGTATTTCCTCCCACCGGAGTAGAGGTCTGGGAAGGGGGCTGTGCCCCCTTTACGCAAAATTGTTGGATTTTTTTGTATGTAAAAATAAAGTATTATAATGCATTTTGACATTATTTTGAGTATGTTTCTAAAGGAGGCACGTGTCCCCAGTGCCCCGTATGGCTACATTAGTGTAACCTGCATTGGTGTTTAAAACAGCTAACAGAAATCAGTCAAAATGTTTTTTGAAAACTTCACTAAGTTCTGATTTCAAAAGATTACTGCTGTTTTAGAGGACTGATATCATCACATCGTCTTTACACAGTTTTAAAGTGGTAAGTTTTTTTACATAATATATAGATAAAACAGCAACATGTCGTACTACCGTGTCGTTAGTGATTGAAACAAACTCCAAGACAGTGACGTGTTAACTAACAGAAGTTTTTACGCGCGATAGCAAAATGCTTCGCGCGTCTTAGCCATGGTCTGGGCGTCTATCCGTCTGTCCGTCTGTCTGTCCGTCCGACACACTGCTGTATTGTATCAAAACGGTGCAAGCTATGATGACGAAATCTTAACTATGCGCTGCCCCAAAGACTCCAGCTTATGGTGACGAAATTTCGTGCCCCTGGATGGAGGGTTTCCCTTCGAACTAGGACGTCAAACAGGGGTACCTCCCTTAAAAAGACGTTATTTTGCCGTTATTGGCTTGTATAGTGTAAAAACGGTTGCATATAGGCACATACATGCTGCTTATCATAACAAGCACTGATGACAGGCTATTTAGATTTATCAACATCGATACATTGAACGACCTTGAACCCTCTCCTATCCCCTAAAAAGGGTTTTTAGTGAATTTTTCGCAATTTTTGGACGCAGTGCACGTTTTAACACTGAATTGCGACGAAATGGCCAGAGATAGTCTAAGACAACGCGAGTGTGTAATTTTCAGCATTAAACTTATATTTTAGCAGTTTAAGTGCCCACCCTTTAGGTTCAAGGAGGCCGGCGCAGGCGGGCGTCAAAGACAGCTACCCCTTAAATGTGGTTATTTTACCGCAATTATCTTGTGTAGCGTGAAAACGCTTGCAGATAAGCACAGACATGCTGCTCATCATAACAAGCAGTAGTGACAAGCTTTTTATTGGTGTCAACGTTGATGACTTTGAATGACCTTGAACCCTTAAAATAGGGGTTTTTAGTGAATTTTTTTTGCGATTCCCGGTTGCCGAACACATTTTAAGAGTGAATTGCGCCGAAATGGCTGGAAATGGACCTGGACAACTTGCGTATGGCATTTTTGCACAGAACGTACATTTTTAAGAATCTAAGTTTTGATCTCTTAAATTCAAGGAGTCTTCCGTAAGGTGGCCTCAAATTTAAGTACTCTTTCAAGATGCATTAATATCTTATTGCTGTAGGCATACACTGATTGCCAACGTGGCAGGACCGCTGCTATCACGCGTCACGTGAGCTTTGCTCAAATTACTTTTTGCTTAAGAAAACGTTTGTATAACTTAATTTTAAAATTGTCGGCCTTTATACGTAGCTTAAACTGTTTTATACAGACTTCACACTTGTTTGTGTGCAAAATGTACTTTCTTTGGTTAGACAGAGTTATTCCTTCCTTGATGTCTGTCTGATGACATAACTGATGTTGTTGTAAGACTTGCGAAGGCCGTACAGCAGGGAACACCGAACTGTCCAGCTAAAGCGAAGAAGATGGGCCTGAAACCGAACACACTCGACGCGCCATTCAAACAGGTAACGCGCTTCCCGAAACGTTTATGATACATTTTTAAAACGCGTTGAACGATGTTACACGTAGAACATTTTTGCTGGACATGCCGTATAAGCCAACGGCTGTTGGCGCATTTTTGTTTATTTTTGCATACAACCAAACCGTACCGTACGCAACTCTGCGAAAAATGTTTCAAAAATATACTTGCAAATGTTTTAACGTAGAACATTAGCGCAACATCTGATTGTGTGTGCATGCCGTGTATACAGATGGAGAACATTCAGATGTTCTTGACATTTTGCGAGAACTACGGAGTGCCGAAGACCAATCTGTGCCAGACCGTCGATCTGTACGAAGGAACAAACATGCCACAGTTTCTGTCAGCCGTACAGTGCCTTGGAACCGAGGTCTCATTTTCAACTCCATTTTTGTTTTATTTTCTCAACATTATGTCAATGAATAGACTGAAAAGATTAAAATAGACACGTCAGTGTTTTTGTTCAGCTAAAGTGAAATGGCCAAAGAAAGTTTTCCACGTCTTTCTCAATAACAGGCTGGCATTAGTGGAAAACGTTCTGGCTAAACAGATTTGCTAAACAGTGTGGATCGGTAGTCTAACGGTAACGTGTCGGACCTGTAATCCTGAGGTAACTCAGAGGCGCAGGTTCGACTCTGCACCAGGACACTGCCGGGTAACATGTGTTTCTGTCACCAAGCAGTATAATTTGGTACCAGCTTCACTGCTGGGACGTAAACAGGCACACCGTGCGATACACTGGCCCCGTATCCGTGGTCTCGCAGTGTAAAAACTGGTGTCTGGCTGAGGGCCTTAGGAAACGGAGATCAGCGCCGCCCTATGGGCTGTAAAGCTCGGGAAGGACTTTACGTTTTTTAAAAACAGATTTGCGATGCCGCCCGTGTGTTAAATAAATGTGGTTTTTTTCTTCCCGTTTCTCCAACTGGTGCCATCTTTTCCCCTTTATTCTATCCTTTTTTTCTTTTTCGATGCAGCTAAGGAGTTTGGGGAGCCCTTTGAGCTTCCTAACGGGTCCAAACGCATTTCGGTAGCAGTATTATGCCGTCAAAAGAACGAATCTCACGGCATCATTGTTATGCTTCGTTGTAAGTTTCAGCTCGTATAAGCATTAGCACTGTGTAGTGTGTGCTGTGTGCTAAACAACTGTCTGGAGTGGCATAATCGAGTGCTAAACGAACTTACCCGCTCCAAACTGTTGTTAAACACAAAGTTATGCCACACTCGTCGACGGGTCTTAGTTTGGTCATTCATTAATGCTTCCGTGTGTTATCGAAATTCTATGGTTGCATGGCATGAGCTAATGATACCGCGGCGCATTATACGGCAATCTATTGCCCGCACCCGGGATCAATTGGACACGCGGAGCATCCAGCAGACATACCACTGCCTAAATCCGCCACATTAGATCTTAAGCTACTAGAGATAAGCTGCGGCAGCACGAGTGCAAACGTTGAATAAGACGCTGTGTGTCTGTGCGTGATGTGTATATAGGCGCAGCGCAACGGTTTCACTGGCCCAACGATCGGCCCCAAACCGACCGAGAAGAACATCCGTGAGTTCACCGAGGAACAACTGAAGGCTGGACAGAACATCATCGGTCTGCAGGCCGGGCAGAACAAGGGCGCCTCCCAGTCGGGCATGAGCATGGGCGGAGTGAGGCACGTCGCTGACATCCGTGCCGACGACATGAGCAAGGAGGGTGCTGGAGTGATTGGACTCCAGGCTGGCTCCAACAAGGGCGCTTCACAGTCTGGCATGGCAATGGGTGGCGTCCGCCACGCCGCCGACATCAAGGCCGACGACATGAGCAAGGAAGGAGCGGGTGTGATCGGTCTGCAGGCCGGCTCCAACAAGGGAGCGTCTCAGTCCGGCATGGCCATGGGAGGAGTCCGGCACGCGGCCGACATAAAGGCTGACGACATGAGCAAGGAAGGCCAGAGCGTCATTGGTCTGCAGGCTGGGTCTAACAAGGGTGCTTCACAGGCTGGCATGGCCATGGGCGGCGTGCGACATGCGGCCGATATCAAGGCCGACGACATGAGCAAGGAAGGACAGAGTGTGATCGGCCTCCAGGCTGGGTCAAACCTGGGTGCCTCTCAGGCCGGCATGAGCATGGGCGGAGTGCGGCATGCGGCGGACATCCAAGCCGGTGACATGAGTCGCGAGGGACAGAGCGTTATTGGTCTCCAGGCGGGATCGAACCTCGGTGCCTCGCAAGCCGGCATGGCTATGGGTGGAGTGCGCCATGCGGCCGACATCCAGGCCGGACCTATGGACGCCGCCAGCGCTGGAGTCATCAACCTGCAGTATGGATCCGCGGCCGGTGCCTCACAGGAGGGCATGTCCATGGGAGGTCGTCGTGACGTCAAGTAAACTGCACACATCACACGCACTGTATACCTACTGCTCATCTTGCTATCTGTGTCTGTATCTGTCTTTCTTGCACGATCAACGCCCGGTACGTCTAGAAAAAAAACTATAAACATCGCTTTCGCCGCCGGATATTGGGCTAAAGTTAGTTAATGTTAGAACACCGACAGACAAAACTGTCGACAGCGGTACACGGGTCCTACCTCTTAGATAGCCGTACTTTCTGGACTGCGGTTATCTGACTAAATTGCGGTATTTGGTACGTATTGTGAAAGTACAGTTTAAAAAATTCTGTAAAACCTGTCGTACTCGTCCATACAAAGAGTCGGTGTACTTTGTACTGAAATAAATACATTTTGTTACTTTAAACGGTTTTCGATTGCTTGATCGTGTTTCGAGATGTGAGATTCGGTGTCATGATCTGAAACGAACCTACGAACCGCACGTCGCTATGTCACGTTCACACTAGTAGATCAGCATAATACTACAGCAACATTCAGTCGATATACGAACGATGCTTTATTTAATTCGTTAATCTCTCTCGCTATACGTTACTTACCTCGATGTTCCGCGAAAAGCATTATATTATCGTCTCTGCCTGATCACCCGTAGGCCCGTCAATTACTTCTCGTTTACTGACGTTATTTTTGCTCAGTCTACCGACAGTTATCAGTGCGCGCTCTCTCTCTCTGTCGCAGTTTTGCGCCGCGTGCTGCTTGACATAACAAAGCAATCGCTAGTCTACACAGCGTAAGAAAATATCTCAGATTAGTTGTCGATGTTAACAGCATTTTACGAATAGAATAATAAGTCTATCGCAGTCTAGTTGCCTGCCTCTGCTGCTGTTGCCATAGCAACATTTGGTCTTATTCGTTTATTCGCTGTTACTGTATTTAACAATGTTGTGTATGAGGTGAAAATTACATGAAAATGACAAACAACTGAATATGAGTTGTAATTGCTATGCATTACTTCGTGCTTGCAGAAGAACCCTCGTGTAGGCATTAAGCATTTACTAAAATGATGCTCCACTAATGTCTGCATGCCATAGAACTTCATTAACGGTCTTACAAAGCATTAAGGCTTATAGGTAGTCGGTAAGTTGCTTGGTGACGAGTCGCTCCAACAGCTTTGATATGACCGACAAGTTCGAGATTGGAGGGCATGAACGGACTGCGCGGCGTCAAGACCTGGCTTTTTGATGACTGGTGTGACGAATGCCTCTTTGAATGCAGACGGAAAGCGCCCAGCAGCCAGTGACCGGTTGAACAGTTCGGTAAGGAACGGCGTAATTTCAATTTCAGTGGCGACCTGCTTCAGCAGTGGGACCTACAGTGGGTCGGCTGCAGAACTTTTGTCAGGAATCTTCATAATTCCGGCGACTACGTCACTGACTGTTATCGTGGAGAACGACGACAGGGTTACACCTAGTCTGGCCCTAGCGAATGTAGGATCAGTCGCGTCAGCAGTATCTGATCTGATCGCGGAGACCTTGTCGACAAAAAAACTATTGAATTCATAGACAGTGATCGCAGAGCTCGCTGGGAGTCGCCCACGACCAAGTAGTGTGTCGACAGACTGCCAGAGTTACAAAATATTACTTATTGACCCAGTATTTGCTGATATTTTTGCTTGCTTTGTAATATTAGCAGTAAAGACAATTTTTTACGTCAACAGTTGCATATTTTTTTGAATTTGTTCAATTCCAAATCAGAAAGAATTTGATTTAACGTAGGCCTACTAGTGAAAGTGTCGCAGTTGGAGGTTAAAAGCGCATAGCAGATGTGATGCAAGAGTACTATACTAACCTAGGTTTATACACTGTGTCTCAAAAACGTCCCACTTTGTGATTGTCCGTATCTTTGCCAAATATTAACTGATCTTCAAAATTTTTCACAGGCGCATTTTCTGGACAATTGGTAATAAAGTGGTTATTGAATATTCCACCACACCTTGACCGTGTTGCTACACTACCTCGTGAGATATAAATGAAAATGCAATCAAAAACTAACAATAATACAGGCAAAAATCGTGTTGGCAAATAAAAGAGACTCCAGACAAAAATTGGGGTAAATAATTTGTAAAATGCTACACTGTATTAGACCCGTCTATTTGAATATCTGGCGTGTTAAAAAGTGTGTCTGTTTCTGGCATTTCTGCTTCAGTAGGCCTAACGATTCCTCCATACTAGTCACGTTCTCTTTAGTACATGCATGCTTCAGAATGCTTCGTGCCTTTGGTCGGCGCTTCTTGTTTTTCAAATGTTTTTAGTAATCTGTTAAGTTTTTTGCTGTTTATTTTTGAAAGTTTCCATAAAATTTTTCACAAACTGTATTTTTGAACTCGTATATAAATTCTTAGCCAGAGCCTTGTCTTTAGTGTTAAATGGCATGTTACATTACCAGTGTATCGTCGCTGCATTAGGCCTAAACATTATTATTCATAATAACATTGTCTGCTTTTGTTTAAATACAAAACAATGTATCAAATACTAAAAATTGTTTACTTTTAATATAAAAATTAGTAAAAAAAATTGTTTTAAAAATATAACTTTTACGCATACATTACTGTGGTCTTACTAATTTTCGGTAATTTAAGTTTCATATAATGGTGTAGCGACACAATTAAGACGTGATAAGATGTTTAGTAACTATATTATTGCTAACTGTCTTCAAAATGTGCCAGTAAAAGAATTCTGAAAAGCGATTAATATTTGGCAAAAATATTCGCAATCACAAAGCGGGACGTTTTTCCGAAACACAGTGTATTTCTGTTCGAGTTTTAAATCGATGGGACAAAATTACCACAGACAGCAGTGAACATCATCAATGTTAATTTTTTTTTGCAAAAAGTCGCCTTAAAGTATAAGACAAAATCAAATTGATTTTTATGCACATCTCATTTAGTTTACGAAATTCTAGGTCTATAACCGCATGATTAGTAGCGATTAATACGCTGGAAGATCGGTTACAGAGTACAAACCATGAAACATCGATCACGCAACCGCATGCGCAGGTGAGATACCAGATAAGACAGATACGTGATGTTAACGTCTTAATTTTGCATATTTTATCTTGTGTGCTATGCTTTATTTTCTGCCTTAGCGAATAAAATGATCGTTAAGTACAGCGGGGTGCTTGCTAAACGCTACTAATGATGGCAGTCTGTAGGTGGGATTGCTAGCGTCATCACGGTTGGCTTGTTTTAGCAACAGATTAGACGACAGAGTGAGGTAAAAAAATAACTTGTAGCAAGAACCGGGTACCCGGAAGCGGTTTCAAAAATTTTTACCTAGTTTCAAATCCGGGTAACTGATACCGGTTTTGGCACTGAATGCTGACGAAATCAGTGGAAAATCGCTCTTTGTGACAAAGTTCTACACACTGTAAGGAAATTCAGCTTCGTGCCGTTTATACAAAAAACTAGCTTTGTGAAAAAAATATTTGTTAATTGGGGTATGTACGTGTCACAAAAGCGTCGCTTTTTCCTCCATTACTCAAAAGTTGAAACCGGGTCCGGTACTCGGGTAATTGCAACCAGGTATTCGGTTCCTAAAACGGGTAATGCTGCAAATCACTAGTGAAAGTGCATGTAGCTAATTACTTACTTCATCAGTTTGTTATTGCCCGATAAACGAGCGTAAACGACTTTGAGACAGAAGATCCATCTACAAAGCGCTCATGAGAGAGTGGGGGCCATGAAGAGTAAGTTTCTCATACTTTTCTCTTCGGCCTTCTTGGAGTCCGCGCTTGACTGCCGTGATGAGATCCCACCCCACCACAGCTGATGGGAGACGGTCGGGAGTCTGACTTAGAGGAGTTCAGTCATTCTCTTTCGGGCGGTCACATGAGGAGTAAGTGTCTCTGCCTTTTCTCCTCGACCTCTTAGAGTCTGCTTGCCTGCTGAGCCGAGCGCCCACCTCGTCACAGGCGTTGGGTTGTGCTTCACTGTTAATGCGAATTCAGTGATTCCACTTGGGTGGAGTCTTACGGGCGGTAGTACCATAGAGTATCAAAAAAGATCCGTCAAATTCTTGCAGTTTCAGATAGAGCATGTTTCCAGCAGCTGTTCTACCTCCATGTTTGTATAAGGTTGGTACCGATACTCCTGCTGTCGCTAGTCGTACGGTCTTCCCTCCTCGTAAACACTTTGGCGTGCAAACCTTCCACAGCGGCCCGCTGTTGGTCCGCGGCTGCTTATTCGTCGGCAAGAGCATGAGCTCAAAGGCACGCCCGCTTATGTCGCAGCTAACCGCCAGAAGTATTACCTGTACTACCGTCGGTCATTCCACTATCCGCCAACTGTGGACGCGTTGGGTGGCAGTCAGTCTCTGCCTCCGGGAGCAGATGTGATTCTGCCATGCAGCCGTTCACTTGCAACCATACTTCCCCCGGAACCCAATTACTTACTTACTGGCGCTGAAAGCCTGCGTATCACGCATGCTGAGCTTAACAATATTAGTTCACTGTATTATGTTGTCAAGCCGCCAATTAACTGACGTGCGTTGACATTTAACTGCTAATCTTGGGGCATTAGCAACAAGACGGCGACGGCGCCTATTATACACTGTGTCTCAAAAAAACCGGACCCCTGCTACCTTTTGCAATAACTCCAACAGTCCTGGTTCAATAGCAATAGATTTTGACAAAAATAATCGTTAGAGAATCAGCACTTTATAGCATGTGTTACTTTGCGAGAAATTTTAAGAACAGAGTACCAGCTGAGGTT
>Ga0209454_1004569_pt1 | contig 10377 bp, 5 predicted proteins | sample WorMetHERISLAND1_2_FD_187400 | JGI IMG/M metagenome (GOLD analysis project Ga0209454, IMG submission 187400) | Marine gutless worms symbiont microbial communities from Max Planck institute for Marine Microbiology, Germany - Olavius geniculatus... | ecosystem: Host-associated > Annelida >... | reverse complement strand
GTGTATAAGATAGAGTCGTAATTTTTGGTTCTAGGGTATGGTTTTCGGGTATGGCCAATCTAATGGTGTTATCTAATTTTACCCTGGACCTTCTTTGGTTGCCATGGCAACGAAATTTGGGACAAACTTGGCTATAACTCAGCTTGTGTAAGAGATATCTGCGAGATTTTTGTGTCTATATGGGGGTTTTGGGGATGGGCCAGCGAATGTTGCCAATCAGATTTTGCCCCGACTGACCCTCGTTGCAGTGGGAATGAAATTTGAGACAAAATGGGCTATAACTCGACATATGTACGAGATATCTCCAAGATTTTTGCATCTAACAAGGGGTTTTGAGGGTGGAGCAAATAAATAATTTTAGCAAGTCTACGATGGTGGACTCTCGTTGCCATGGCAATGAAATTTGTAGAATTTTTGCCAAAAATTGGCTAGCAGTTGGTTAACTACAAGATTGGCTCAGACTTTAGTGTGACTCTACTTTATAGACGTTTGTGGCCAACCATTTTACGCAACGGTCCCATAACTGCAATAATACGATTAGTTAAATTAGCATTATTGACGTGTTTTTCGGGCTTATATTAAGCGGGTGATGCGTGCAATATTAGTTCATTTATTTGTATGGCCATTTTGTGGATATAAAAGGAATTTTGTTCAATATTGTCAGCAATGCAGGCCAGCGGTGACGTCATGCCTGACGGTTGTCATCTGCTTTGTTTAGTCACGCTGTTAGGTAGTAAGTAACAGCTATAAGTGGCTTGGCTACTGTAAAAAATATCTGAGGTGCAATATCTTTGTCACTGATCACTGGTATAGGAAAACTGTATTTTAGTACCTTACCTTACCTTGCCTTCGGGGCGGACAGATTGCATTTGTCCAGTGCTGAGGCCGTATCAGCTCAGCCCAATTTGCAAAGTATTTTAGTCATAAAACAGCAAATATTAATGTACAGAACATCAGTTTATACACTTGTTAACGGCAGCATTGAAGAACTCGCACAGCGAAAACAGCAAAAGTCACAAAAGGTGATATTGTCCGCATCACACTGACTGTGTGTCATTGTGCTGCTGAATATTATCACTTTTTGTGATTTTTGCTGTTTTTGATGTGCGAGTTCTTCAATGTTGCCGTTAACAAGTGTATAAAGTGATGTTTTGTACATTTATAATAAATAGCGATGATGAGTAATACTGTAGCTGCCAGTTTAGATGGATCTGAGACTCAGGTCAGTTGGCCTGGTCCAAAAATTGGTAGCCACCTGGGGGCTGGCATTTGTGCTACCTCACCAAATTCACTGGATGATGAACTGTCAAAGTGGCAGCTTACTGCTAAGATGACAGTACATTGTTGCGGCTATTACTAATACTATTGTTGCCATACTGTAGATGGAGATGGAGATGGAGTTCCACGGTCGCACAGTGCTGACAATGCTGTCAACAACACTCGGCCTAACGTACTGGCGCTGGGTGAGCCAGCGATACCAGAGGAGACTGAAATAGCTGTTGAGATTGCTGACACCAGCTATGCCCCTGTAGCATCACCGATGGATGAACAGCTGCCAGTGGCAACACAGCTGATTACTGGTGCCGGAGATGCAGCCACAGCGATGGAACAGCGTATGAATGCACACTGTATAATATTCGTTTTAGATCTATAACTAAATAAGTAAGTTGGATCGTGCACAGCATCGAAAAGAAACTTGATGTATGAGGATTGGGTGGAATATTTAAAGGGACTAAAAGATGTTTCAAAAAATGTTTTTGTTGACTAAAACATCATAATGGATAAACAGTTGTGAATGTCAAGAGGAAGGGTATTCTTGCTGTTGAGTATCTTAAATTTCAGATATTGGTTATTTATTTAGTTTTGTAGTCTATTATGGTGTATTCAGTTTTTCAGTTTTTGTGCAGCACATTGTATTATGTTTTTACTGTAGTGTGTATGTTTTTGTGGCATAATAAATGATTGATTGACCGATTTATCACCATCATCGCCATGTACTTATAATGTACAGATACACACTTATAAACAAGCCATCAATCAGTATAAGCAGTCGGTTAAATGCAAGTGATTTTTTAAAATTTGCTGGTTTGATTGATTGTGCCAGCGGCTGAATCATTGTCTCCATTAGAGAGCAGTCAGTTGCCGAATGGTAAAGGAGGAATGCAGAACGCATCATCACCATCATTATCATCATCATCATCAGCGGAACCGAAGAGGCCAAGCCGACTGCAGTCGGTGCTCGCAGCATTTGCAGCTGTTCTTGTCTGTTCTCTGATTGGAGCAATATTTGTGTTTGGCTTTGACGGAACTACGCTGCTGCCGTTTTCGACCTCTGTGCATGCAGCTCCAAGTGGTCTCACTCGTCAGTTCCGTCGCAGGTTAACACACCACCCGCTGCATGCTGCTGTAGGCCGCGGCCTGCCAAGTTGAGCATGAATTGACACAACCCAGGTACATACATTGCATTGTGTTAACGTCGATCTCTGTAAACTGAGCTAGTGAGTGTCGAACTGTCGATAATCTTTTGTTGTCGTCGTCGTCATTGTTGTTGTTGTCTCGCTCTTTCTCTGTAACAGAGAAACTACCATTCTGTTTTATGTAGACTTAGTTTTTATGACAAATTTTCGTCACACCAACATTTAGCAGTGAATAGTTGTTCTAAGGAAAGCAGCAGTAGTTGCCAAGGTTTAACAATAAATGTATTTGAAGGATGTTATTTGACAAAATTATCACTGAGCAGTGAGTTTATTTACTTTCTCACCAACTCCCAGCAGCCATTACTTTGTACAAAATTCTGATAGGCTTATTTATCACAGTAATGCCGTTTTTGTTCAGTTCGTGAGCAGAGGTTGACAATTTCAAAGCTATCTTGTCAAGCGTGAATCACAGCTCATTATCTCTACTGCATTAGATAATGGGTGAGGCTATTGACAAGGAAGAACCCTTGGTTTCTTTATAGAGGTGCAGTGCCTGGCAGAATGTTGAGGAGTTATAAGTTTTACTCGCTAAACATATCTGCACGATGTTTTTGGTCGGCTTATTTAACATACGTCATACATTCGATACTTGTTGTCATAGTATGGCCAAGGGTGGGTGACTGCTACTACCAATACTATTGCTACTCCAACCACTAATAGTAGAGGCCATCACACAATGTAGAGCACTGCTGTTGTTGTTGTTGTTGTGTTTCTTGTTGTCGTTATGTGTTGTCGTCAGTGAGTGATTCGTTGTTTAAGTCCCAGTTCAATTCTAACCAATCATTAGTTTACTTTGATCCATTGTTCAGTAACGATGGCTGTCATTGGACAGTGCTGATTGTGTGCATTAAACAGACCAATCATACAGTGCGGGCACAGATTTCATGAATATTAATGAGCTAGGTTGACAGACTGGTTAAAGACCCAGATATTGGCCCTAAGGGACAGCTTCTGGCTCTTAACCAGTCAGTCAACCTAGCTCATTAATATTCATGACGTCTGCCTCTGCTGAGTGACATGCCACGTGATCAGCATTGCCTAATAGCAGCTATCGTCACTAGTAATTACTGAATGAAACGTATATTAGTGGTTATAGTTAACTTAAGGAACACAAAACTGATTTTTATTTCTGCACACGTGTGTGAATGGTTTGGACTAATAACGGTAGACATGGGGCAAGTCGGTAACTGAAACAATTAGAAACTGGCTTACTGGCGCTGTTGATAAGCTTATTTAGTGCATTCTGTTGTAATGTTGGCATCATAGTGCTGAAGTTATTGCAATGATGCAGTTTAATAGTCTTTGTATTAGAATTGTACAAATTTGTGAGTCTGTTGTCAAGTGTACATTCCATTGAGTGGATGTTTTCTAGACTTTTTACGTCTTTTGACTGACTTTGGAAGCCTTAGATGCTTGCCATCAATTTTGTCATCTGTTGTCTGTAATTTTTAATTCATGTGCGTTCAATGACGACGGTGGCTTGCATTAAGGTTCTGTTGGATCATATATATTCAGGTAGTTGCTTGTGCTTTCCTGTCAGCTCAACATACATTCCTGAATTCTTCGTTTTGTGTCTCTAGACAGCAGAGAGTTTCGCAGTGTCGGGTACCTAATAGCAGTATTGATGCATTTGTCTACTATTAGTAGTGAGTGGACCTGTGTTTGCACCTGAATTATTATACCTGACCCGCCCAATTTAATTCTTGACCCAGTCTGATCCATTTTGTCATTTTCCAGCATGGCCCATTAATATTTGTCCTGGTCCATTTCACTGACATTTCACCAGCTGGATTTTCATTGCCTATTCATCAAAATGAAGAATTTTAATGCTGGCTATTGGTTTATGTAACAAACTGATACCATATGAATAACTACTAATTGACCATCTCTCTATTGAGTGGAAATGCAAAATTTGAGTAAGCTTGAGAATTTTAAAATATTGATCTCCAAGTGTAGCATTGGATCACTACTATAATCTGGAACGATTCTAACGATATGACTAAATGCAAAAAAGTGAAGTAAAACTGTTTTATCAAAATGCCTTTTGATATCGCACTGTATTCCATGATTTTCATACACAGTAGTAAACAGTTACTGTAAGTGTCTTATACTGGACGGCTTTGAACATTGAGCCACTAGACGTCTAGGTCGGATTTTAGACATGACTTCACTAGGCCTACTGTTGGCAGTTTTCAGTTGGTGCTAGCAACTGACCACAAGGCCTACTAACTGGCAAGTATCGTTGGAATTTGGCTCATTGTTGCATAATGCTTATACACTGTGTCCAGAAAAAATAAGCCCCTAGACAACAAACAATATAAATGACAAATATGAACTAATCTGAAAAAAAATTTCTTGCGCTTAACTTTTCATAAATTGATATTTGTATTGTATGGTGTCTAGGGTTACTTTTTCTGGACAGTGTAGAACTACGCATATCGACCAGTAACCTTTTTTGTGCTCCATTTTCCAGTGTTGCATTTTCAGTCACCCCATTCAAATATCTGGTCATTTGTGTTGTAAAATGTTTCATTGTTAATTGTTGAGACTTCTTGTGTTGCATGACATGTACATGTAGTCTTTGCTATAACTCAGTATTCCTGTATCTTAGTGCACAGTATTTTGCATTGTGAGCTTATTTGATTATTTCTGTGGGTATTAGTTGGTCTTTCTTGCTAGTTTATTGATTTGCATGCATTCCTGAATTATTTGTTTTAAGCCTGTTGGAATTCAGTATTCCTGTATTTCACTTCTTCAACATTTTGTCGGGTTTCTGGAATTAATAATCCATAAGTTTTATTGTGAGAGTCATGTTTGCAGTTTGTGCTGTGCCATTTGTGCTGGTGATTACATCACATTCGTGTACACGTTGTTTCTTTCATAATAGGTTAATGTCAAGTACAGTGGCCAGAGCAGTATCAGCATATCATATTTTATTGAGTCCTTGGAATATTGTTTGTCCTTGCTGAGGCAATGTTATCTTTCATTGACGTTCATTGCTGTCACTGATTTTTGTCACTCTGACCGTGAATTGATCGTAAATTGTATTCCATGGTGGTTGATATTATGTCCTAGGGTTGTAAACCTAGTTGATATCTTTCTTTCGTGCTGGCTAAGCTTGTCTAATGACCCAATTCGTTCAGTAGCAGCTTTGACTGGCTTTCTAGTTATAGTTTTTTTTGTCCTCACTAGCTAGCTACAGTGCACTGGGTTGAAGTTTTGCACTTTTTTATTTTTTGTCTTTTTCTTAAATATGTTCTGTTACTTGTTAGAACTTGTTCTAAGTCTGCTGCTATTAGTGCTGTAATGAGCCTGGCACGTCTTACAACTCAATGTAAGTTTTATTGCTGCATGCTTTTGTTGGTAAACTGTTGCATCTGAAAAACTGGTATGTTTACTGTACGTGACTTATCGAAATGCAGCATGCACAATTGCAAACATTTAACTGTTTTTGTGCATATTTCAAAGTCAGCTTTGTTAACGGATGCTACTACAAAATTGTTAAAGATTTATTTGCATTTTTTAACTGTCCATACTTAAGTAATGGTCGAGCTATTGGTATTTTTGTTTTTTGTCTGTTTGTCTGTCTGTAACGGATGTATTGTGGCTAAGCTTTAGGTTGTAAGGGAAAACTTGTTGCACAAATAATTAGCCATGTGTATGAAACTCGGGCGTGCAAAATTTCAGCCATCTAGTGCAAGGGAACATTTTCAAATTGGGGGTTGAATGAAGGGGGTAGGAAATTCAGCTGGGCTTCTTGTTAAATGGATGAAATGGTGGAGCTATCAGTGTCGATAGACAGAAGCTGTCATTAAATCATTCCAAACAACCAATGTTATCGTTTTCATTGTATAAATCACAGTCTCTTCATTGAGTTGCTGTGTACATTTTTGTGCAATTTGTTGCCGTTAGCATCTTGTATGTGCAATGAAGTTCTATCATTTAGATTTGTAATTTATTCATTTGTTGACTTTCAGTTTATTATCTCGTATTTATGTTCCATCTTAGTTATTGAGTTATGTTGTGTTGCAGTATTTCTGGGTATTAATAACTATGTCGTGTCGTTTTTTGTTTAATTTTTGCCACCTTTGGCAATTTATGTTTTGCTTCATTATTGTAAAGCCAGCTGTGTAGATGTTTTTTTGGTTGTTTTAACTGTTTTGTTTATTATTCATATACGTACATGAATTTTTTCTCTGCATATATTGTTTCTTGTAAACCATTTGGTTATGGTTTGGTCTCTTTTACTTTTCATGTTATGTTATCATTATTATTGTGTTAAGTGTTAATGTTTTATTAGTTAGAAAATTGTGCATAATATTTTAATGGAATTAATTTGCTGCTATTCTGTGCATTAAGTATGTAGTTATTAGTACAGTCATTAATTATTAATTAATTAATTAGTCATTAATTATTAGCCTGTTGTTCATTCTTTATGATTTTTGCATATTAATGTTGAAATTGTAATATTCTGTCACATCTGGCTGTACTCGTTAATTAATAATTTGAGCCATGTTCAGTAAAGAATGGTTAAAATTATTTAAATCATATTGTTGTGAATTACTCTATGAATGATGCTGTATGTAATTTAAATTGAAAGTTCTGTATTTGATATGTGGTGTTATACAATGACCATATAGTGTTGACTTAAAATACATTTTCTATGACTATGTATAAAATTAGGCGTGAAAATTACAGGCAGACACAAAACGGTGAACAGTAAGGTTTACTGCTCTGCCACACACTGTATATAGCAGTAGATGTAGTTTCTGGTTTGTTTAACCTGAAGAGGTGTATTGTGTTAAGCAGATCATTTTTAGATAACAGCAGCTTCGTCATTAATTTTGTTCCCACAATAATTTTGATATCTTCTTCAGATATAGAGCGAAGTATCAGTATTTGTGCTATGGCAAACTAAAAACTGTAGACTAACCGTACAAACATTACATTGCGTTAGTTGGTTAAGCCACCAAAAGTTAATGTTTCTTGTTGTCAGATATACATATCGTATTAGTATCGCGATATTTTGTATCGATATCGTATCGAAATTAAAATTGTGATATTGACCCATCCCTAGTTACACCGTGTCATTTATCAATACGAATAGGCCCTACACACGGCAGTCGACACAGTGCCGTGTTTTTTTCGGAAAGTAGTGTAGGTGATGCAGAAAAGTTAATATTTCTGGTTAAATAAGTGAGTATGGCAGAAACAAGTCCGGCGAAAGGTTTCGTAGCCGGTGGTTTTGGTGGTGTTTGCCTTGTGTTGAGTGGTCATCCACTGGATACAATGAAGGTTTGTCTACAAATTACATTGTTTACATCGGCGACTGCCACGCTCACCTAAGCTTTTCCCACCCAAAGACAATACATAACTATTCTGAAATCAAATACCAACATTTAAAATTTTATATTTCCAATACCGAATGAAGGCGACTAGGTCAACTTGCGGCAAAATCTCCGCTGAGAAACTAGGAGCAGGGCTCCCGTTAGTGTTCCAAAGTCTGGCGTACGTACGTCGAGGGCGTGTCAAATTTTGGCGTACGGTTGCGCCGGGGCAAAAAATTTTGGCGTAACAGTTTACGGCGGAACACATATTTTTGGCCGTAATCCGCCGTATGCACTATGCAAGCCACACCTGTTTACTTAAATGTGCTTTAAATGTAGGCCTAAATGTATAGACCCTAGAACACGAAAAATCACGAGAAACAATTTTACACGCACCTTTATAAAAACACGTGAACAGTTTAATTCATGCAATAATATAATAAGCACAACCGGATAGGCATAAGCAGACTGTCTCAATCCTGGTACATCGTCAACATCGGCAGGCACGGCGTTCAGTCTACACGTTGCTTCAATCTCTGGCGTGCTCTCTTCATTCACGACGTCGTCATTGTATGGCGTGTCAATTGTTGTTTTTTTTACTATACCATAATGTCAATAGCGAAAGCTCCAACGCTCACTTTTTACCATTTTGAACTAGGCTATACATTAGACTACACGACCGTACGACATACGTATGCCCTATGCTTCTGAATGACTACATGAATGAATGGCGGCAGTTGACTAAGAAAGCGGAGCAGAGGCGAGTGTGGGGCATTATAGTTAACCATTGCCAAGCGATGCTGGGGTGATGATGGTAGGCCTACCTGACATGACCTGACAGTGAAGCTAGACAGGCATTTCGGCAGCAGCAGCCGTATCACATCCCACACTGTGGCAAGCACTGACCAGAGTCAGGTGTCCGTCAAGACAGGAGACTCCATGACATGAGATCGGTGGCTGCGATAATTAATGACACGTCCTGGACTCCGGCCTTGGATTAACCAACGGTGCATGTCGATTGTCGAGATGTCATGTTATGAGTCCACACTGCAGGGCAGAGCCTTAATGATGTGTTAATGGTGTCAGGATTCTTATGAGTCATCACAACAGCGCGGTTCTCTCGTAGACTGCGTTATGAGTTATCTGTGGGCAGTCACTGCTGAGCGATGATGCCAGGACATTATTTTTTGACGTACGCTGACGCCAGGCTTCAAAATTTTGGCGTATCCGTATGTCGGGGGTCTAGATTTCTGGCGTATTCGTCGACTTTTTGGCGTTATATACGCCGATACGCCAACTAACGGGAGCCCTGACTAGGAGACATAGGAACCTTTCCTGTTGCAGTTAGGAAGCAAAAATGGGGTAAGAATGTGAATTCTTTTTAATTTTAAATTGTTACTTGCTGAAATTATAATAAAATAGATTTTTGGGTCAAATTTTTAATGAGCTACATCAATGATTAAGGTCACTTTATAGCTGGACATCTCAGTTGTCGTATTTTATCAAGCCCTTTTGGTTTAAAGTTTTTCATACTGGTCCAAAAATGATGTTTAGGGTTTGGCTGCATTTACCTGCTGTGCCAAAATCCAGTACATTTGAGTATAATACATTTTGTGCATTGTCGTCATCAAGGAATAGCCCGAAGCAGGCCGAAGGCCTCTATTTCCGTCCAAAGTAGATGACTATTATCACGAATATCAACATAATACTAAACAAATTCTATTATTACACTGACTTCCAGTGCTAGATGTTGAACTTATAGTCATAATACAAACTAAGGTTACAGCAGAACATATCTAGACGTCTCTTGAAACAACTAATACTACCTGCTGATACCACAGGCAACGAATTACAAAAATACTGTTTTTGAACTTTGTATTTACACAACTTCAGCACCAGTTTAATCATTATCATAATCATAATTAATTGTGCAAAGAAAATATTCTTGAAGGGGGTTAGTTGATCAAACGTTGAGATCATACAGCATTAAGCTAGAGTTTGTGGCTGTGGCTGTGGATTGATGCAGACAATGTTCCAATGTGTGTTTTGTTTGCTTGTTGTAACCTGTTGAATATATAATATATTTAAATATGGTTACTGTATTTTGTGTTGCATCTGTTTCACTTGTTATTGCTAGGTTCGATTACAAACAATGCCAAAGCCAGCACCTGGCCAGTCTCCATTGTACAGTGGCACATTTGATTGTGCAAAGAAAATATTCTTGAAAGAGGTGCGTTGACAGTGGCGTAGCCAAAGGGGGGCCCTTTCCCCATATCCTCCAGACAAAACATAATCATACATATAAACTCCACAAAATTTGCCAATTTGGTCAGTTTATTTTCGGGAAAATAATTAAAATTGTTGCCACCAGAGCTCATCTTTTAAAGCAAAAATGCACCAAATTCGATTTCGGCTGTGGCTCTGCCCCAGACCACACTGGGGGAGCTCTCAGCGCTCCCCCAGGCCCCCTAGCTGGATTTTAGAGGGTCCTACTTTTAAGGGAAGGGAGGGAGGAGAAAAGGGGAGGCATGGGAAGAGAGGGGAGGAGTAAAAGGTGGAGGGCAGAAAGGGAA
>Ga0209454_1004568_pt1 | contig 10379 bp, 10 predicted proteins | sample WorMetHERISLAND1_2_FD_187400 | JGI IMG/M metagenome (GOLD analysis project Ga0209454, IMG submission 187400) | Marine gutless worms symbiont microbial communities from Max Planck institute for Marine Microbiology, Germany - Olavius geniculatus... | ecosystem: Host-associated > Annelida >... | reverse complement strand
CCAAATTTTTACCATCGGTTGCCTGGAAGACTTTAGTTTCAGGATCCGTAAAGCTTTTCCAGAAATTCGAACGGGGTCACACTGAGTAAGGGTGCTAAATGAGAGGGGGCTAGGGAAAATTTGCAATTTTAGCCAGTAAGTCGCTGTACCTCAGAAACGGTGCGAGATAGGGCCTATGTAACTATTAATCACTAATAGGAAGTCATACACAGGCTTTCGATTGGCACAGAGAGTAATGACCTTGGATGACCTTGAACACCAAAATAGAGATTTTTACGGATTTTTCGGTGATTTTGGGCTGCAAAACACATTTCAAGAGCGAATTGCGCCGGAATCAATAGAGATAGACAAGGACAAGCTGCATGTGAAATTTTCAGCATTGAATGTAGATTTCGACAGTCCAAGTCTTGATTTTCTAGGTTCAAGGAAACATGCGCATGAGGGCATTAAAGCGCGGTACCCCCGTAAAAGTCGTTATTTTACCGTTGTTGACTAGTCTTTCGTGAAAACAGTTGCAGATAGGCATGGGCATGCTGTTTATCACAACAAGCAATAATGAGAAGTTTTTAGTCATATCAACATCGATGACTTTGAAAGACCCCGAATTTCCAAAATATGGGGTTTTATTGATTTTTGTGATCTTCGGCTGCGGCGCACACTTCAACAGTGAATTGCAACAAAATGGCTGGAGATAGACTATGACAATTTGCGAACAGGAACTGCTATAGGCTTTTGCGCATCTCGTGAGCATTAGCTCAAATTTCTTGTTTTCTCTGATTAGGCCACGGGTGCCCTCTGTGCTGATATAGATATGCTGGCAAGTATTCATCCAGTGCGCAAGTTTGTGATTGACTTCCTACGACGAATTGTCATCGACAGCTTGTCATTAACATCAGTCAGCAAATCGACTCCGGTTATTGATGTTATTCTTGAGGTCAGAATGCGAGTCTGTTTTGCTGTTGAATTCTGAGAATGCTTTTTAGGGCCAGTTTCTAGTCACTTTGCATAACAACGTGCGTTTACCATTGCACTAATTGTCGGTTAAAATGGCTAAAAACTTAACTGGCCGATCTCTGCCAGTTAGTTAACTATTGATCGATTAACTGCTTGCAAAATGGCATAAAAGTTGCATTTTATATGATAATTATGAACTATGTGACACCATAGAAAGACCATACTGCATAGCATTGCCTTTAGAACACCTGAAGTGACATTTGCTATTTCAAATAATCACTGATTAATCGATAAAAAAAATTTATAATCAGTACGAACCCTACATGTTAATGTTGTAGATGTCTCCTGAGAACTCGACGCGGTCGGACCGACACAACTATCAGACAGAGATTCTGAACAACCTGATGGACCACCTGCTGGCCGCTGATGTCCTTCTGGGAGACCAGGCTGCTGTGCCTACCAGTTCATCTACGTACACTCACCTTGCTAATAATGTCTTCTACCTGGCTGGACGTATTGTTGACAACCTCTGGCAGGGTCTGTCTCGATCTTTCTCTGTCTTTTTGTCTGTCTGTCTATCTGTGTGTCTGTTTCTAATTGTCCTACACCATCTAGTATGCAGTTAATTGGCATCATGGCATTCTAAGACTTAACTAGTTTGTAGTTTTATTTTTGACTTGACTTAATGCTCTGGTGATGAAGATGTATTTGATGTGTGTTGGCAATCTAACTTCTTTCTGGCAGATCTCTAGCTGCTTTTGTCACTATCAGCCTTGATCAATGTTAGTTTCATTTCTAGGCAGTCTTGTTGTAGTTATCTAAGTTTTCGTTATTTAGGTTATCTGGTATCTAACTTAAAGGTCCATGGACACCAAAATTAACGTATATGTTTTATCGATTTTCCTAAAATTGCATAATGTTCTGATAATTTTGGCAGTAATGTAGTGATGTGCAGTGGCATTCACGTTTGTGCAGGTACTTACACTAGAGATCCAAACGAAGTGTTTGACTTTCTTACATCTCTAATTTCACAGGCCAAGCGAAAAGGTATTGCATACTCACTGTTCAGTGTTGAAATAAGAATTTTGTATTTAGTAGCAAGCCTGTATCTGAACACTTATGGCAGTGAGGTAATTATTTATAATTCAGTAATTAGTAATGATGTAGTTATATACACCTGTCTTGATAAGTTGTTAATGTTGTGCCTTTACTTTTCACTGGTAAGCTAAGTTAGTAGATTCGGTCGAACGCGTGGTGTTTTGGTCATCTGTCCGTGCTTGCATCCAGTACTTTATGATGACATTACTTCTGCTGTGTCTTTGGTATGCAACTGAGATGAACTGATCAGGGTGGTTGAATTACATGATTAGATGACCAACATGATCAAACTTGACCTCAGAGTACCGTTTTCAGAGCGGGGTTTGTTTTCGTAGTATTTTCGGTATGCACTGATGGATTTTCTTCGCCACATTTTTGTGAATAACTGATCACATATGCTGTGGAAAGCTTTTTAGATGCCAGCACAGGTCATTGAGTTCTAACCATCTGGTTGAGTATCTCTGTGAATATAATGGCATTAGGTTTAACACTAGACAATTGTGTACAAATCACTGTACAGTACCATGCTCTACCTACTGTCAGGTTCTCTGTCTGTCTGTGTGTCTGTATATGTCTGTACACCATGGTCCATAAACGTGCCACTTATATTTTTTGAACAGCTGCATGCAGCATTGGCCGATTTTAATAAGTTTTGGCACGCAACACCAGAAAGAAACTTGACGCAAATGACTGTACTTTTGGCCACCCCACTTTAATAATGTCGTTACACTACCTTGTGAAATGCAATTTGTTGAGCCTGCTGTTTGCGAGTGGTGTCAACGTTTGCAACTTGCATTCGCGCTGAAGGACATTTTGAGCACATGCTGTAATAAAGATGATGTGATGTGACACGTGTGACTTTTTGAGACGCAATAGTTGGCAATTGTTTTTGTCGCTTTTTAGTTAATCATTTCTGAGTCGACGTGTGCACTATTCAGTATGGATTCATTGTTGTAAATGGCTAAACTACGACTTCTGCATTTCACAAGGTAGTGTAGCGACAGTATTAAAGTGAGCTGGCCAAAACTACAGTCACTTGCGTCAAGTTCTTAACTGATGTTGCGTGCCAAAAATTGTTATAATTGGCCGATGTTTCACAAAGCAATTCAAAAAATAAAAGTGGCATGTTTTTATGGACCTCGATGTATGTCAAATATGTCTGTCTTTGTCTTTCTCTGTCTCTATGTATCTGAATGTCTGTAGCATCAGGTCTGACGTTGGACAGTGTGTACAAGTCACTGAACCGTACCGTGCTCTATCTACTGTCTCGTCCAGTCCACAGTGTCACTGACCAGCTGGCTCTACTGGATGCTCTACACCGACTGACCAGTCATCGTTCACTCATCCTTGGTCCGGGAAACTTTGACCAGGAGTTCATCGGCTGCTTGTGCTACTGTCTACTGCAGCTCACTGCCAACTGCCCTGAGAACATCAGGTCAGCCACATACACACATGCTTGCCTTCAGTATCAGATGCTTAGCTTTGTTTTGCTTAACTGGCAGCTACCCAGTTGGTGGCGTGGCGTAGCAGTAACACGTTGTGTTTGATCAATAAAGTTGCTCTATGCCGGTCCGGGTTAGTACTTAGATGGGTGACTGCCTGTGGCAGGCAAACAATCTCAGTATATAACCAGCCGCCTAGGTCAACTCAGCCTTCCATCTCTCCGGCGTAGGTAAATCGAGTACCACCCTATCTGGCTGGGGTTAAGGTGGGGTGCATTCACCTGTGTTGGGCAGCATGTAACACTGTGTGATCGCATACGGCAGGTGACACTTTGTAGCTCTGTGATGGGTTTCCTATAAAGAGCTATACAGTACCTTTAATTTTTAACATTTAACTTTAAACTTAGGAAAAAGTCTGAAAAAAAGCAGTTTAGTAAAAAAAATTAGACTTGACTTAATTGCTGGTTTAGGAAAACTTGGGAAGATCGTAGAAAATCTGAGTTTTGTAAGTTACGCCATGTTTCCATCAACAGCGTCAAAGCATTGAATGATATCATATGCATGAAGTAAAGAACAGCATTTGTTATTATTGAAATGAAGCTTTTTGCAAATCTGACTACAAAGTGATCTAGATAGTCGAGGTTGCAGTTCAGTTTTCCTTGTTGCTAGACAGTTTTACGTCGTCTTTTATTATAAGCGGCTTGCTGACATAACGGTAGGATGTTGGACCTTTGATTGACAGGTCTTTGGTTCGATTCCTGGTTGTTTTGATATCAAGTGATTACTACTTGGATAGGTGACTGTCTGCAGACAGGTAAACCATCTAAAACCAACACCAACGTCAACTCAGCCTTCCATGCCTTTGGGGTAGGTAAATCGAGTGCTGGCCTGTCTGGCTCGAGTTAGGTCGGGGTGGTTTTACTTGTGTCAAGTGGCAGGTAACACGTTGTGCTCCCATATGGCAGGTGATGCTCCATAGCTGTGTGGTGAGTTTCCAATAAAGAGCAATGTACGACTTTTAACTTTCAACCTTTAACGCTTGTAGCAGTCCACCAGGTTTGAGAAGAACGACGTGGCATGTGATGGATGAAGCGTCATCATCGGCATCAGCAGCAGCAGCAGCAGCGGGGAGTGCAGATCAGCAGCAGCGTGATAGACAGCTACAGCAGCATCAGCAGCATGCAGTATTTGATAACAGTGAAGCTCAACAGCTGCTGACTGTCGCTGCTAACAGAGTCTGGGAGGAGCTCTATGTCTGCAAGAAACCGGTTGGTCGACAGCAGCAGTTATTAACCCACATTCTTCTTGCGTGTTTACTTACTTATTTGTGGTCTTGTTTTTTCACTCTAGTAACTGATGAACTAGATGGAATGCCTGAAACTAAAATGTGCTTGGCGTCTACAAGATTTTTGTCCCCGACTCTGGCAGGTTTGGTACTTAGCCATTTTTGGCAAATGCAGCTTTTGAGATGGCCCTGTTGTTGTTTTATTGTGGCGCTTGATCATGCGACTGGTCTCAGAAAGGCCTGCATCTTTCAGGTTGTTAATTGCCAAGGCAGGTTTTTCAAGTAGAAAAGTGATGGGATCATCCTCATCGATATGGTTGCTAACTGCATTTTGTAGTGTTGGACACTCAAAAACAACAAAAATTGACCCTGATCTGTGGAATTGGGCTCGGTTAGTACTTATGTGGGTGACCGTCTGCAGGCAAATAAAACATTGTGTCATGTAGCCAGTAACCAGGTTAATTAGTCTTTGGTGTTACTTTTTGGGTAGTTGCAGTGACTACCAGTGAAAGCTGGAAGTAAACAATAAACAGGCACAGCGTATCTATTGTTGAGCAGCGTAAACTGCTGTCACCTATAGTCTGTTTAGCTCATGAAAGACTTCTTCAATTTACTTTGCAATGCACATGTCTGATGGCGGATTAATGCTGTTTGTTGTGTGTTGAATGCTTTAGACTGTCGAGGACATATTTAAGGTGACACTTAGCACTGTGGCAGCAGACTCGTCATCAGGCAAGAAGCTCGCGATGCCTGATCTCACAGCTGTCAGGTTAATCACTCAGTTGTTATTGCTGATTTATATGAACGATGAAAGTCTGAGTTAGCTTTGATGGACGTTTGACTGCTGACGACTGTTGCTTATTGTCATATGTTGTTGTTGCCGACATGATGATGATGGTAAGTTGTATTCTTATAGGTTTACCATCTTCCATTAAAACTTTTTGCTTTTTGAACATAGACCAAAAACTACCTTTTCAACCAAGATTCTATCTACCTACATTAAGCAGTGGTTGGGCCTTGATTTTGCTGTCCTCTAGCAAATTTTTGCTGCCATAAAATTTTAATTATTGCATGGTTTTACAATTAATTTAATGATGCACTTATTCAGTTAGGACTTGTTTAGTCAGTGTTGTGCAGTGCCTCGGATTGTGACGTGAATTATGATGCTATACAAGTTATATTACTTTCTTATTTACTTACTTACTTGTATAACATTGTATTGCATTATATTGTTTGAAGGCTGATAGGTGGGCTTTAGAGTCGGTGTTGATTGTGCATTTGTTGATACAGAGCGTTGGTGCAGGACAGTGCTGCTAAGCTGTGGGAGACATATTATGAGAACGAGAGAAAGTGTGTGTACAGCCAGACTGAGCGAATACAATCACAGCTACAGTCTGTAAGTGTGACATCTATGGCTAGCAGTGGATGTGTGATATAGAGTAGTTGTCCAGCACTACTTGCCAGTTCATCAAACATATTTTAATCGTAAATTATGGCTTGAAGTCTCCCAGTGTTATTGTATATTGATTTTGTTGATGAGATGGTACGATGGTTATAGTTACTAGAATTCAGTGAAAACAGCTAGAATGGAAACTGATGACATGAATCAGCCTGATGTTAATCCGTTATTAATCTGTTGTTAATCCGTCTGTTGAGACAGAAGCTGCAGAAAGTGGGTCAAGGTGTAATGAGGTTAGCAGCAAGGGGAAAGTCGCGCAAAGATCTCGTCACAAAGCAGGTCTACATCTCGTCTCAGGTTAGTCGTCTTGCTGTACATGCCATTGCTGCTGAATAATGTTCACGGGCCACATTTTCGAAACTTCTTTGGAAAAATTCTTGGAAAAATTTTGGAAAGTGTTCAGGAAAGTACTGAATGATGTTTTTTCTGAAGAAATTTGGAAACTGGGTACCTAAATCACATGGTCTGTATAAGCGCATCTATTGGTTGAACAAGTTTACAGAGATGATAAGAAAGAAAGAACTTTTTTGGCAACGCAAAGAAAGCTGGTTGAGAATTCGGAAAAGAAAACGTTGTTGGAATTTCCGAATCATCTGACATAGGAAGATTTTTGGAAAATGTCTTAGGAAAGTTTCAAGAATGTGACCTCAGTGTCTGGGCTTCATACTGTCATAGCCGGTGAAGCAGTGTTATTTTAGTCAGCTCCCAGTAGTGTGATTAGTAGTGTGATGTTTGTTTGCCTGGATGAGTTGATCAGATCAGATGCTTGTTGCTAGGGTCTTGAGTTTATGCTCCACTCGTGTTTTGTTGTGTAAGGTCCAAAACTGTAGAACAGCTTTCCAGCTCATCTGAAACAAACTGACATTAACTTTGAACAGTTTAAGTGGCTGCTGAAGACATTTCTGTTTGGCTGTTGTTACTTACTAATTGTTGTGCTATAAGTTTAGGGTGCCATAATTTTGCAATATAACTGCAGGACGCCTGACAAAAAGTGAGTGATGTGGCAAGGTGTGGAGAATTAAATTGAGCATATGGTGAACAGTGTCAGGGGACAGAAAATTGCGGGTAAAGAATTAAGTTTTTAGGTGCTGACTAAAAGATACACTGATAATTCTGATCGTATGAGTGGTAATGGGCTATTATTTCAGGAATGGCAGCAGTCTACGCTGACTCACGTCTCTATTGTACACGATCTCGTCGATCTACAACACAACCAGTATCAACAGGTGCTTCCACCTTATCTGAGACTGCTGTTAGATACGTATTCCTAATATCAGTCGTGTGTAAACTTGATAAGTAAAGTGCATTATGGGTCTTGCTGATTTGTCTGAGCGTCTCTCTGTCTTGTATGGACTCCTAACTCAACAAGCTCTTAGCGTAGGAGACTGGCGTGCTCTATGCATGTTGTGATGGTTATTGCAACTTACCATGTAGCCACAGTACCGCACAATTGGCACACCATAGTGCATTATGAGTTATGACCTTTCAAGGTCATTCATGGTCAGTGATTTTAATATTATTTGAGAGACAGTATGCAACTTCCTATTAGTGATCAATAGCAATCTAGGCCCTATCTTGCTCTGTTTAGCCTCAGTACACCCATTACAGATTCTGTGATTACAGATGACGACAGACGATGATGGTCAACAACCGTGCCAAAGATGTGCTACAGCATAGCTGTAGCGCGTCAATATCTGTCAGAGACAGATGGACGGATGGGCAAGATCTGTAATGCGGCCTGTTAGGATGGCTGTATAAATAGATCAAATAAACAGCCGTCGCAGCTTGCGAACGTAATCAGCAGAGCAGTGAAGCAGTCGATTCAGAATGTAGCGTGAATGCTGAATGCCGCTTAGTCTAAGTTAGTGATGAGGGATGGCACCACCACCAGCAGCAGCAACTATCCAACCTAAAATGCTCGGCCAAAAAAGAACGGGGAGAGTGGGAAGGGAGATGTTACATGATTATCACCCACATTGGCGGTTTGCAATGGCCATGCGAGCAGCTAACGATATACGCTCGTATATTATCTTTGGCCAGACGGGTGAAGCGATGAGCGGCGGCGATCGCGGGATGAAAAACATCTGCTAACTGAGACGCCGGCAAAAGTTGGCAAATGTACAACTGGATGGAAGGACATCGATGCCGAATAGCAGCAGCTCGACCCAATGCATTGCAGAACCACATACATTCATATGCTTTTTGACTAGACATGCTTGACTACTAGGACTAGCTTAGTGCCAAGCATGCGCCAGTCGTCAAAAACAAACCAAAGGGTATTGGAAATGGAAATGGTGTGATGGCAATGGTAGCCAGTCTGCCACTTTTAATTCAAATGGTCAGAGGTCAAGGTTAGGGTTGGGGTTAGGGTTATGCAGCTCAAGGCGCAGATGGCAGGGCAGTATGTTATTACTGGGTCAAAATGTTTTTCTAGTTGTTGTATGCATTGAATGTTGCAAAAACATGAGTAATGATTGCAATGCCGTGATTCTGAATCCTGGCATCTTTGCTGGAATCCTAGGGTTGGCAGTGTCCCAAGCCCGGGATTTTGGGATTGCATAAAGTCTGCCAAAACAGTACTTTTTCAAGTTTTGGATGCAAAAAATAACCGTTCAGCTATTTCATGAAATTATTCATGCATGCAAGAATCCTAGCTGTGCACTGTTAGTTGCGTTGTTGCATTATGACGGTCACAGTCATTTCAAATACCTACCATTATGGGCCTGCTGCATCACATGCATAAAACAAGTCTAGAAGGGCTACTATAGTGATACTAAATAAGGAACAATCTGTAAGCCTAGTTCTGAAAACGGGATCTTGGTGTGTCAGGTTGCCAGGAATACAAGTCCTAAAATCTCGGATCCCTGGATTGAGAAATCAATCCCGGATTGCAATCACTACATGTGAGTCATAGTGGAAGATCAGATGGAGATCAGGAGTTTTGGTTTAAACACAGCCAACTCAGCCTGGCCATCCCCCGTGGGTAGGCACCATAAAGCGTGTCTGTCTGTGCATACAGAGCAAGCTACACATGAGTGAGTACACAATGGAAGACTGGCTGAAGATGGAAAGAGAGTTAACTCGTGAGAGAGGACTTTGGGGTCCTCCAGTCGGCTCGGAGCTTGACAAATGGATGCTTGACATGACTGAAGGTTTCACTCATCATTCCTGCTTTTTGTTTGTCGTTGTTACTTTTTTGAAGTCAAGTTTTGCTATGTTTCTTAGTGATTATTTTACACTGTCATAGATGGTGCAAAGCAAGAATGGATCAGAAGAGGCAAATTTTTAGTGTTATAACTTTGTAGACCCCACAGTGAAAATGCCATTGTCACTGTGCACTTGTTGAGTTTTGCTGAGATTATTTCTGGCAGTATGATGAAATGTACATATTATGTGTTTTTAGCAAATGTTTCTTTTTATGTCTTTTCTACTGTAATCATATTTTTACACTTAATGGATTTAAAGAGGATTCTGTGATTATCAGCTTTCCGTAGAAGTTAGGATTTAAGAAAAAATTCTTTGCTTTTGTAAAGGGAGGAGAAGAGATAATTTTCAACTTGTAGCCTTGTTCAACGATTGATCATTTGCTGTTTTAGTGTCATCAGTATTGTCTTCTTACAGTGAGTTTTAGACCAAGCATTATTTTCCAAATATTGCAAGTAACATATAGCATATTGTTATTTGTGTGAAGGTCCATATCGGATGAGGAAGAAGCTAGTGAGGAACTATTTGTTCTACCAGCACTATCCTTACAAGCTTTCATCAGGCGACTGGACTACTGTAAGTCACTTGTTTTTTTATTGCGTCTCTTCTGGTTTGCTTCGAGTACTTTTTATTCACAGTGATAGCATCAACGGCTGAGTTCAGCCGCAGATTACTTAAGGGGATGTCAGACGAACGACAAAGTCGGCCGATTTTATCTGCCGACAAAATCGCCCCACAAAAATCTGTCATGTGTCATGCAAAAGTCGCTCAATTTTGTCAGCCAAGATAGAGCATGTTCTATCTTCGCCGATTTTGTCGGTCGACTTTTTCTATATCAGACAACAAATTTTGTTTATGTTGCCATGGTGATTGTTTACAATGGAAGATGAATATTTATTTTAGTTATTTATTGTGTTTGTTATTATTTTCGTTCATT
>Ga0209454_1004567_pt1 | contig 10379 bp, 10 predicted proteins | sample WorMetHERISLAND1_2_FD_187400 | JGI IMG/M metagenome (GOLD analysis project Ga0209454, IMG submission 187400) | Marine gutless worms symbiont microbial communities from Max Planck institute for Marine Microbiology, Germany - Olavius geniculatus... | ecosystem: Host-associated > Annelida >... | reverse complement strand
TTGCTATACATTCATATTTAATTTATATTTTACATGGTTGTGTGGAGATGCATTATGGTGTGGTGGGATCAATCACGTCATTGCAAATTTTCCGTAAAGTGTGCCAGTGAAAGAATTTTGAAAACCGGTCGATAATTGGCGAAGTTATAGACAAAAGTAAAGTGCCACGTTTTTATGGACCACCCTGTAGTCCTGGAAAAATGTCCTCAAATTTTGGTTGAAAAATGGGACGACTGCTGTGAATCTGCACTTTCGACTGATACCAAAATCAGTGACCTTTAGTGAACGACCTTTGATAAGCTTGAACAGTCGTAGGCGACTATGTTGCACAAAAATGTATCTTTCGGAATTTACAAGAAAAAGTTGAATGATGACAGACCCATATAAGCTTACCGGTAGGCCTATTTTCAGCAGAAGAAATAAGCCTATATCCAATGGTCGGATGCTATACCTGACATTCTCATTAATTTTAGCGGCTATCGTATCAAAATGACTGTAGCATCGCTTAGATTTGCTTGCGACAGTCCAGCTTTCTTGTTTAGCGCTTGCAATCGTTGCAGCGACATGCAAACTTGATAGAATTACAACTAGGCCTACACAAAATTTCAATGAATACGGCAGCTCGGACAACATGCGTAAACGGTAGATTTAAAGCTGACGAATATTATAACAGTCAGCATTCAATTCCAATGCTGAAAACTTTGATCACGGTATAGTAAATGCTATTTGTGCCTTTGAACAAAACTTGTTGTTTGAAGCCAAGCGCACCCTGCGCGCGTTTCTTCGGCGATAAACTGGGTTTAATTAACTCGACACAAACGACCCGAGCCGATTACGTCCCGTCAGCTAGGTCGCGCTAAGGCTTTTATGCAAGTAAAGGCAACGTTTAATGCGTTTTACGTTAGTCAGTTAGCTGCTCACTGGCCCAGTCTGGATGTTCCTGTACGGTTCTCTGATGACTAATAATGGTCACTGCAGCATCAGAGCACAATCGCTACCCTGGAAAGAAAAAAAAAACTTTAGTCGGATGTGTCGCAATACTGCATCGTTAAGTCCTACGTAAGAACCGGTAAAACAAATCCGGTTTACTATTTTGAGATTTACTGCGAACAAAGCCGAACAACCTAGGCTTAATGCTGTCAAACAGGCAGCATCACCAGCGCTTTAACCCTGGATAAGAATGCTTACTCACGTGCCCGAAATAGCCTAATTAGAAATCATTGAAAGCTGACGAAACACGATAAACGTTTAGCGATTTTTCACAAATAGGCCCCTAGTTTTAACGCAACCGTTGCGCAGCGTTGCGGCTTATTGTAATGTTATAGGCCCACGCTACTTTTCTATGGTGAATGACTAAATGTTTTGATTTGTTTTCCCATGTTTGTCCGGCACGGTCCGACGGAGTTCAATCACAACGTCTGTCCTTCCATCCGTCGCGCCATCTTTCGTCGACCTTGGAGCATTCGAAGACCGGCTTACCGAGCCGCTTGTTGACCGAGTTGTGCATCTCGCACATCCACTGGGCAAAGTCCTGACGTGTCCCGACTTTCGGAGGATCCGTTTTTACGCTGCGCACGAAACAATACGCAGACAACGTCAACGAACTTTAAGTCATTGAGCAAACCGCGCTTTGCAACAGCGTCACGCGAAAAAATGAAGAAATCTCCTTGGCATAAAAACAATAAATCAAAGTAACGCAAACATAGTCTTATATCTTCATATATCAATATATTATTGTAAGTTAAACTGTTTAGCTTGATAGATCACCTAAGATCAACAAAATGAAAACAACAGAAACATGTTGTAGTATCTGCTTTACATCGATAGAGCAAAATTAGGATTAGCCTAAACATGCTTATTACAATAATCGTTCATGCTAACGCAAATGAGAAGCTCTGAACAGTTATAATAACAGATTTCCTAGAAACGCGATCAAAGTTTTAATTTCTAACCGACGACTGGTAGTTGCTGTTTGCTCAGTGCTCAGTTACGTACGTACTAATTTGCCAATTCGTCGGCGCACCACGAGCACGGGTAGAACTTGGACAGCGTTTTCATGAACTGGGTCAACTCCTGCTGTTCCTGGCGTGTCGGTTTGTCGGGGATCGTGGCGGCCATGGTGTGTAGCAGAGTCCAGCTGTGTTTACCGAGCACGTCGCGTTCTACCGGACAGTCAAAGTACTCGCGTGGAGTCGCACTCGCTGACGCTGCACCTCCAGACGACGTAGCGACTGCAGGCGTCTGCGTCGTCATTGACATCATGCCGGCAAGTTTCTACAGATTATTATTCCACGCCAGCACTCGTACGGTCTACGTCCGCCATACTGTCTACGGTGGAATAACGTTTCGATAACCCACCGGTGCAGTCACGCGTGACCAGACGAACGACAATGAGGGTTACACGACAGACTGTCGGCAAACGTGGGATAGGCCTAAATGCGTGACTCGCTTGTGATGAAACTGCCACGAAGAATAGCATTAAAGCGCTTGTATATTGCGCGTACATAGCCACGTAACTGAACCGAACTGACATAATTTAGATTTTGACGAACTGACCAATGAGCGAACGGTAATGCATTGCAGTAGGCACCCTCTAACGGCGTCGGTGACTACGTGACTACGCGCACGTATGCTCGCCCTGCTTGCCCATATTGGTCAGTTCGTCAAAAACTAAACCTTGTCAGTTCAGTTCAGTGTAGTTCAATTCAGTTTAGTTACGTCGCTAACGGTCGCTCTGTACGCGCCTTAAGAGAACCGACAGCTCTTGAAACAAAATTCACTAGAAATGGCTGAAATCATGTGGCCCAACTCCTCAAAATATTATTATTGTCGCTGTTGTTGTTCTGTCGGCTGTCGAATCTCACATCTAGTACACAATAACAGTTATAAATGTCGTGCGTAGGCCTCAGTAGGCACTACGTCTGAGCAACATCATACCCTCGGCGAATTCACTTATTTTTACACTTTTAGTTCTGTAGTTTACCTTTATTTCTTAAAAAGATTTTAAGTTCACAGGCTGGTTCTTTACCGCGACGGGTTTCGGCCAAGTGATTTTGAACGGCATGCTGGCCGAATGCTGGACCCCACTGTCGTGCGTCGATTGTTACTGGACCGCGCAGGACACTCACTACATTGCCGCGGCGACTGCGCTCCGACTAATGTAGACAGCATATTACACGATCTGCCATTCGCATGCTACCACACCCATCGTAAACGGTAACCCGATGGACTAAAAACGGATGTTAACATTTTTCAATACGCTCGGCCGCCTGACAGCGGTTGCCAAGCAACCAAACATGCTGCGACGTCATTCAGTTCTAACTCAACGGCTTTCAATTGAGCGAGAAGTTTAGCAGCCGTCGCGGAGAAACAGCGTGGTACTCTTGCAATCTAGGAAATGTTCGTAAACACAGACACCAAGAGACGACCATTGTCACGTAATACTGTGTCATGTGCAATTTTGTATTAAACTTCCTGTTTCCGATCTTCGGCGTAACTGCGTGTACGGATGTACTAGAATCGCGAAGATTTTGATACACGGATGCACTTCTGTGAGCCCAAGACAGCACTGAACATATGTGGAAAGTGGTGTAGGCCTATCAACTTTTAAACTATTACACAAAAAGGTCGAAGGTCACGTCGAAGGTCACAGGGTGTGACACACAAAGGGGATATTTGTGTGTCACAAATATCCTCTTGCTGCAGCTGCTACGTCTTCCAAATATAGTGAAAATCGACACATCATCACATGTCAAAGTAACGAGTGTGTATGAAAGAAGACTGGGTGGTATGTTCATGAGGTAAAGTTTATCTGTTGGTTTTCGAGAGAGCGCATGCCCTTTGCAATAGCTGAACAACCAGGCGTAACGGGGTACTGAAGGGCGATACCTCCAAGATTCCAAGATTAGCAGAGTGCCAAAAACCGAATCAAATTTATCTTTAGCCGCTGACCTCTAAAACACACTTAGCAGTCATTTACATTGCACATAAACAACTTAAAATGTTGCCACGAGAGCCCAAAATGCGTTTTCGGCCCGGACGCAGCCCAGAGTTTGACGCCTCCATCACAGCTTACAGCGTTCTCCCATACCCCTCGCTGGATTTTTTTAGGAAGAAAAAAAGGAGAAAAGCAAATAGAGATAAAAACGGAGGGGAGGAAAAGAAAAGGGGACGGAAATGGATAAGTGGGAGGAAGTGCTCTTAAGACAATTCCGGACTAGGCCTATGCCATAATCACTCACCGTAATATAGTCGTATAGTGTAAAGATGGCTTTATGATCATGAACAACTCTACACTGCAGAGTCAGCAGCAGCAGCAGCACAATTTCATATTTACACTTGTTTAGAACTTGTTACAATAACGTTTATTTCACATGATCATGCACTTATCAAGCAACTATGAGGTGTATAAAGATACCTACAGACAATTATACAAATACAAAGTACGAGTACAAATAGACCCCTAAGCCGAATTGTTTTGGAAGTGTCGTTTCGTCAACTGAAATTTTCGGCCGCTAGCCGAATAGGCCTATTTTTCCTGTGGCGGCGGTTCCAAAAAATTGCAGGAACCCTGTCTTCAGTTATTTTGTGACAATTTTTCAGCAAATCTGACTATTTCTTGAAACTTGATTGATTGAATGCATTCGGTATTCTAGGCCACTCACAAGACACCTACCACAAGAATATTTCCCGGGTCTCGCTGTGGCTATCGTCAGGCCTACTTCCAAGTCTGCAATTCTTTGACGCATATGCATGGACGTCGGACGATTATTCAGTATTATGATTAATTGATTAATATTTAGTCATATTATATATTTTAGTTCAGCTGCTTAAGGGCAGTTACAGGTATGTTTGATCTGTTTCACTGGACTTATGGTGATAAATTTGTTCACTTAGTTTCTTATGCAGTGTGTTTTTATTTCTGTGACGGTGCTCATGTGATTCGAGTCACGGTTTCTGGAAGATGCAGATTTATGTTTGATGTGTTTGTTTGCATTGTGTTTTTTACTGGTGCTTATTACATAGTCTGCTTTATTGCTGTGATGGTGCTCATAGGATTTGAGTAGGGACAGTATAAAACACGGCAAATAACACGGCCAACTTTTGTGAAATGGCACAAATCACGGGCCTGATGACCATTATACAGTCTATAAAACTCAACCTCTAACATTGACTGCAATCATTATATGCAGTGAAAGTTTTTCATCTGTGAAATATTCGTCACTGCGAGCGTGCGAAGCATTAAAATACATATTTCTATGATAACCTCACGTCTACATATTGAGCCACGGATTTGACAAAAATCACAATATCCGTGATTTCGGTTTTCCCGTGATTTTTCTACTGTCGACAGATTTGAGTCATGGTTGGTGGGAGTTGCAAATTTGTGTTTGCATCTATGTTTTACAAAGTAGTGCATTGACAAAAATTAGGTGAGGAGGAAAATGAGGACATATTACATAATTTTATCATTTTGGCCATATTTGTGCCAAAAATTATCAAATTTAGTTGAAATTTGACAAAGTTATGACAAAAACAATTTTGACTGGTTTTTTTTCTCTGAGACACGGTGTACAACACCCATTCTCAGGCAAAACTTACCATCAATCAGAGCAATGAAGTAAGTATGTTTCAACACAGTCTACAGTGCATCATGCCTCGTTACATTCACATAAAACTGTAATACACTACAGATCATGTTGAAACCTATATGAAATGGTACAGGTTGTTGTTTGCAAACAATGTGAACATTGTAATAGTACAATTATGTAATGATCTTTAATTCTGAATGACAATGCACTAAGTATTTCCGCAACAATGCAAGTAATTGCTATCAAAATAAACTAAAAATGACAGGTAATGTGTGCAGCAGTGGAGCTTTAGCGATCACCCAATCAATCAATGGAGAAGTTCTAAAGTGGCCCAAGTAATACAAACTAAGAGAGGTTGATTAAAGTGCAGGAAAAATAGTAAAGGTAAAGTCCAGTACTTGATACAGTGCTTCTTACATGAGACGAACTCGAGACCAGAAGTGCTTTAACAATCTCGGAAATGGCAGCAATGGGCATGAGCTAATGATACCACAGCGCACTATGAGGCCATCCATTGCCCGCGTTAACGAACAATTGGACCCACGGATTGCAGCTAGCAGACAATCAGCCACACTAGGCCTTCACCCAGTAGCCCATAAGCTACTACTCATTTCCCGTCCCACGGAGGGTAGGAGGCTGAGTTGAGCACACAGTATGTTAGCAACTTGCTCAAGGTTGCTTGCAAATGACCGGCAGTCAGAATCAAACCGTAACCTAAGTTACGAATCGACACCAACAACAAGACCACATGCACCTACACAGGTACGTAAGTGCGAACAACTTGCCCAAAGTTGTTACTTGGTAGTGCACCGGCTGGGAATTGAACCGTGGACCTATCAGTCTCATATCCAACGCCCTAACCGCTGAGCCACCAAGCCAGTCAAGGAAGTAGTCAGAAGATAGATGTTAGGGATTAGAGTTACATAATCTGTGAAACTGTAGTGGGGGTGCTACAGCGACGTCTGACATAGCCGATAACGGGAAAGAGCAATGATGTAGCAAGATGATTGGCAGCTGGCGTCTACGAGGAATGGCGACCAGATATTTTGGGGTATAATTATGAGTAATAAGACCGTACATACAGTCATCGAACACGCAGGCACTCCCAGTTTCTAGTGCACGTCTATCACTCTGCAACAATAGCAGCCAAAGAACCCCAAAATATCTGGTCGCCGTTCCTCGTAGACGCCAGCTGCCAATCATCCCGCTACGTCACCGCCCCTTCCTGCGATCGGCCATGTCGGACGTCGTCGTAGCGCTCCCACCACAATTTCACAGATTATTAACTCTCATCGCTAACAAAAGATTTGGAAAAAAGGTGAGTTCTAAGTAGCTGATGGAAGGCAGATAACGATTCAGCTGAAGTCGCATCAGCCGGCAAATTGTTCCAGAAAGTCCAATTGTTAACAGTTGTCAGCAGAAGGCCATTAGCATCTACAATACACTCATTACACTGTGTAACTAGGCACAACAAACAAGACATGTGACACTGCTGCAGACAGTTACACAATAACGACCACGACAAAACAGTGCACCAACACGATAAACCACACAAGCATTACAGATTAATATTACAAAATGTCCAAAAATTTACCATTAAACATTATGAACAATAACTACAGCACAATGATAACAACGATTTTACTAGTATTTTGCGCTGTACCACAATAGTTGTCAAAATTGCTGACAATTCCAGGTAATAAACACAAAAAAATGCCTTTTATGCCTCTGAAGCTACAGCACTATACAAACATGTAATATTAATACAGTATATACACTGCGTTCCATAAAAAACCGAACCCTGAAACTTCTTGTTATAACTTCAAGAATATCGAAAAAACGTTGGTACAAGCAATCTACACATATGACTAAAGTTACAGTGAATGTTCAAAATGTTGTCCTTTGGCCTTGACGCAAGCTTTGGGTCGTTTCCTACACTGTCAATGGCCTCGTCCACAATCATCTGTTCCAAGTCAGCCCAGACCTTAACAAGTCGCTGCTTCAGTTCAGCCAGATCACAAATCGATTTCTTATACACGTGCTCCAGCATGCAGCCCCAGATTTTACAATCAACGGGATTCAAGTCAGGACTACACGCCGGCCACAAGTGAGGAGGAATGAAATCTGGCGTTGCTCTAATTCTACATTTATGCCGACCTGCCTTAGGGGTCCGGTTTTTTATGAAACACAGTGTATTGTTATTCTTTGCACTGTACATTTCAGGCCGCAGACAAGAATGGACAACTTCTAGAGCACCAGCAGAATATTTAACCAATTCCCATTGGTGCAACTGAAGACTCTTTCAGTCTCAATGCAATCAAATCAATTCTTGGTTATATTGCTAAGCCAATCACCGTCATCAGAGATGCTTCATCTATGTATTATGCATCTGCGCATAAATAACAAAATATCGTATGTCCAAATAACTTAACCTGCAAAACAGCATTTTCGACAGAAATAAAGCCAAATGTTCACCTAATACATTGCAATAACCATATAATTAAACAATAAGAATGCGGCCTATGGTTTATGACAAAAGGAAAGATGAAACAATGTACAGTCATGGAAACGCAGCACAGGCCGCAGATTATTCATGCAGCAAGATAAAACCATGCCAGTAACAACTAAAACCAATGTTCCTCATTTCTTGTAAAAATGCTACAAGTGATAAGTGCTTCTTAATCTTAAATAAAGAGTGAATACTGTACAAAACTGATGTAAACATGACAGTACTATTTGCACACCATCATCACGATGAGAGGAGTATAAGACAGCCTGAATAACAATTATTATTTCTAGAATGACATGCATGGGGTGTAACTTAGAATATGCATATGCCATCAGCCATGACAAAGAGCTCCGGACCAATGCCAGATGAATTTATGTTAGTACGTTTTACGTGCCAAACACAGTCAGCATTTCTCACACATATTCAGATAGTTTAATTGTCCAATAAGCAGAAACAATAGCAAGACAGTAACACTAACAGCAGGTCGGTAATGACAAAACATCAACTACGTACCAACTCTGAGCGATAATATCAGTCAGTTATCATTAAATTCTTATTAGCTGCACCTTTGAACCATTAAAAATTGCTTGCACAATGCAGAGATATTGCCATCTGTATTGTATTACTGCATTTGCCGAAAAAAGAACGTCATCTTCTTATGACTTAGCAGTGTTCGTCAAAATAGATTTTGATAAATTTTTTTCCAAGGTGGGTGTGGCATAAATAACAAGTTATTAGTTCTTGATGGCAATCTACTGATCGACATGATATAGAGTCAGATTTCTGCGTAAATTAAAAGTCTTCGTAGAGGCTTTTGCATTTCGAGCACTTTCACCTATTGCTGTTATACCGCTTTGTTCTGCAATTATTTCTACTATGCCCATTATACTGGAAGCACCTGGACTTCACATTCTCAAGATATTTGTCATGTTCATTACTTTCTCAAAAACTCTGTACGAATAGTCAGTTAGATCACGATCATAAAACGATCATAATTCAATTATGTTTTACCTGTCTAATAAATGAATCAATCTGTAAGATAGTAAACCCACAGCAATGTATTATAACAATAAATGAGTTCATGTTTTGCTGAGGAAAAGTTTAACCTTATTCTAATCTTGTTCTTAAGATGACACTTTCTAAGAACCAAGTCTGATTAACTCTTTGCCAATCGAGGAGATCAACTGCAAACCAAAAATTCACTTGCACTGCAGATGTCTAGTGTTAATCAGTAATGTTCAAATTTTCCATGGTGTTAACTGTTGTTTGCGACTATTTCTTCTTATCCAGTAGATGATCACAATTGTTGGTACTCAAAAACTAAAGATAAGACCGAAGATAGTCATCAGTTCACGTTTCCAATCAACTTGGTATTTATTCGAAAGAGCCAGTACGATGTTGAGGCTTTTTCTCGATGAAACATGAACTCGCGTGACGCGACAGTTGCCATGCAACTAGAACACATCATAATGCAAAGACTAGGAATCTGTGCAGCGTGTGCATTCAACAAACATTATCGGTTACGCAACACATCGTATGCATACCGATATTCAAGTTGTGTTCACGTGGGCACCAACTGACAGACTGTGAAATGACAGACACGTTACACTAGACGGTGTGCAGAATGTTTTTTTTATCAAATCCGGTCTGGCTTCAGTTCTTTTCCAGGCAGAATCGCTCTTGCAGTGGAAGCAATTCCACACTGCTAAATGAGAGTCTGATCCTAGAGCAAAGGGAGATTTGCACGGTACCCGCAACCAAAACATGCAATTGTAAACAATAAAGTTTGTGTTAATTTTAATAAACTAGTTTTCCACCACATACATCTTTGTATGTCATCTGTTGACTGCAACTCTCACTGACAGCCAATGAGGCGGTTTTGCTTCGAAACTGTGGTTTGACCATAGTTGCTTTGAAAAAACAACTGAATGAAATTACAAATTCTGGATAGTTCAGATATGTAAAAACCAAAAACCAAACTGACCTTTGGTTTTCTGCACACCCCTAGTTTACATAAAAATCAAATTCAGTAATTCCAAGTAAATCATGCTCAAAAAAGAAATCTGAGCTAATGCTCACAAGATGCGCGAAAGCCTATAGCAGTTCCGGTTCAGTAGTTTAGCTGAAAATTGGGGTGTTCATGGTAAGTTAATAAAATCCATAAAAACCCCCTATTTTGGCATTCAAGGTCATTGAATTCGGCACCAATCGAGAGCCAGTGTACGACTTCCTATTAGTGATTAATAGTAACCTAGACCCTATCTCGCACCGTTACTGAG
>Ga0209454_1004565_pt1 | contig 10381 bp, 5 predicted proteins | sample WorMetHERISLAND1_2_FD_187400 | JGI IMG/M metagenome (GOLD analysis project Ga0209454, IMG submission 187400) | Marine gutless worms symbiont microbial communities from Max Planck institute for Marine Microbiology, Germany - Olavius geniculatus... | ecosystem: Host-associated > Annelida >... | reverse complement strand
CATTTTCTGAAATCTAGCTAAAATCCTTAAATTTTTGCCATATTTGCAAAGTGTAAGATACCTGACATGTTTCACGTTCAAGTCCTTGGCCTTGGCCTTGGCCTTGATGGTCAAGTCCTTGGCCTTGGCCTTGGCCTTGGAGGCCAAGTCCTTGGCCTTGGCCTTGACCTTGGAGGCCAAGTCCTTGGAGGCCAAGTTTTTGGCCTTGGCCTTGGCCTTGCTTATTGTGGCCTTGACTCCAAGTCTGATTTGTACTGTACTGTATGTTCTACTTTTTTTCCATTGCTAATCACTACCTGGTACGTAAAAATTAGCGTAATTATGCCGTGGTGTGTATGTGTTATAATACTGTTGTTGTTGTTGGCACTTTCTCATTGCTGAAGATTGAAGACCAGTGATGACGACGTGGAGGATCTCCATGCTGTTCGGTCTCTAGCCATCGTGATACACTCCGGAGTTGATAAACCAGTCCAGTCCTTTTCATCGTAATATTCCAGTAAATGTGGCATTGAATTGTGCTACTGCAGTTTTTGCTATCATTAGACAGCTATGCAGACTCGGTGCATTTGTGTATTTTCTGAATGTCGTGTGCAGATGTTGGAATTAAGAGAAGAAAATTTGTTGCTTAGAACACAGCTTGCTAGTGCACAGAGCATCATCTCTAGTGACAAGCAGCCTGCTGATGGAGTGGACAAAAACGCCAACTTGCAGACAATGCATGCTGCTGATGAGCCGATAGCTTCTGATTCTAATGAGCCTGCCGAGCAACAGGTTGAGATTTGGTTCTTACTGTTAGAGTGTTCAGCTTTGTTTATATGATTTAAAGCTTTATTGTCAATGCAGTTGTAAATGGGTTCAGTTTTATTTAGGTTTATTACATGGCTTCAGATAGCCACATGATTATGATGATTATGATTATTACGAGTATTGTACACCATGATTCGTAAAAAGTTGCCATTTTTATTTTTTGTATAGCTTTGTGAACCATTGGCCGATTTTAATAATTTTTGGCTTGCAACATCGAGAAGAAACTTGATGCACATGATCATAGTTTCAGGCACTGTACCTTAATACTGTTGCTGCATTACCTTGTGAAATGCAGAAGTTGTAGTTTGCTCGTTTACAACAATGAATTTATAGTTTAAAGCTAGTTATCCATGTAAAAAGTTTTTCTCTATGACCTAGTGATCGACAGACAGACAGGCAGTCAAACGACGGACGACAACCATGTTAATAGCCCGACAGTCGACCATTACTTAAGTATGATCAGTTGAAAGTGTTTGAGCTGTCGTGTGATTAACATAATTAATTGTAGTAGCAATTAATACCATTGTAAAGTAAAACAGCTTTATTGTTTAGTGTGTTCTGTTGGTTGCAGATCAAGTTCCTGAACTCGGTGATAGTTGATCTGAAGAGTCGGAATGCATTGCTGCAAGAACAGCTGGATACACTGATGCTGTCGACTGATGATGCTGACCTCTATGATCTTGACATTAACGGAGAACTCTCGTTAGTCATGCTGTTCACTTGCAATCACTTATCAGTTTATAGATATCCAGTCTGTTTGAATAAAATTTTTAATCAAGATATTTGCTACTTTTTGATGTTATGAATTTACTTAGATGCATGACAGATCACCTCATATGAGCCAGCGTCAACCATTTACAGCGAACTGAACACCACATCTAGTTTGTTGTGTATAGTCTGAAATATTTCTGGTTTTTTTAAACTCTTGTCACAAGAACTTGGAGAACCAATCAAATCTTGACGCATTTCTGAAGCAGACTTTGTTTACCAAGATGATTTGCTGTCATATCAATCTCGCAGTAAGGTCCAACATTAGTTATTGAGTAGACTCATAGGTTGAAACTGTAACTGTTGAGCTTATGACAAACAGATATCTTTCCAATGGAGGCAGCAGCAGTTACCAAAATGTCAATAGTAATTTAACTAATATGGCTGTAATTTGGCGAATTTATGTGGTCAGTTCGATCACTCAGTGAAAACACATATACCGTGAATGAATTAAAGGCGTACTAGTTCCAACATGTTCTGTTGATTTTTCTTGGCAGGGAGACGAGTGGACAGCCGGTGTCAAGGAGAGTAGCGCCTCGTCTGTTCTGTGATATCTGCGACGTGTTCGACTTGCATGACACCGATGACTGCCCTGTGCAGGCGTCGTCCAGCAGTCCGGTGCCTGCCAGTCAATATCAGTCCTATCACCCGGCCAGCCGGCCTTACTGTGACATATGCGAAGGTAACATCAGATTAGTCTGTGAGCTGCTCACAAGTCAGGCTGTGATAGTTCTATGCCATCTTGGGTTTACACACAAAGAGTGTCATGGTTTAGCTGTGTAGACATTTAGTGAAACAGTGGTTTGGTGGCTCAGTGGTTAGGGCGTAAGGGTGGTTTGTGTCCACTGAGCCATGTGCCTCTGTCACCAAGCAGTATAATTTGGTACCACCCAAAATGTGGTGACTTGTTGGTCACTTTGCCTATGTGCTTAATGGCCTTGAACGGGATATGAGCACAACACCTGTGTCTCATGGCCCACTTTGCTTTTTTGTCATTCAGTTTCACTGTTTCACATACACACCCAGCCATTGTAACGGCCGTTTTCCAGATGCGTTTGAGACAGCCAGTAGTTGCCCCATTGATTTCCAAACTCTACTGCATTGATCATTAGCTTGAGTGTCATCATCTCAAAATTGACCACAACTTTTTCTTTTATCTGCCTTGATGCTTATATCCATCTGTGTAATTCCAGCAGTCTCAGACATAGACATTAAGTTAAAGACTGTTTGAATGATGCAGCATGGTAACAGTGGAGATATGTTAATCAGTGTAAGTCAGACATTTGATACTAATTACAAACAGGCTCATCAAGAGCCACAGTGAGGTTTGGGGAAACATTCTTGTCGGTCCCCCCTGGGGAGAAAATGTTTGAATTTTTAAAAAATGGCGCATTTTGGTGTACTTTAAATTTTTGAGCAATGGTGGGGCTCCCTTACCCTGTCCTCCCCCCTCGATGGGCCTGATTGCAAAAAGTTTGCTAGTTGCATGATATGCTTAGTTAAAAGCTGAAACACCGGAGTGGTAAGTTCTAAGATTCGATGTTAGGCAACAGATGTGAAAACAAATATAATAGATTTAGTATCCCATTGTAAATATTTGTTCAGTAATTATTTGTCTATTATGCATATTTATTTTGTATTTTGTATATATGTTTTGACATAGTGTTCGGACACACGAGTGAAGAATGTGATGATCAGCTCACCTTTTAACATTTTGTTATTTATTACGTTTTCGCTGTTAATTAAATGTTATTTATTAGGTCAGTTATCTTGTATCTATCTGCTAGCTAATAATAATTATAGTAATAGTTTGGCAGTGTATTTGTTAGTTACACTGTTGCATTAATTGCATTAATACCATTGTGCAACTATACTGGTTCTACTGAATGTCAGAGTTCTGCAGTAGTAGATATTATTGGTGGGTCTTGCACAGAGTTAGTTGGTGAGTGCTGCTGTATAGGGGGCATGTGATTTATGTATAGTTATGTTGGCCTGCATTTTACATGATTGGAATAGCTTCAGAAAGCTGATTTCATTGTTCTGAGTTAAAGGATATACACTATACAGCAGTTATATGAGCAGATTTTTGTTTCCAAACTAGTATTGTGTCACTTAATGACAGATTCAGCATGTCTTGTTTAGTGCTTCTCTGCCTTTCTAAATCTCGTCTCTGCGTCACATTTACATTGAAAGGCCAAGCCCACTTCCTGCAGGTTGTGACTAGAGAAGATAGTCACGCAGAGTAATTGAAGAAAATTAATAAACAGTAACGAGACTTAGAGTTGACTGCCAGTGATACCTTTCATCGTTATTTGTATGGAATCTCTCAGATTGCCTCAATACCGAGTTTGTTGCTGCTTTGTACATTTAATGCACTAACAGCAAAGCTTGAAGCTTGTATTTGTTGCAACTGATGTGATGTTGGATTGCTAAGCATACCATGACTTAGGTAGCCCACGTGTCTCATTGTTACTAGTCTTGCCGACGTGCATTGAATAAGCATGGTTGTTAACAGAGCAATTATTGTTATTCATTGTAGTGAAATATGAAGTTGGTCCAAATCACGTCACGTGACGTTCACTAAAACTGCACTAATGCCAGCTGGGCATACAGAACTTATTAATGCCCTCATTACTATTCGTGACGGCTCCCATTGTAGGCGTTGATGCTAGTGATGTCACAATACTGGGAAATGTATTTAGTCTTGGCAATACTAGCAATAGCAGTGCCATAGTGCAATATTAACAACCCTGTGCTGAATAAGCAATAATCAGCTGGCAATATTTTTGTTAATGTATTATTACTTGGTGAAGTATAAAGCGTGGAACGTACGTGCATTGATGGATTTAGCATGAAGCTGGGACTGCTGCAGCACCCCTAGATTTAGGCTGAGCACCCCCCTCCTAGTTTCGTGTGCACAACACACTGGCCAATGGGGAGCTCTGTTGGCGATATCGGTATAAATAAAAGTTGTGTTTCGGGTGGAGGACAGCGCTCCTGGTTTTTTGGGGCTTGACCGTCGTTGCATACACTGTGTCGTCGGAGCAATCGAGCTGTTTTGAAAATGATTAGCCTTTGTTATTTCAGTGAAGTGTGGTTGTGTTGAATACCGTGTTAAAGTGTTCAGCGTGACTAGCCTTTTACTGCCGTGGTTAAGGCTAATCGTTTCAAAACAGTCCAGTTGATGGAACTACGTAATAAGACTCCAGTGTCGACAGCTTGAATCATTTACGACTGATGCTGAAATTACTCAGCTGACTAGTTGACGCCTCGCATTTTTTGCGATGACTGATGCATCACATTTTCAACTACGATTGTGATTGTGATTGCGATTGCTGCTGATTATAGGAGTTTCCCAGTAGTTACCCCTGGACCTCTGACCTTGGGCTCCTTGGAAAAGGTAAGGAAGGCTCCCCTGTTGACAAAATCCTGCATGCAGTGATGCCGCTGACTCTCATCGCTGTGTTTGAAGTAATTTAATAACATTACCCAGTTGACCTGCAACTCCTGCTTTCATCATCTTCCTTTTCCACCGAAAGACCTAAATCTTATTTCCAGACTTACGACGTCTTAAAAAATATTTTAATAAATGAAAATTGACTGGCGATTGCGTTCCAAAACTGGACATTAAATTTGATGATGGTGGCACCAAAAAAATTTGATGACAACATGACTGGTCAGTTGACGACTTCGATGCCATGGAAATGCGATGCAGTAAGTTGATGGAATTCAAAATGTCACCTGTGTCTACTACATAAAGCATGTATGTTCCAACCTTGTACACTGTATGTTGCTCAGTGTTTCAAAGCTTGAATTTTTGTTATAAGTGTCAGTGTAAGGCTTATTGATTACCTCCGCCAAGGAGGTAATGTTTTTGCCGGTTTTTGTTTGTTTGTCTGTGAGTCAGCAAGATAACTCGAACAGTTATGGACGGATCTTTCTGAAATTTTGAGGGTACGTCGGGCATGGCATGAACTACAAGTGTTTCAGTTTTGGGCGTGATTCGGCACGAATCCTGGATTCTGGATTACTTTGAAATTTTCGTTACCATTTCGTTAAAGGGGGCATAAGGGAACCGCTGCAAAACCGAAGATGGTGACGCCACCTGGCGAATAACATTGCCTTGGCGGAGGTACCTGCGGGCTACAACTGCTTTCTACTATTTTTATGTTGAGATTAACTTACCTGATGCAGCATCGTGGTTTACAAAGGAGGGGTAGGAAGTTGCATTTTTCTGAGTGCTCAGAGTCTCGATTTTGCCCCTAAATTTCTCTAAAGTGGGTTTTTAGGCCCAAATTTGGCATTTTTGGACAGAAATTTTCTGACAAGAAGAAGATTTTACGACATTTTTCAGACAGCCAAAAAATTTAATTGGGCATTTTCCCCTTCTCCAGCTCATCCTGCCATGACGCCACTGTTTAACTGAGATGGTTACTGTGGTTTTGCTGGCACTAATGGTCATATAGTATCTGTTTTTTTAAGTGTGTGAATCATTTCTGTGGTTTAATGTGACCATACATTCTTTCACATGTTTCTGTCAGTGTGTCGTGTTTGCTGCTTCTTTATGTGCAGTTTTTGTGGTGCATTCTAATGAAGGTGCTTTTTCATGTGTCTTACTGCAAGCAATTATCATTTGTATTTCATATTACGCATACCAAAAAATCGTGTACCTATACTATCTGAAACTGTTACGAATTTTCATGCTTTTATTTGATTGAAAAGGTGCGTGTTACATTTGAAAAACTAACTAAAATTTTTGTTTAAGTGATATGCTCATCGACAAATAATAATATCTCATCATTATGTAGACAAACTTCGCTAGGATTGGTACCTATAATCTACACCGTGTCCCAAAATTAGCAACACCCCTTGCTTCAAACACATTTAGTTTAATTTGTAGTTCATGGATTTTGACAAAATATCACACACTGCACTATCTTAACATTACATACCGTGACACCTATTGTGACGTTTGCAACTTACCGTGTCTGCTTAGTGTAACGTCATTATGACGTCAAGAGTTTGTTTACATTAAGGTTACGTTCAATACAATGTTACTGACAGGGCAATCAAGCAGCAGCATACCCGCCTAAGGCTAAGAGCTTGTGTCAAGGCCAAAGGTGGCCACTTTGAGCCCAACTTTGAAGATTAGATCAGAATGACTGTCGCAATAAACGTTTCAAATTTTGTTTTAAAAATTCTGTGAAGTATTAACGATTTTACCCTAATTTATCTGTAGGGCTGTCGCTAATTTCGGGACACGGTGTAGTTTTATTTTTGTGTTTCCTGTTGCATTTTGGTTATGATTTTTTGATATTTTATTTGTTTTCACATTATTTTGGCTTATATTTGTTGTCTCCCTGCCGTCATATTTTTTGAGGCAGTCTAGGATATATTGTCATATTGTGCTTGTAATTAATACTAAAAGATGCATGATATCAAGTCTACAAGTGCTAAAAATTTTCCCACTTCTGCATCACAGTCCTACCTTAATAGGTGGTTATGGTTAAAAAATGGTTAAATGCTATAGCTCTTCATAGAGAACCTGTCTCAGAGCTACCGAGTGTCACTCGCCGTATGGGATCACACCGTGTCTCCTGCCACCTGACACAGATAGGCTGGTACTCGATTTACATACCTTGGAGGAATGGAAGGCTGAGTTGACCTAAACAGCTGGTTACATACCAAGATGGTTTACCTGCCTGTAGGCAGTCACTCATCCAAGTACTAACTCGGCCCAGCATAGAGTAACTTCGTTGATCGAATGAAATGCGTTACCGCTACGCCAAGCCATCAACCCATTCATCATGTATGATTTCTATCTTTTGCTTTTGTTTTTCTTAGTGTTTTGTTTCTATATCGTCATAATTTACGTGTGCCTTTGAATAGTGATCTGTAGTAGGGGATACTTTTGCATCAGCTAATTTCTGTTGTTTACTTTCATTTTGACTATAGTATCCCTTTTTCTTTGGAAAATACATTTTCCATTATTTTGTTGGAGGATTGGTTCTGCAGCAGTGCAAGTTACTGGAAATAGTCATGTTATAGGGTGTACATAGTATGCGCTCAGTTTTATCTGGAGCTCTGTATTTTGTTGTTATGCAAGCTTTGTTGCACAAGGTTTTGTGTCATATAGGTGTAATTGCTCGATAATGCAATGGTTGATATTGCTAACTGTTATTATAATAAAAAAAGTGCATTAAATGCAAGCTGTGTTTAGTACTGTAATAGCTGATGTTACTATTAAGTACAGTACATGTAATATTATTTATTATTAGCCAGTGAATGTTAACAAAGCCACAACAGTCAAGGCCAAGGCCATCCCACAATGCAAAGGCTATACATAAAAGATAAAATAATGAACTTTTGTTTCTTGAATAGACTTATGTGCACAATCTAATTTGAGCTTTTGAATCTACAGACGTTATAGACTTAATAACATCAGTCACTGATAACGTAGTATTAGTAGAATTACTCAATTATTGGTAAACGTGTTCAAACTATCAGAAAAGACTTAGCCTCAAAGGCCATCTACTAAGTTTTATTAACGTTGGTGTTATTAGCTTGCTAACGTAAATATTGAAGTGTAGTTTGCATAGGTGGCGCTAAGAATCTGAAGCTACGCGGGCAACTTGGGGCAAGGGACAGGGGAGGGGGCAATAATTTTTTTTGGAGTGGGCCAAATGTCGATTTTTATTCACTTGTTCTGTGCATCAGAAAATGTAGCAGGGTCAAGGAGCAGAGCCTCTAGTCGAAGGGTCAGGTGTGCTTTGCCTCCCTAAAGCTTAAACACTTAGCTTTTTGACGTTCAATGAAAGCCGCAAATTTGCCTGTTTTTCGTACATGGAGAGGCAGAAAATTACAGTGTTGTCTTGCAAAAAATGACGTTTAATAAATTACCTCTTGGCAAGTGTATGGTTACGAAATGGCGCTTTATATCAAATAAACTAATTAAACTGGTATTTCTGTAGAAGAACAGTGCTAGGATCTATTGTCATTCAGCTGCTGGATACAGTTCCTGATAGGGCCTACAGTGGCAAGGGTTCCCAGGCCCCCTCAATTCCTCAGACAAGATATAAGCACACGTTTTAAACTGCACTAAATGCGCCAATTTGGTCAGTTGATTCTCAGGAAAATAATCTAAAATGTTGCCATCAAATGTCATGTTAAAGCTACAATGCACCAATGTCGATTTCTGCTGGGTCTCTGCTCCAGACTGCTGGGAGAGCTTACGGCGGTCCCCTATGCCCCAGTTCACATTTCTGGTTACGTAACTGTCGTGATGCATACAGCATTAGGGATTTGGCTGAAAGTTTTCTCTGGTATTCAATTTCATGCGCGGTTGAAACAACAGCTATTGCGAAGCACACATTGTAAAGGTCAAAAAGGTAGAATGTCTATCAGATGGTCTGTCTCTTATGTTTCCAATTTGAGAAAGTCGCAGAAAGTTTTGCATTTTCTGATAGACTGATAGGACTTAGAATGCCTCTCTTGTACTCTTAACTCGCAAATCATTTAAGTTAATTTAGGCCTATGTTAAAATTAGGGCCTATGAGCTCAGAACGAAGTACACTCTACAGCACGTCAGACAATTTGGTCTTGACAATTATTGATGTCATGTAACTAGCAGCTAACGGTATTGGTATCGATTTCGTTAAAAGTGAAAAGTGAATATCGACGCCTCACTATTGGTCGACGCTGCAGGCCACACTGGCTGTGTGCGTGCGTGCGTGCGTGCTGTGCTACTACGCTACGCTAGTGGTCGTTTGTGATTAATGGCGGTGTCAGTTGTTTTGTTTCGGCGTGTTAGTTTAGTCGTCGTAAATGCGGCGTTCGATCGGCGTGATCACGTCGGAGATGGCGGCGCGGAGGCGTAGAATTCGTGGCCGCCGGTGGTTCGTGGATCTCGGCTGAGCCTACTGGCTGGTGTGGAACAATGAACAAGCCTACAGCGGCGTCGGCGGCGGTCGCTGGCACTTCCAGCGGGTCGACTTCTAGGACTTATGCCGGCGGCGACGCTGATCATCCAGATCAGAGCTTGGATGAGCCGATGAAACGCAGATCATGCCAGCAGCCTGATCTCGACATTGTCGAGGATATCATTGAGGGCTTCAGCATCGCTAGCTTCACGTCTCTCGAAGACTTGGAGGTGTGTATTCGGATTTTGTAGTTTTTTCAATTTTAACTTTTACTGCGTTATTTTCAGCACTCTGGATACTTGTACTTGGCACTGGCAAGTCGCAGGCCTACTAGCTGCCAGCGATTTGAGGGGCAGCTCAATAGCCTAATCTGAAGGTTCGACAATTCGAAGTCCAAAAGTTTTAAGGTTTTTTACTGTCACTTCTATAGACGTTGATTCAATCTGCACATTTCCTCTCTACTGGAGTTAAGTCCTTGGGTTAGGGCTGAGGTTAGGCTTAGTAGAAAATGGATCTTGCGGTATATATATTCTTTGGACTGTCGAACTTTTGGATTATCAAATCTTTAGGTTATTTTCCAGCAGTTCACATCTATGCTGGACAATGGCCTGTGTTATATATATATATATATTTGCACTAATACGAACAACAAACCTTAAGACCAAGGTTTGAGACCCACACAGTCGCAACAAATAGGCCTAACTGGATAATGCAGGGCTGCAGGAAGTTTTGGCCATTGGTTGAACTTGATTCGGCCACATGTAGCGTTATAATTCATGTGATGTCTCTTATATAATACTTGCATTCTACCTATTTTCCTCTATGGTTCTGAGTGTTGGGCAGTTACTAAGAATGATGTGCACAAGATCGATGCACTTGATCAGTGG
>Ga0209454_1004563_pt1 | contig 10384 bp, 4 predicted proteins | sample WorMetHERISLAND1_2_FD_187400 | JGI IMG/M metagenome (GOLD analysis project Ga0209454, IMG submission 187400) | Marine gutless worms symbiont microbial communities from Max Planck institute for Marine Microbiology, Germany - Olavius geniculatus... | ecosystem: Host-associated > Annelida >... | reverse complement strand
GAGTAGGGTTTAACGTCCCACCCGACACAGTATAGGTCATTTCGGGGACGGCCTTTCCAGGCGGAATGCACACAAACACATAATAACAAAACAGTAAGTTTAACCTTTACAGGAACACAAATCACAAAATGCAGAAAAACAAGCTAGGCCTAAACCTAAACTTGTAAAAACTCCATTATACGCATGCATATGTAATTAACATAATGGTAGTTCTAATAGTCTTCCCTGTTATCCTCCAGACAGACATCAATGTGAAAATATTCTTGTGCAACATTTACAAGACAGATGTCAAGTTAACACAAATATATGAATCAATATAAATACAAAGGATCTACATCAGACAAATAAATCAGCATTGTCCTCATAATCGGTAGATTTAACGTGGCGTGAGTCATGTCTTTAGTCAGCCTGAATAAAAATATTACTTCTTCGATCACATCAGCAAAGCATCATATAATTAAGTGACAAATAATTATCAGTGACGAAACAGAAAAATCTAGAGATGCTAACTGAAGACTGAGAGTGACGGTGCAGAAGCGATGCTGGGTGGAAATGCTGTTAATGTACGAAAATCAAACCTTTCATCAACAGCTAAAAAGAAACACTTTTTTTCTGCATAGTGAGTGATAGCAGTACAGCACAATGTGACATAACAAATGTGCTAAAAATGCAACATCATAAATACTGCACTTGCTACTAAACACCTGAACATGAAGTTTCTTTCCATCCGGATAAACTTGCAGCGCACTCAGAGAGCGCAGAACTCAGCCAACACTACGGCAATTTTTCTGTTGTGTTCACCAGTGCACAGCACTGAATTCGGCGGAGTTTTAACTCATCTGGTGACGACAAAGAATCCTTTAATCACATCCTTGACTCAGATCACTACCAAAGTCTAATCAACTGCTAAATTGGACCGAGCCTAACCTTACTCCCAAATTTCAGCCAAATCCAACTGTAACTTCTTGTGTAATCCTGCTAACAAACCAACATATAGACAAATAAACACTGGGCATCAGATAACTTAATTGGTGGATATAATGAGAGCATTTGACCTGCAGCAATGCTTAGGTATGCAACAAAACACAAGTTCCTCATGACGGCGGAGTCATACTGCATGCCACAATACCACTGTCACCAGGAATTAGGGCTGTATCGAACAGCAGATTTTACTGTTCGGCTGAATAAGAATAATTTATATTATTCGACCGAATACGAACAGAACACGATTAGTTGACGCACGTTCTAGCATGCTGTAAAATGTCCAAGTGCGATCACAGTGCAGTAAAAAATTTCAAAACAGTACATCTGAAAAAAATTCCAAACTGGACATTTTGTAATTTGTATCCATGTTAAACAAATGACACTAACAAAACATCACAGTGATTCTCAACAAACTTTTGACAGTGAGCAAAGTAAACGGTTAAAGAAATGCCAAAAAGCACCAGATGTGGATGTTACGCTGCTGAGACAGCAAGTGTCTAACACAAAATGCAGGAACAACGAATACAAATACACTACTCGGCCTACTATTTGGACCAGATAGAATACAAACAGAATATTCACTACAACCCTACCAGGAATGACTTATCTCACATTCGGCTGATGACCAATAAACATCGGAATGAGGTAATAACCACAGCTAGAGATTACAGTTGTGATAAGCTGTCCACGTTATTAAGACACAGCAGCTGTTAAAATGCTGAAAGATGCGTGGCACGATCACCTCCAAAACTGGATGCATGAATACAATTCAGACATGTCTGCTGCACAGTCAGCGATGTCCCACTCTTCATCATCACCAATCAGATTAAAAAGAAACAGCTTTGTGAAGGGACAACCAGCAGCACAAGTAAAAAGAAAACACAATATGATACGACAAAAGTCGATAAAAGTCGACTTCAGACCTTAATCATTTTTCACATTTTCCACACACACGTGCACATGCACTTTCAACAGGGTTCCCACTTTTTTAGTGACAAAATAATCCAAAACTTTCCAGGAACCCCATGAAAATTTTTCCAGGACCATTTCGTAACCAATGAATGTTTAAATATAACGAAAAAACATCATTTACTTACAATATTCAAAGTACCGTACATTGTATAAACTTCTGCAAAGTAGCAAAATGTGGCAAGCTGGTAAAATTCATCAACACTATTTAAGTAAGCAATAATCAACACAAACTGGGTGATATACTATGTTTTCCATTTGAGCCTATGAAAAAATGCGTGATTTCTAAGAACATTTTTTCCAGAACTTTCCAGCAGGCATGGGAACCGTGCTTGAAACTGGCATCATCATCATATCATCATCATATTCGTTTAATACATTAACTTGACAGAACGCAAGCATGTGGCTCAGTTGATAAGTGAACAAAAAATAGCAAAGCCAAATCAATCCAAACTACGATAAATCCTAGGCACTGCCACAGCCCATCTAACTCTGTGACATTCGAAGACCAACTTTTCAAATACTCAATTTGCCCGACAGGTGCATTTGAGCCTGCCTAGAACCTACATTGACAGACATGTGCTGGTTTCAGTTGATACATCCTACAAAGGTCACGAATGCAAGCCATTTTGCGTTGAATCGTAACCGAAAGTCAGTAAGTGGGCTAACCAGGCCTGGAATATCACCAAGGAAATTGGCGGATCGAAAAAATAAGATCCAGTGCAAACAATTCAAGCCGAGCACAGTTCGATAACCGGTAGGCGGAAAAAGAGTCAACAAAATTCTTAACGTAAATCACATTGACTGTAACAGTACAACTGAAACATGCAGCTGAAGAAAAAACATCTTTCAAAGACGTGCAACAAAGAAAAAAAAACAAAATATATACTTTACACATGCATTAATGACATAATAAACAAGAAATATTTTTGGATTGTGACCAATCTAATGTACTCCTCGTGCACATTATTTTCTCCTGAACTCTTTTAACTGCTTTTTAGTTCCTTCTTTCACACCGCAAATGACGTCATCGGTCAAGTGACCATCCGCCTCCCAGGAGTCGACTTCCTATCGGTGGTCCATAGTGACCATGCGTCTGTCTAGCACCATAATGTGTTCATTGCATGTTATATTTTTACTCCTTGTGCACTACGTTCCTAACGTAGCGAAGAGGAGTATATAAGATCAGTGTAATATTGAGGACCGACCGACCATTATGGAGATGTGGCCGTTTGAAGTTCTTCCAGGAGGGCTCTTCCAGGAACAGAGGTCGGTCGTCGGTCGGTCCTCAATATTACACTGACCTCATATACTCCTCTTCGCTACGTTAGGAACGTAGCACGCGAGGAGTAAAAATATAACATGCAATGAACACATTATGATAATGCTGCAGCCATACAACTCTTCAAAACATCCATAATAAAGCCACAAGCATATAATGACAGAATTAATGCAAAAGACTAGAGTAACCATTAGCAGTTATATCGATGAGTGAAATGTGAAATAACAATAACAACTACATCCCCTATATACTTGAGTGAGTTACTGTTAACCTCCACTAGACAACAACCATTCTACTGCAAAAAAACTAGAAAAATATGTGAGCCCAATGTACTGATATATTGTGTGGTCAACTGCTGAGCTATGCGCACTGCATTGCACACTCTTAATGACTGTCACAGCTTGACTATGGTCTTAATAAGCAACAACACTAGCTGAATACTGCAGACTAGATTTACAAAGCATAATAATTATATCAGGGGTACTGGCTATATGCAAACATGCAACCACAGCATAAATAGTACAATTTACAAAAAAATGTCCGCTTATTTCACCACTTATATAATGTTGTTTTCAAGGTCATATGCATGGAAATTATAGGAACATTAGCATATTTCCGCATAATGTGAATATGCAATCACGTTCCAAAAATAATAATTCTGTGCATTGTGTACAATGCCAAAGTCCATTAAATAGACTTTTGCATTTAATTTTGTCATACAAGCCCATACATTCATGCCTTGTGCGTAGCATAACGACACGTTTGTCACATACAGGGTGCAGAAAAGATAGTAGCCCTCTAAAGTTTTTCGCTGTTTTTTCAGCAACCATTTAGAATTTTAAATTAAAATTTTACACTGCTATTTACTAAAAACTTTTACATCTAACTGTCACATAAAATGTGATTCTCTTGAAAAAATGACAAAGTTATAGACTTTTTAACATGACCGCCTACCAATTTTTCAGCAATTAAAGAATGTTCAACCTACAATGCCAATTCAATAACATTGTTGAAACAACACAGTTAACTAATGATCAGATGCCAGAATTCCATTATCACTGTGAATGTTCAAAGTGTCCACCGCCAGCTCCAACACAAGCCTTCAGTTGCTTAATTTGATAAGTCTTTCACTGTCTTGTAGATCGGTCCTTGTGGCAGGTTGCCCCAGATAACCTGAAGCACTTCCTTGACTTCGGCGATTGTTTTCGGCTTTGTTTTAAGCTCGCAGTAAAGCTCCAACATTGCATTCCACACGTGACAATCCACTGGGTTTATATTCAGCGAATTTGCGAGCCACTGGTTCTGTGATGAAATATGGACAGTTGGCCCAAAGCCACTTCTGTGCACTACGCGCTATGTATGCTGGCGCGCCATCTTTCAAGAAGATGAACCCGGTGGGCAGCTGGCAATTGCTTTAAAAGAATGACAATTTAGCGATAATTGATAAACAGAATAAATTACTGTTTATCAAAATGCCACTGAGACATCATCGGCAGTAATGTGGTAACTGGTTTTTGAAAATTAAATAACACTTTTAGCTTAAACATTTTTTAATGCTAAAAAATTGGTAGGCGGTCATGCTAAAAAGTCTATAACTTTGTCGTTTTTCAACAGAATCACACTTTACTTTGCAGTTAGATGTAGAAGGTTTTACTAAACAAAGCCGTAAAATTTTACATTCAAACTCCAAACAGTTGCTAAGAAAACAACTAAAAACTTCATTGGGCTACTTTTTTGTCACACCCTGTACATGCTGCATAATATTTTCGCGAATATTTTGACAAATTCTGCATATTCCAAGATATTCTGTTATAAACCAGTATCCCCGACATACGCACTGGTTTCAATGATACACTGAGAGAAGCAGCAGCAAAACGCACACACATAAATACACAGTCATACAGTACACACCATATAACACTGAGACCACACACAAGTACATGCAGCAAGTGTAGGCTTTCATTCAATCACATAAACTTGTCGTTGATTTCGTTTATTAGGCTCGCCTCTCATCATTCGGCCTCGTCCAGAACGTGCTTCACGTTGGAAAAGTCAAAGTCGCTTCCGGTCGCCCGGCGGAAGATGTCAAGAACGTCGCGGCACGTTGTTTCAAAGTGGCTCGTCGCATCATAACTCGTCGACACATAGATCTGTCGACAACCATCGAATGACATAAATAAATGAATAAATAACTTATTCCAATACCTGTCCATCACCGTGCATTGCGTGCAATGATTCAATGTAGCCTGGTGGGCAAACTCGTTACCAATTTCAGAGTCAGCTCGATGACAATTCCAGATATAATTTCTCTTCACTTAGTAATTTAGGCCTAAGAAATTGAGTACCTTGGGTATAAAAATATTAAATACAAATCCTTGACAGTTAATTTACTGTTGAATCATATCATTCGTATGTAATTTCAACCCGTGTTTAAATGCCAAGTTTGCAAATCTCTGACTTTCTAACATTTAGTTAATCAAACTTTCGTTCAAACGACCAACTTGGCAGTTAAGTCAGGAACACACCAAAACTCGATGCTAAATGGATGCCTTTCTCATAACCCAACAAACAAACACTGCCAAAGCACTGAATGGATATATCAAAGCATCCCTGAAGCACTGCATTTACATAACTGCCTGTAAAGTCTTTTTCAATATGGAGAATAGATTAAAAATAGTGTTATAGCTCCTAATGAAAACCCATTTCAGAGCTATGGAGCATCACCTGCCAGGCTGCCACAGGTGATCGCACCCCACCTTAACCCTAGCCAGATAGACAGGCACTCGATTTACCTACCCTGGAGGGATGGACGGCTGAGTTGACCTAGACAGCTGGTTACATACTGAGATGGTTTACCTGCTCGCAGGCAGTCAGCCATTGCAGTACTAATCGGGCCTGGTGTAGAGCAACTTCGTTGAGTGAACACAATGCGTTACCACTACACCAGGCCATGAACCTAGCAATAGCACCATAATAGCAATATACAAGAATAACTTGAGCCATAAAATAAAAAGTAAGCACTGAGCAAGTGGAAAAGGCACTGATATGCTTGTGTACACTTATCAGAGTACTCACAAATTTAATGAATTATTTAATGAATTAATAACAAGTAAAAATATCAACTTAGATGAATTCAATTTCATATGCTACTGTACCTGGTTGCCAGTTCCATTATCAACAGGTTCCCATAGATCACTCACCGACACAAATCTAAAAACACAAATATACATGTATTAACATCACTTCAACAAACACTCACCATCGTTAAATGATCCTGATGTGAACAATTTCATGGTTATTATTATTATTATTATGTGATTTTAGTTGCAATTGCCGTAATGACACAAAGTAACTGTGAGAGCACCTAACAAAGTGGATAAAATGGCAAGGTAAGAACAGTGAAGCAGAACGTTTGTGTACAACCGAAACTGAGAGAACATGAAACTATGAGAAAGAAAATTCAGTTTTGAGTCGTTGTCCGAAAACTTCTAATTCACAAACCAACCTGCAGTACATTAGTGATTAATAGTAACCTAGGCCCCATCTTGCACCGTTACTGAGATACAGCGACTTATTGGCCAAAAATCACAAATTTTGCCCATCCCATCATTTAGCACGATTGTTCAGGGTGACCCCTTTCGAATTTTTGGAAAAGCTTTACGGTTCCTGAAACTAGAGTCTTCCAGGCAGCCAACGGTGAAGATTTGGTGATCCTAGCTTGCACAGCTTTTGACTAATCCACCCGTGTGACAGAGAGACGGACGGACAGACGGACAGAATTGCGATGGCTAAGACGTGCTGAAAGTAGTAGCTGCTTTCGCGCGTAAAAACTACAGTCAGCGTTTGTCCAGCCAACCAGTTTTATTAGGCAATCATTCTAGTGCTGAATAAATGTTAAAGCATCTTCACTTAAGTGTCATTAACAGTACAATACTAACATAAAGCACACAATAAACGACAGATGTACTTCCAATATTGTCAAATCACTTGCACCATTTATATTTACATGTACCAGTCATTCACTTCATGTTACCTTAAACATTCCTTCCACATAACAATGCTTTAATTTAAGACTACCGGCCCACACTCAGAAGTAAAAACTAGATTAAAGTCGAAGTCGCACGAAAAACAATATTAGCTAAACATGTGTGGAATGCAATGTTGATAATAAACAACAACAAATTAAAATAACAACATTGCTTTACACCAATTTCAATTAAAATAATGTTGTGGGAATGGAATGATGATGTCACAAACAACACTTTGTTTATAGCGTGTTTTGCAGCATGCGAGAAAGTTAACATGCCATGAGCTGGCCGTAGCGTCGATGCAGCGCCCGCTCAGAGAGAAGAACTCTCTTGCATTCCAGAAGCGAAGGTCGGAATATGTCAGCGATTGGTGCAATGGAAAGGGCATACGGTTGGCCTACTTCCGGTCGGCCTACTTCCGGTATGATAGTGACATCTCGAAATGCAAGCGAAGTTTTTTTTGCTCAGTACTGCGCTCCATCGATGCTGCTGGCGTTTAAATTCTGTCGAACGCTACATTGACGCTAATAGTTGCTTGTGACGTCACATTTATCCACGTTAAACTTTATTTTTACAGGATAAAGATAACACTGGCAACAGGAAGATTAATAAATACTGACAAATTAACATATGATTAACCCAATTAGTACTTTATAACAAATACGTAAACTGATGCGACTTGGACTTTGAGGATACCTGTCACCAAACCGATAGCAACAAAAAAAACACGAGTTATTACTTCTGAAATAATAATAAAAATTTTCTGTCAATAAGCTCTACCTTTCCATCTTCCACAAAATACTGCATATCACAAGACAATGCTTACACTCTAAGGAATTACTGGTCAAAAAAGATATCTACGGAAGAATATTGTAGGGCTGGATCACACTGCTGAAAAAAAGTTCCGAAATAATACTTTTCTTTAATTGGTGCAAGTAGGTCGAGTCCGGGGGTGAGCTCAGCCTCCGGATCATCAGTCTCCACTGTCGTTGACACAATGACGAGATGAAAGCCTTTACTAGTTACACTGTGAGCCGAACTCACACAAGACATGTAGATGTCTGCACACCAGCAACACAGTCCACCACCGACCCTCGGCAAATGGCTTAACGACAATGTCAAAAGTTCACACCGATCGCCATAACTCATGAGAACTGTCACAGAATTCCTGCATCAAAGCACGTAAAAAACGTACAGTCCTTCCCGAGCCTTACGGTCCATAGGACAGCACTGATCTCCGTTTCCTAAGGCCCTCAGCCAGACACTAGTTTTTACACTGCGAGACCACGGATACGGGGATAGTGTATCGCGCGGTGCGCCTGTTTACGTCCCAGCGGTGAAGCTGGTACCAAATTATACTGCTTGGTGACAGAAGCACATGTGTGTGAACAACTTGCCTAAGGTCATTACCCGGCAGTGTCGCGGTGTGGAGTCGAACCTGCGCCTCTGAGTTACCTCAGGATTAAAAGTCCGACACGTTACTGTTAGACTACCGAGCCACACTGTATCAAAGCAGTGAGACACAAATTAAGATACTGATTATTAGAACACAACTCGACACTTGGATACATGCACAAGAAACCTAAATCCACCCACTAACTTATATCTGACTAGTTTCTCACACAACTACTGATAGAATACATTTTAATATTTAAGAAGTTGTTTAAGCACATGAATAACGGGTATGCAATGCATCTTTTAAGTTACATATGGAATATGATAACTTGTTACTTAGCCATAATATGCACATCACGCAAATAAAACGCATACACTTGATTTCAGTTTAACTGCCTATGTTTTCAAGAGTTTACACCAGTCCAGTGTCCACATAACTTTTGAGAACTGTCACCCAGCTAACAGTATCAAAGCAGTGAGGCAAAAACTAAGATAACATATTGATTATTAGAATGCAACTATTAACAAACTTATACCAAACAACAAATGCAACAGTTACAGGAGAAAAAGTACTAACCTGCCAATTTATCAAAGCAATGTCTGGAAACGACACTTCTTCCAATTATTGATGTTTAAAAAATGATGCTCATTTGCAGAATAACAGTGGATAAAAAACAAAATGAAAAAAAATTAAACTGAAAATAAACTGAGTGAAAAGTTGGCATGTTTGTATGTCACAGAACTGAAAGACTTAATAATTTTTCCCTGTGTACAAATGACAATGCAACAATGTTGTCAGTGATTCAAGAGAAATAACTTACCGTTATGTCGTCTGACCTGCTTCTGAGGAATAATCACCTGGCAGGATGAAGCATTGTTAGTGTTGGCAATCGGGTGATCAAGAATACAAATAGCTCGCACCACCTGCGCCCGTAACAAAGTCGTTAAAACATTTATGTAAAATGAATCACACAATCGTCATAACTGAATCAAATAAAAACTGTTAGCTGAAAAACACATAATTGACAGAAATATGCTTGCTTGAGTTATTACGCATCCTGATTTACAGCCCGCAAATTACCTGATGTAGACCACATCTGGCATGTGACAGTTATCAAAAAGAACGCAAATGATAACATAAGGAAAACTGCAAAACTATGACACATGGACCTCTTTGCAAGCACAGCTATGATGCTCATCTGGCCTGACAAAACTTCCAGATAAGTAAGTAAGTAATTTATATAGCATGTTAACTGTAACAACCTCAAACGCACTTGATGTGCTAGCAGAATGAAAAGTAAAAAAGTTTTAGATGATGTCAGAAAGTAGGTAAACAGTGTGAACTGCATTTGAAAGCGTTCGGCAGAGCGCTCCAACTAGATGAATCGGCATGTGCAAAAGCACGGCTTCCATAGGTTGGCATCTTGATCCGTAGAACCTGCAGCTGACCACGGCTTGCAGATCGCAGATGCCCGCAACTGTAAATGCTGGCGACTGACTGGCAGAGATCCAGGAGCTATGTTGCAATGACGTCAACAAAGCCAACTACTAGAGCTGTCAAGGCATTAATTTTTTCAACGTATTAACGCAGTGCATTAATTTTTTAATGCATTAATTAACGCGTAAATTAACGCACCCAGTCCCGTCGAGATGGAGAGTAGGAGGTAAATTACCCCGGGCCCGAGACGTTTATGGGACCCGCCTGTAGAATATAGAAAGTTAGAAA
>Ga0209454_1004561_pt1 | contig 10386 bp, 5 predicted proteins | sample WorMetHERISLAND1_2_FD_187400 | JGI IMG/M metagenome (GOLD analysis project Ga0209454, IMG submission 187400) | Marine gutless worms symbiont microbial communities from Max Planck institute for Marine Microbiology, Germany - Olavius geniculatus... | ecosystem: Host-associated > Annelida >... | reverse complement strand
GTCTCCCCGCCGACAATTTACCGGTAAAATCCTTCCCGCCCCGGCGGCCGCCGGGCGCCGCGGGGCGGATTTTTGCGGGTAAATTGTCGGCCGGGAGAGACTTTTCTGGGGGGGGGGCGATTCTATACCAAGACACCTGCATCGATTTTTGCAGCAATTGTAATTGCCACTGAGCTAGTTTAGGCTTACAAACTTCAAAAAAATTTATTGTAAGTTTTCCGAAAATCTTTCCAATTTCTTTGTAAGACATCAACTTAATTAAATGCGTAAGTTTATCGTAATCGTATTTTTGTCAGACTTTCGCGTCCGATTTCCCCCTAAATTTTTCTACGTTTTCTTACAAGTTATATAGGGCACTGATCCTTCGCGCGTGATGTGTGCACCTTCTGTGACTAACCAAGCATCGTACGCCGTACATCATGCACGGACGAGGTTCTGTCTAATGGTCGCGTATTGTGCATAACTCGCCAAACAGATCTCTCATTCGTAACCATGCTTTGCCTTCAGAATGACGCTTCTGTCCTATTCTGCCGCTGTGAGTTTGTACTTGTAACGGTCAAGCACACACGCATCTTTATTCGTCGTGTGTCCAAGTCGTCGTCGGTATTTTAATACGCTGCGGCACCAGCTGTGTACACGACGTCTCGCCTAGCGTCCTCCGCACCCCACACACGACTTTAACCCTCCACTTAGCCGAACGACACTAGAAAATTTTGAAATGGGCCAATGAGGAAAGGGAAGAGGGCAAGATTATGCATTTTCCTCATAATTTCTGTTTTTCTTTTACGATATATTTATTTAGTCTTCTGATTTTTTTTCTATCGTTATCTGGTGAATAAAGAATTTCTAAGTAAAGCGTTGCGGTAATTGACGTAGTGAGCATATTTCCCGGTTGCTTCTCGCAGTATTTTTCTTAATTTTGATATGTCGTATTTCGAAGGACCGCGGCGGTAAAGGGTTAAACGACGGCGGCGGTATTACCAGTGCGCATCATGGTGACGTCACGCCTCAGAACCTCGCTGATGCGGCTGCTGCTGCTGGTGCTGCGGGTGGGCGTTTCTCGGAGCGCCGACCCGATGACAAGGCGCCGACTGATTTCCAATAGTGTTTGATTATGCCGCTAATCCATGGCGCATTACGCCCGCCCGCCAGCCGACGTCCCATTTCCGCGGATTTCGGTCTGGGTCGTGCGTCGGGGCGGCGCACGTTATTAAGAGGCCATTAACCGATGTCGCTGGCTCGCATAATGGGACGACTCCAACGAGTAACGACGCATACTGCCGCTGCCGTCGTCGAATGCTAACAGGGTTCTCGTTGCTTCACAGCGACCCGGACAACGCGTTTAGCATAGAATAGAACAAACAACTGCATAGTGACTGCTTCTGCTTTGAGAACGTACACGCAGCTGGTCCAGACAGTAAGCCTTACAGTCTTGCCGAGTTTCTGTCACAGTCCTCTGATTTGATATTGACTGATTTCCGAAATTCTTTTATGTCAACTCCACGGTTTGCAGTGTTATCGTTGTGTACTGGTTCGGAAGCAACTTACATGCAATTTTTGTTTCCTCTAGCAACAAAGTAAAGTAACGAAAAGTAGTAGTGCTCACATTTCGTAGCCGAAGTCAATTGTTCAGTCCGACGAAAAATATCAAAAGTCATTTTAATTTAGCTGAATTATAGAAGAACAATAACTTTTTCCCGAGAGTGAGACGAAGAATCGCATAAACATCATGTTTACGTCGCCAGCGTGAATGACGCGATGCGACGCTGGCAATTATTGCTCATGCACATCAGGTCGAGGCGGCGACTTATGTCATATAGACGTGGGTGGTCGCCGACAAATACTATTTTCCTGGCGCGCGCGAAATGGCGACGCAACTGTCGGGGAGTGTCGGTCTGCAGCGCAGGGAGCTAACGCGATGATATTTCTGATCAGCACCATCGCAGGACGCGGTCAATTGCATTTCCGGTCGGGGTAACGCGCTGCCGCCGGCGGCAACGACAACGACGACGATGACGTCACTAACAGACTCGTTGCTTTCTGTGTTGTCGTCGTCGCCGGCGATCTGTAGACCGAAGCGGAGCAGAGCGATAATGATCGGTAATGGAAAATTTCTTCGACCTACCGACGGACCGGCGGCGGCGCGGCGACGAGTCAGAGGGTGGAAGAAGGAAGGAGCGACCGACGCGTCGATTAAATTGGCGCTCTGGTCTCTCTCTTTCTCTGAAAAGTCTCCGCAGCCCAGCGCCGCGCGGTGCGGTGCCCTCGTTTCGTCGCGGTATCGACTGGCTGCGGACGTAATCGCGACGACGATGTGACTGCGCTGCGACTGCGCCGCGTCCCCGGAGGGTTACGAACTACGACTGCACCGCGCACCGCAGGCCGCGTGCTCATGCCGTCGTCACTGCAGACTGCTGCTGCTGCTGCTGCCGCTGCTGAGCATTATGCGATCTGTTACCATGGTGACCTCGTCGCCGAGTCGAGTCGCCCGCCCGCCCGTCCGTGTTAATTTTCGGCCCGTGATCTGATTAAAGCCAAACAGTTTGCTCCTCGCTGTCGTGAAGACGGTGGCAGCGGAGAGGGCATGAGTGACGCGGCTGACAATCGACGAGTAACCGAGGGAAGACGACGCGTTATGAGGAGACGTTGCGAGCACCGACTCTCCCCCGACAATTCCCCCCGTGACAACCCCAATACAACCCCCTACGTCAAAACTCTGCCGAACAAATCCCACCCACAACATGATCTTCCACTCTACTACTGCGACAAAAATTATCCACTGATGAAGTGCATGCGAGCTTATCTTTTTGATTTCAATGTAAACAAATTCGATCACTAGCTGTCCTATCACAGTCCAGTCCACGATTGTTGAAGTCCACGGAGTTTGGCTTTATACAGACTTATACCGACGCGCTTTGCGGTAGATTATGTTTTTGTTTCGCCACTGCAGACAATGTGACAGACAGCATAGCATGTATGCCATGTTATAAGAAAAACAAACTAAATTCGACTGAACAGGTTCAGAACCTATCGTTGCTGACTTCTTGCTGATGAGTGGTGGGAATATAACATGCGTTTCAAAATATGTTTTCGTCCTCGGTGGGGTTTGTCGTTGTATGGTAAGGTTTATCTGTACTCAGCGAGGCCAGAGTGTGAGAGGGAGGGTGACGGGGGGTCGAGGTCTTTCGCCTGTCGTCTCTGCGGCGTATATAAAGAGCATCGGTGAACCTGCGCCGCGGTTTCCATGGCAACATCGACGACTTATTGCCCGGATGTATGGCGGGCGGGCGTCGTTTAGCATTTCATCACGGCCCGCGTCGCGCCCCGCTAAATTTGATCACGTCGTCGCCGTGATTGCAACCTTTCGCGCCTCGGCCTGCAGCCCTGCCACTGCGCATGTGCGACGGACATAGCTTCCGGTCGGGTCGGAAGAACGTTGTCGTGGATGCACGTTGCCAATATCGGCGCCGGGCGGCACGGAGCGCGGACACTGACTGATAAAGGCGCGTCATTCGGGACGGCAGCTGCAGTGCCGTCAGACTCGGAATGATTCTGTTAATCCGCACTGGATTATCGATGGACGGACGACACACGAGGCGATCGAAAGTGCCATCACGGCTCTCTTTCTCTGCCTCATCTTCGTGAATTGCCGCTCGTTATGCGCTCCATTCAGTCGGTCTATAATGCGCACGCCTAAACGCAGCGGCAGACAAAATTCGTCCATTTACGTGAGGAAAATGTAGTGGAATGTGTAAACAGCCAGTGTGAATTTTGCGAGGACAGATGGTTCACCGGACTGCGCGATGTGTTTTATTGGTCAAAAGAAAAAAGTATAACTAAACTGCTGTTCTTGACAGAAGCAGTTCTACAAAGCAAATTAGTTAACGTTCTCATACAAACTTCTCAGCTGATTTCTTTCGCGCATATAGAAAACAGAAAAAAATGATAGATAGGCCTAACGGTGATAGCAGGACAGAAATGTCTCTACTGTCAAGTACTGAATTACTCAACGTGATTAATGGACATTGTTACAGCGCATCTTGGCACAGTAATCAGCTGATTACATTTAGGGTTCGAAAGGTCACAGGTCAAGGTCACGGGCGGGCAGAGGCAAACAAAGCTCGACGCATTACATGGCGCTTTCTATAGCATCACATATTGGCCTATACGTTACTTTTCTGTTTGTAGGCTAAGACTAAGCCGGCTGCTTGTAAGTTTTCAAGTGTTTCATTTGTTGTGCTTTTCGATAATATATAATAAATAATAATAGTGATTACGATAATTATAGTGGCAAAGAATTAAGCGTATACGTGTGCATAATACACTGGCGTGTAAACTAGTAGACGACGTGTCTGCATGCTGGCTGTGTATGCGTGCACTTTGTACGTTGTTTGCCAAGCCAGCATCGCAATTAATCGGCTCGAATAATTTCTGCAGCATAGTAATTAAGCCGTCGCGGTCGGCGCTCGCCCGCGGCATAATTGTCGATTAAACGAAGCGACGTCGGCCCGACAACCTAATTACACCGACCGCTGTGGATTAGTGCTAGCCGTGGCATGTGCCAGCTATCGACAGAACGAACGCTGCTTGCTTGCTTTCATAGCCGTCTGACGTGTGTGTCTGCATCTGCTGATGGCTTCCAACGTAGTGCAGGATTTTACTTCGTTTCTTGCAGGTTTACTTTTTGCCGACGATGGTGTAATATCGTTCACTAGTTGCATAGATATCGTCTATGACATTCAATGCTTTGACTCTGTTGGTTAGACAATATATAGATAACAGAAGAAAAGCATCAGGCCTATAAATAATTTTGGTCCAATAATTTTCCAAGTTTTCTTTTATAATTTTCAAGACGAGAAATGTAGGCCAGTTGAACGAAAAATAGAAAGTAGTGTACGTTTTGTTCTAGTATTTTTTGACATTGATGCACTGAATAAATTTATGTTTTATTTACTTACGTACTAAATGTCGTCGTGTTCATATTATCTGGGCCGCAATACACACGGTCTGTACTACAACACGTTTTCGGTGCAGTGGCCTAGTTTAGAACTAATCGGCTTATCGCGGGAGTTACTACACAGTTCCCATTGGTTCTGTGTTATTTCGTCTGATTGCCATTACTATTTTCCATGCTGCAGTAATGTGTCGTAACCACCGAATGCGAAGTCATTGTATACGTGCAAAATAATACAACGAAGAAAATATATTCAGTATTCACCAGCTTTGAGCGTAACATCGTGCTACTAAACGTGTAAGCTTGCAGTAAATAAAACATAAAGTAACTCTGCATTACTGAATTCGGTGCATCATTTTGTCTTCAATTTCTGCATTTAACTAGAATTATAATCACTTTTTGTGTGGTTTTAATGCAGGTTCGCATGAGAAGACTGGATATCGATGATATACTTGGTTATATGGTCCTGCTGCATGATTACCGGCTTCAAGGGTGAAGTGATCGCGTCGGCATGGCTGGCCTAAGTCCAGCCGCTCAACAGGTGCTGCGGCCGAGTCTTTGCTTCGCTAGCGGTAGCGGAAGTGGTTCGGGTGGTGTGGCGGTCAGCGTCGCTTCGTCGTCGCGATCTTCCGTCCTGCCGTCATACGTCGACCACCGCGATGACGAAGGAACGCCGACGTTGACCTCCCGCGGCGCATGGAACGCCAGTTCCCCTTCCTACTTCGCAGACTCGCCGTCGACGAACTGCGCTGACGTCATATCCGCCGGCGCTCAGCACCACCGACTCATGGCGTCATTCTCGCGAACCGCAAGTTTTCCGACGATGACGTCATCGGCCGCGACTGCGACGTACGATTTCGTCGACGACGACAACGACGAAAGCGAGTTCGACCACCAGCGACGTCGCTACGTGTCCAACAGAGGAGCAAGCACGAACCGACGCGGCGAACCGGAAACAGCGTCCAGTCGCGACGATATGGCCAGGCACGCTGATGATGACAGTGACTCTAAATCTTCCGACGCCAGAGCTTTCGAGGGACAGCTGATCTACAATCCAGACGGCGTTCTTGATGTCGTCGAGGACGAGTCGATGGCGGGCGAGATTGAGTGCCACCAGGATGCAATAATTGAGCGTCGAGACGGCAGTGTGGGAGGTTCGTCGTTGCAATCTTACCCGCAGCTCACCCACGTCTGCGTGCGTCGGTGGCCCGATAGCGGAAGCGAGGGCGACGGCGGCCAGTCTTCCACGGTAATTTTCCGGATCGTTGACTCTCCGTCGAACAGACTGGAATCCGCCGATTCGATCCAGATAACTGCAGAGTCGTTCGTTGTCTGCTTAATCTGTAAGTTGTCGTTCGTCGCAGCGTCGTCGTTGATCGCTCACTGCCGATCCAAGCATTCGATGGAACTGGACGAGACGCTGGGTAGGGAAAGCGTTGAAGGAGCGTCTGTCGTGCTGCATGGGGTCGGGACCTTCCGCACTCCGGTACTGTACTTCTTGGAGTCAATTGACGCAATGTCAGGAAAGTCGCGGTCGCCGTTACGTGGCAAGAACAGCCGCAGTGACTCCGACATCTTGCAACCTGTCACCAATGACATCTCGGCGCCATCGGACGCTTGTTCTGTGTCGCCAGCCGTCCAGCGTCAGGACTCCGAAGCTTCAAAGTACTGCAGTCGGTCACCGTCTGATGCCAGCCCACGCCCGCTTGTTGCCAACGAGGACGACGATATTCGTTCCATGGCGTCGTCATGTCGTCAGTGGCACGCAATGGACGGCGACGAGGTCAACGTTGATCTGGCGACGTCCATCGCCGATCACTGGCGACGACTTAACGGCGCCGTAGTCCCAGCAACGACTCAGTCGGAGAAGAGCGCCAGCAACTGCGTCGACGACGATGACGGCGATTGCACGACACCCGACGCATGTCCAGACAAGAGTGTCAATGAAGCAGCTTCCGATGATCCAGTATTTCAGTCGACTTCGTCTTCTTCGACGTCGGCTCAGCGCCAGGCCGTGTTTCTACCGTCTTCCGTGTTCGGCCGCCCGTCGGCGCTTGGATCACGACGGGACAGTCCGCCACATCACCAGGACGAGATGGCGGAAGCGCCGGCGCGGTTCGACGTTCCGGTCGGCTGTACATTCGGCGCGCCGACGCCTCCGTCCATGATGTCTCGCAACTCATGCAAGACGCTGAAGTGTCCCAAGTGCAACTGGCACTACAAGTACCAGGAGACACTCGAGATTCACATGCGAGAAAAGCACCCGGACGGCGACGCGACTTGCGTCTACTGTGCCGGTGGAGGACCACACCCTCGACTGGCGCGTGGTGAGTCGTACACGTGTGGATACAAACCCTACCGCTGTGACGTCTGCAACTACTCGACGACGACCAAAGGCAATCTGAGCATCCATCTGCAGTCAGACAAACACACGAACAACGTCCAGGAGCTGCAGAACGGTACCGTTCCAATTCCCGGCCCCAGCAGTCTAACTCCGGTAGCTTCCGCTCCGGCGTCGGTGACCCAGGACAAGCTGCCCGCGCCCGGCGGGGCACAGACCGTGCCGTCAGCCGGGCCTTCGACAGGAACCGGTAGACCGACTGCGGCCGGTGGATACAAGCTGCCGAAGCCGTCGTGGAGATGCGACTTCTGCGGCTACGATACAACCGAGGCACGGAACCTGCGCATCCACATGACGAGTGAGAAGCACGCTCACAACCTGCTGGCGCTACAGCAGTCTGCCGCCGCCGTCAACATGCACCATCAGATGGCGCTGTACGGACCGGAGACTGCCGCCGCGTTGCTCGGCCTCGGCTCGGCTGCCGCTGCCGCCGCCCCGGCTGCCGCCTTCGACCCCGTCGCTTTCATGGCTGGATTCCTACCTCAGCAGCCGTCCACTGCCTCCGCCCAGCCTGCTGGGGTGTTGCCCGACGCCCCGATGGACCTCACCAAAGCCGCTGACGACTCTCGCTCGACGCGGCTCGACGACGGTGAAGCGACGACGCTGTTCGGTTGCGCCGTGTGCGGTGTGTTTGGCACCGACTCGCTGGATGCACTGCAGGCGCACATCCAGCTGGACAGATCGTCGAAGCAACTGAACGGCGGTGAACAGCCTCCAGGCGTCGCCGTCGTCAGCGGCGGCACGTACCTCTGCACGCTGTGCCAGTATCGCACTTCGCTTAAGGCCAACTTCCAACTGCACTGCAAGACCGACAAACACCTGCAGCGGCTGCAGCTGATCAACCACGTCCAGGAAGGCGGCGGTGGTTGGGACAGGCCGCTGCCGAGCAGTGCCGTCGATGTCTGGTGCACTGCGTGCGACTACCGCACTAACAGTGTCTACCGACTGCAGATGCACGCCGCCGGAGCGGTCCACGGGGCTCGCGCTGCTCTGTTCCGCTATCTGCTGGCGCTGGAGGTACGCAGCGGACTGCGACGTCGAAGGTACCGGTGTGCGCCATGTGGTCTGACGCTGACGACGCGCTTTGCCGTGCTGGAACACAGTCAGTCTCAGCAGCACGGCCACAACGAGGCGCTGATGCTAGGCGCCGCTAGAACCACTTCGTCGGCAGGTGCTCCCGACATCGACGTTCGACTTCTCGGCTCAGTCTTCGTCATTGAACCGATCGACGACGACGAATCTGTTTCCGGTTAGTCTCGATCTCGTTTTAGATAAGTTTTTATTCATTGTTGGCGCTTCAGTGAATGAAATTAATTTTACTCAGCAACCGTCGTCGTTGGGAAAATGTTTGTTTGTGGCGTGCTTGTTAGAATTGGAATTAAAATGACTAAAAGAGAAAGCATTTGTGGTTGCGTGGTCTCATTGCAGAAGCACACGGAGAACTCTTTTTATACTTTCGCGATGCTTTTCATGGCTTCTCGGGGGAATGCTGTAGAGAACTTTCTCGATTGGAAACTCCGAGAAATGACGCAGTGTCGCTGAACCATACAGTAATTTTTATGCGTTAACAACTTGTTTTCGTCAGTTTGTTTTAATTTTGATATTGATTTTGTATATACAAAATTTATGTGCACCGGTGGCGACATAGCAAAAAATTGATGAATGGGAGGCACATTATATTTGGTTTCGCCCTAGTCTGAACTGGACTGCCACGGATACGTTCTAAATTATAACATTTCACCAATTAAAAATAATTGCGACTGATTATTTCTTGCAGTGAGCGTGATGAAGTGTCGTTAGATGCTGGATAATTAAGTTAAGTCATTAAATTAAATTGCAAGTTAATTGGAAAAATCGGCGATTCTGTAATTCGATTTAGCTAGCGTACGGTTGAAACAAATTCTAATTTTAATAAATTTGACAAATTTATTGTATCGTTTGTAATAGCGATTTTAATTGGCTTGGTTAATTAACTGCACGTAACTGAAGATCTCTTAGACTAAAGTAACTGTATTATAAGTAACTGTGAAGACTGCAGTCTGAAGCGGTCTTCTTGAACCGAATCATTCAATTGCCATCGGAAAAGTATAGGGAAGTATAGCTGGCTAATATGGCGTGCATCCTCGAAAGTCGAAAGCTGCCTTGGAGTGATTTTCATCGGCAGTAATTTTCTCTCTCGGGCCCCTACCGTGCAATAGGTCGTTAGCAGCCGGTCTGATGACGTCATTGATGACGAAATTACGGGTGCTACTGCAGTGCGGGTGACGCTAATTGTCGGAAGGGACTCGGCGTGGTTGCGGTTCCCATCACTGCCGGTCTAATCTGCACTGGACCCGCTGGACACGCCACTCGAATCCGTCGCGAAATGACGGCGTGACACTGCAGAGAGGTGTCTGGACCACCGTTATTTGGTCTGCTTTTCGCCGATAGATTCGGAAACGGTCACACGGTGAGAGATAGGGCAAGGACAACTGTGCTACATAATAGCTAGAATAAAGGTCTCCTTGGATAGGGCCAAGGTTAGTATAAATCACGAATAGGAAGTGGCATACGTCCTTTCAGATGATATGAAAACATCGACATTGGATGACCTTGAATGTCAGTACTGCAACAGGAACTGTATAGGCTATAGCGCGTCTTCCCTAGCGACATCTGAGCTTTCTTATTTCTATACAACCAACATGCAAAATAACCAGTAGCAGCGACAACACGGCGGACACAAAATGTTAGGGCCACTTTTAAAATGCACCAAATATTATTAGTCTGCCAGGAAGCGATAGCTTGCGGAAGCGGACTAAAGTTTTACTGCAGATGTTTTAGTATTTATTTCAACGCGAAATCTCCGAGATGCGTCGGCCGATCGGCGCAAACTTTTGCACGCTGGTCAGTACTAGGCCGAATTTTATAATGCCGTCCAACATTTCGGGGTGTCCACCCCCAAAAAAGTTTTAGGAGCCAAAAACATGCAAAATTTGGCCCGATTTCGGACGACTTCGAAGTTCGGCGGCGAATATCTCCGAAACGGATGAAG
>Ga0209454_1004555_pt1 | contig 10390 bp, 6 predicted proteins | sample WorMetHERISLAND1_2_FD_187400 | JGI IMG/M metagenome (GOLD analysis project Ga0209454, IMG submission 187400) | Marine gutless worms symbiont microbial communities from Max Planck institute for Marine Microbiology, Germany - Olavius geniculatus... | ecosystem: Host-associated > Annelida >... | reverse complement strand
ATTTAATTTCAATTCAACCGCGTGGTCATAAGACCATAGCATCAAACTAACCAAATATACTAGTTAAAAAGCTTTTTATTTAGTATATTTGATCTAACTAAATAAAATACATTACTATAACCTATTATTTTTTTGTGTTGTTCCAAAAGTGCTTCTCAAAGTTTTTGATGGGATTTTCGATGCACTTTTTTAAAATAAAAAACGTTGAGCAAAATAAAAAAACGTTAAAAACGTAGAAAAACGTGGCAAGAATAAAAAACGTAAAAAAACGTTTTTTTACATCTATGAGTTCTGCGAATTACCTGGCATCGGTAAACCAAAGCTGAGCATTTACTATTATAGTTCTGAGCTTACACGTCAAACGGAAACGAACATAGGCCTATAGGCTTATATATGATAACATATATGATGACTTTATAATGAGTACCTTTGATTTTTTGGTCTTTGGCCGTAATCTCTAATCTAATTGCAATTTGTAAGAATAAATTTTAGAAACGGGCACCACAAAGTGTTAGAATTCAATAGCACATAACGTTGTTCATCGTGGAATTCTGCGGGTTTTACGTAGGCCAGGTAATCACGACTGTCTTAGAAATGCCCTCTGGCTTCAACGTCACAACACGCAATGTCACACGAACACACAAAGTTCACTTGATACAAACTCAAGTTAAGTCAGTTCATTGCAGAGTTGGTCACCGGTTCGTGTTTCAAAACCTAGCGTTATCCATCGGTGTGTAGGTGGTACACGTCTTGATCTGACCCACAACACTACCGAACACGACCCACGACCCGACCCAACCCAGTACACAACATTAGTTGGCTTTACTCCACGTACTTCATAATTATGTTATACCATACTGTCTACAGTGAGATAACGTGTCGATAAGTTAACTCAGAGTTCAATCATGCATGACCAACCAAACGACAGTATGGGCTACGCGACCCGGTTGTCGGCCAGCGTAGAATAAGTGTTAAACTGTACAAGTTTGTTAAATACTCACTTATCTCACTGCAGACTGTGGTTTGACAAATATACACTTATCGTTCAAGATGTTAGGCTTAGCATGAGTAACTTTCAGTTAAGTAAGTAACAGTGAACGCTGACGTATTAAGCTTAGTGCTAGTGTTAAGAAATCATTTGTTCGTTTATTGAAAGAATTTCAATTCCTGAAACATTCTGCTTGAAATATATAAAAAGCTTTACGCAGTAGCGTAGCTAGCTCGATGGTCCTGACTCCCTGAGCTGCCCGAGGGCTTCCATGTAAAACGTAAAAAATCCGATGATAACTGTGTGGGTATAAAGTCAAATTAAACAAGTTTTTGTCTGCTGCTTAATTGTAATCTTAAGGGGCTTTGTCCCCAAATCACCACTGGTTCTCTGTTTCGACTCCGTTGAAACCATTGGTCCCCAGACACCCTAAAACTTTTACCTTGCCTACGCCGCTAGACTCACATATCAATGCATGGGGTTTCACGAATGATCTTTATGCTTATGTAGGGTTTTACTGCAGCAAAAAGGTTGAAAAACACTGTGCTACCCGATTTGAGCATGACCAAACTAACGGATAGATGGCATCAGGGTTGACCTGGCCTGGCCCACTTGACCCACTGGTGGACATAATTTAATTTCGCTAACGAATTGACCCAAACAGAGCTCAGACGACCCTTGGATTGACCCGACCCAAGCTAAGAACCAAATTAAACAGACACAATTCCGCCTGACCTATGACGAAAGGCAGCATAGCCTACATCAAGCAAAAGGGGAAAAAGGGAAAAAGAAATTAGATTGTTTCAATACAACAAAAACTATAACCAGCAAATCGACCCGACCCGAGCCGACCTTCAAAATGTGACCGGACGATGACCAATGACCAACTCTGTGGCTTGGAGCTTTATTCAACTGTGCATCAGCATTTCATAACAACGTCTCAATTACACGCAACAGCCGCATCCATGCAGCGTACTCGAACACAGACGAGCGAGCTATTACCGTATCACATTCATCGAACTTTGATCACCAACGAACAATCAACCGACTGACGTCGTACGTTACGAGTACATTAATCCGAGCTCTTCACACGAGTACAAATAATACAACAAGGACGTCTACTCTACACCGCATAATCCTTGCAGCAAATGTTTCTCAGTCACTGAAAATAATAACGGAGGAAGCTTTATCAGCCTTTCGCGGGGGCAGTGGTATAATTAGCGGACCCCACTGGGACAGCTTGCAATGCGGTCTGACCCCAAGTTGAAATAAACGGAAAGGCCCGCCCCAGGAAAAAAACGGGACATAAGGGGAAAGGAATAAAGAAGAATTACAGAAAGTGGAAAAGACAGAAAAGGTTGGAAGCAGTTGCTGTAAGGATTCAATGCAGATAGATGCCCCTGTACGAGCGTAATATTGAACATATTCAAACGGTTCTTCGCAACTATGTTTGAGCTGGCTGTTTCACTTCTCACGTTATCCACGGCATCATAGCAACTACTTGCGCAGTAAACTTTGAGGCGTCGCTGTGGGAGAAAAAATGTGGGAAATATACGATAGTGCTCCCTAAATAAACGCTTCGACTGTCAGAAAAAAACTCCCTTATAGCACTTTCGCGACGGTTTCCTGTGTTTGATTTTTATCGTCTTGCTGAGCGCAACAATCCACCTGATGCCTCTATTGCTAGCAAGAGGCTTTTTTATGTTTATTGTCCTGCATGGTTTAGACTGGCGACACCCCCGGGCAGACTCCGCAGAGACGGCACGGAAGTCCACAGCATTTTCGCCGGTTCGACCGCAATTAGCTAGATTACAAAATAGATGCGCGCGTGAGCAGACAGAACGCTACAATCACCATCATCAACGTTACGCGCAGCGCAATGATCAGGAACGAATTTCACAGCGACAATTTTTAACCTATAGCGCACGGAGGACTGTCACATCGTTCCGTGAATTTTTTGTCGCTTCCTCGATAGCTGTATAATGACGTTTACTTGGAGGTGAATTTCTACAGACGGAAGCCGAAACTACAGGCCGGAAGTACTTTCGGTCGAACGAGCTCCGACGAATCGGAAGAATGTTTGCTTCTGCGTCGTTTGGAAGGTAATTAAATACGCGCGATCGTATAATATTATATTCGTACGCGCCAGATTTTCTACCCTGTGCAGTTGAGAGCGACGGCTACAACGCTGTCCGTGAGATGACGTCGGACCAGTGCCAGGCCACGCTAATGGTGGCGGACAACCACGGCAGAAGGGTGCTGTCCAGAGACAAGGAGAATCTGAGTAGCGGCGGGGAGCTGGACGAGACGTAGTCGCGGTCGTAAGGTGGCGCTAGCGTGCACTTGCTGGTGACGGTGTCACGTGACTGGTCGACGACCGGCTGTATGTAGCTACGCCGGTACTCGGCCGCACCGTCTGTGCCGCAGTGACCCGACTCAATCTTCTCCGTCAGGTCGTGGAAACACTTCAACGCGCTGCTCACCACCCTGCAACGCAGCAAACATTATGATAAAATTATCGTATCATTACAGGGATGTTCTTGTAGCCTAAATTTGAAAAAAAATTCTTTGTAGGTAGGACCACAACGTCGGTAAAGTGTCAAATGGTAGGTCCGGTTATGAACGCCGATGGACAAACAAGCCAACATCACGGTCAGCACCATCATTGTCGTTACTCATCCAGTTTTTTTTGCGCAATCCTCCATGGACTGAGTATCGCATTTACTAGATAGACTCAGCTTGAAATGGGTTCTTGGGAACGGATAATCCCTTCCCAAGAATCCATTTCAAGCTGCGGCCACCCAGTAATTGTCCAATAGAAAGCACATCCCTGGTCACTGTTGCAAGTTATCCTGACCGCTCAAATGGTTTTCGCTATTTTCAGCACCAATCAAAGGCTCTCTTGACAGGTTAATTTGGAATCACAAAACTATGCTTATTAGTGTTCTTCGAAACAAACTAGACACATTAAAAGGGAAAAATTTTCCTCCCCAACGGACGCCTGGATAAAGCGCTAAAGCTCTTATTATCATCGTTCACAAATATTTTAGCAGCCGTCGACCGTCCGTGGCTAAAATATATGTGCAATGAATTTATAAAAAAAAAACTGCAAAACGGCATGAACTACAAATGGCAAGAAAGTGAAGCTTATTTTTTCTACACTTCGATAGATAGACAATTCCTAGATAAATCTCCACTGTGGTGTATGACTGACAAGCTGGGTATCACGTTGGCGTTATTCACGTTCACAGTCGCTCGGTCTGCAGTAAAAACGATGATCATTTTCGTTTTATGTCATTCTTGCGACTGCAACTGTGCTAAAACGTTAGCAGGAGCAGTAAATAATCAGCTCGTTATTATCTCAAGAAAGCAGCTAGAGCACACTGTTGTAGTTCATAATTGACGAGGCTACTGTACGCGACAATACCCGTCGTTAGATGGCACGTTTGTCGCCTCTTCGCCACCTTACATTTCGCTCTCGCTGCTATAAATACTTGATGACACGGGAAGATGCCGCAGTTTCCGCAGCAGCAGGTGTTCCAGAGCGCGCAGGTCTCAACCCTAGATATTCCTGCCCATTTGGGATGCGCGCACGCAACACGCATGATTTTGCAATGGAGGAAATATCGTTCCACCTCTTTTCGCTTCCACCCCATTTCGCCCATCTTTTTTTCGTTTAGTTCATTCTGTTCTGTCACTCCTCTTAATCAAGCTGGCACATGCATTTTGGTGAATTCTAAAGTAAAAATAAACTTACGCATATATGTACTGGCACAAACACATTATGATAACGGACTTGGCATACAGAATAGACAAAATGTTTTGGTATCCTTAGTTCGTTTGTGTTGCCGTAAGTTTAATTAACAGTAGCAATGGCGTGAGTTTTGTGGACAGTAAACAATGATCGCATAATTTCGTAAATTTATGCCGTTAGCGCAGCGTGCACCAGATAATTACATTTGCCATTATTGCAATACAAACTTTTTCTTGTACAGCAATTGCAAAACACCTCTGCAACACAAATTTCCCGCAGTCTGTACGCAGTTCAAGAAAAACTGTATAGGCTCATTTGCAGCAAACGTGAAAACTTGTGAAAAATTTAATTTTACAGTTCTTGCGCGGCCTGCTGAGATCAGCCTGCAACGAAACCAAACGTAGTCAACAGTCACCGTTTCCAGTTATTTTATCGCAGTTGCGTTGCAGTTGAATCATATATTCTTGTGAACCGCATTGGAAAATTCTGGCACAATTCATTGCGCTTTAGCGGCCGGTGCTCAGGTAGCGGGACAGTTTGCATAGTGTCTTTGTTCTCTGGGTTGGGACGCAATGCATAGCGTCGGCAAAGGTGGTGGCGGGCAAAAAAACAAATGTATAACAATGGAACAGCTAAAAACAACATCACAAAAAATACTATTTACTTACTTACACATTTAGTATTTAGAGCATTTTTCTCCGAAAATCAGTCTGTCCATTAAGCGTAAAAATATTTTAAACTAATTCAGATACAGAAAGTTTCGCGCAACCCCCTTCGTTGTCCACTACGCATTCCGTCCTTTTAACGGCATAGCGTCTACCAATCGGTGCTCAGTCGGTCTGAAGCAAAGCGGTACTGGTCCATTGTTAGTCGTCAAGTTGATGTGATCATCCGGGCGGAAAAATGACGAGAACGGAGCGTCGCGTCAAACTGCCAGTCAGACTGTCAATCAAACTGGACAGGCTGCTGCTGCTGCTGTCGCAGAGTCTTACGCAAAAGACATTTATAGCACAAGATCTGTCACTGAACCAGAACTACGAGAACAGAACTGTATAATAGCAGTGACCGAAATATTATATTGTTCTGTCCATCATTCACTTCCATTTAAACCTACGTAAAAATTCTGCAAAAACATAATAAAAGTTCAGCTCAAAGTACAGAAATAAAATGTTTGCTGATAGAATAATAACGTATAAGCTTCATGTATTTAGATTTGCTTATTTTTACCGTCACATTAATCTAGTCACGTACAACATTTTGACGACAAAACAATTAGTGATGAATACGAAAAAGTCGTATGCTAAAGCAGTTAAGGCTGTACGTCGCGAAAAAAAACGGTGGTCACGTGTTTACTTTATCGTTCACCAACTTTTTAAAAATTTTTCATAAAAGCGTTGTTTTTATTACTTCTATGCAGCGTGCCAATCGTCTGGCTGCAACAGATGGACGGAATTGCGACGTTACGCTGAAAGTGGGCGTCGCCGAATTTCACGCACAGCGAGCGATAATCACTCTCAAAAATCAATAAAACTGCAAGAGTTTTCGCCTTCATATTGCTCGCAGCGTTCGACCACTTTACTCGCCCGGTTTTTATATAGAGTTCAAAAAACTGTCAAAAACGCACGCTATGAAAGTTCAACTTAGTGTACGACATATTTTGCGGACTACGCATAAATCGCTAGTTAGCTTTAGCCTCAAATTGCATGACAATCGTTTATCTCGTGTAGAAAAAAATTATAATGCACAATTTGTGGTTTTGTACAGAGAAACGACACAGAAGTCAAAAATTAGCATTTGTCATTATTCAAGAACACAAAATGTTAATGGTGCAAAAAACAACAAATCAGCATGCACGACCTTCCCAATGCCATCTAATTCTGTCAATACAGATCTTGTTACAGTTAGTTACTTACGTACATCCTTACTAAATTACTAATTATTGTAGTGACAAATCCAGAAATTTATCATAAGAAATGAACATCTACTTATGAGGATTAGGACGGAAAATTTAGGATTGCTTTAAGCAAATCTCTGCAATGTTGAGAATTTCTGCCTAAAAATGGCGCGGCTTCGACGATCAAAACCGTTTTGTGTCTGTTACTGAATCTGTGTCGGAGTAGAGAAGATATGAGACGAGAACAACCGGCGAGCTGTCTGATCTATGCACTGGCCACACAGGACGTTTAGACACTGTCCACCAGCGTCGTATAGTCCATAGGCGACGAGTTCTAGAAATCACTGGGGAGGGCGACTTTGTCTTCCCTTCTCTTTCATTTTTCCCTTCTCTTCTTTTCTTTTTTCTTCCCACCGCAAACGTTTAACTAATGGGTCTAAAAGACAGACTTTTAAGTTTTTTTTCCAGCAAAAATAAGCTTACAAAAATGCGTCATTGCAAAGGTGACAAAACTACACAGTTTCAGACTTTCAATCTCAAAATACAAGAAATGATTGTTTGGCGGTATGGCTGATCGCCAAACAATTTAGGTACATTTTCAAAACTGTCCAATCTTTGGCGCTTGCAAAATGACGCATTTGTATTTTTGCAGTTCCCTTCGGATATGGCGAGAGTTGCAGTAAGGACCCAAAAGCCGAAATGTAAGAATCAGTTCATTCTACGGTTGTTGCAGAAGAAAATATTTTTCATTCAGAAACCAAACGCTAGTGTTGGATAGGGGCGACCGCTTGCCCGAGACGCTGCAGTCAAATTCCTCGGCACGTGCAAGTCACCGTACCTCACAGGTCGCCTTATCTCTGTCCCCGACGAACGATCATCGAAGCCCGGAGATTCCGCCCGGCGCCCGGACGGATCACGGTCGGTGTTCCATCAAGTGTTTGGCGGCCGAAATTGCGCACCAGAAAACAATTGTCTACGTCTGCTATCGGACGAACGATCGACCGATACCGAACCGATACCGATACTCGGCGTATGTCGACGAGTAATCGAACTGACGCCCTAGTAATCTGATGATGCATTACGCCAACGGGACCCATATACACCGATATCTAACTGCGTCGCACAATGCACCAGGCTCAGACTTTCCTTTAATAGAGTTCAGATTTCCGCCTGAATGCTCGAACAGTTGTTTTCACGGTACTATGTAGCCTATTCTATAAAACCAGGCTTGTTCTACATTTTGCTGTACGTGTATTTTATTATACTTTATGCGCTCTGCATTCTGACATAGCACATTATTAAACGAATGTTGTGGTGGGCATGTTGTACTCACTATTCACTGATGGAACTCATGAATTACGTTTAGCAAAAGTTCGTGCTCAAAGCAATGAAAACAAGTTACCCTCACAAGTAACCAATTTCGTATTTAGTGACTTTGGTTCTCCCGAATTTTCTTGTAGCCCTTGATTTGTCTTTTTCACGAGTTGTTTGTTTTCGGCTTTAAACTGTCTAACACAGAAAAGTTTCAATTTTTTTATTTTTACACACAACTTCAAAATATCGCCGTATAAAAATGTTTGAGAAATTTCCAGCTGGTTTATACACAGGGTAAACCGTTTAACTCAGTCAAAAAGCCGGCCTAATTCTAGCACCGAGCAAACGTATTAACGCAATTAAGGCACAATCGTGTTTCTTCAGTACTGAAATCTACCGTGACTTACGGTCTAGATTTGAGGTCGATAAAATAATCAATTTTAGCTATGGAACTAATGCAACTAAAAGCAGCAAGACACACATCATACTACGGCTATCAGAGCATAAGCCCTGAAGTACGTTTCCACGAACTAGCGCCGTTCGATGAGAGCTTAACTCAACTTGATTCGTTTTGTTGTGGAGTACGGCAAATCCGCAACAAATCGAAATAATAGAGTTTGTGCCTAATTTAGAGCAAACCTACTACCGGTGATCGAAGTTTCGGCAACTTAATAAAACAACTCATTCCTCGATTTATGAGAATGACAGTCCACCAGAGTCTCACATCAGTCACATGCACTTGTGGCTTTGTGTGTTGCGTGCGTTTTTAACTAACATAGGTATTAAAACGTTTGTAAACGATAAATGTAGAAAAAATGCAGCCTTCTTATTACTTGACTCACTATACGAAACATCAATTCATTGCTTCAATTTTCACAATCATTAAATGTTTGCTATCATACTCTATTAAGTAAATCTGAATACAAAATCCGTTCATATTTTATCAATAACACGTCGATTTTTGTATATAAATATTTTGAATTGCCGCCCATTTTTTACATTAAACGACCAAAAAGTTCATTAAATGCGCAAAGTGCTGAAAAAAAGAAAAAAACGTAACAACGCACGCACATTAAAACAAAACAAACGTTTATGGATGTTTATTACAACCAAAGCGTGGCCTTGCATCCCATGACCCATTAGATCTACATACGTCTATATTGCACGAGCATAATTATACCAACACATGTGCGAAGAACACGCAGCGAGCGCTTAATCATCTACGCTTAATTAACAATATTTTTTAATATCGTGAGTGCTGTTAACATCTAGTGCTCAATTATCTACGCCTGCGGTGCTACGGCAGACAATTAATGACAACATTCAGACAGGTATTTACAGGGTGTTGCATAAAAGCGTTTAGGGCCTACGTACAGATTGAACAATCGGGCAGTTTCGTAAACGATTAGTCTCAATCACTGCAGTGAAGCGTTGTCATGTTGAAAACTTGAACATACACTTTTTACTGCGATAATTATTCCAATTGTTGCCGAAACCTGTGAGATTCTGATTTTTCTTCGCGCCACCGTGCTCTAGCGTTGGCCCTGGGCGGGGCAGCATCTGATGTCACGTCGAGCTGGCAATTATTATGCATCTCGAGCGACGTTCGTTAACGAGCGTATCTATGCACTGCAGCGACGCTGCCTTCGACCTATCATGCTGATAAGCGGTGGAGAGGGACGTCTTTTCTCAACAGCCTCGCGTGATCGATAATCGCCAGTTCTCAAGCGTTCCTTTCATGCTTCTCTCTCGCTCTTCGCACACGTTTTTCTGTACTAGATACCGCACTACTGGAGTGAGTAAGCGAGCTTATACCACTCTAGACAGTGCGATATCGTACTTAAACACGCCCAGATGCACGCTCGTTTGCTTTCATGACGCACGACTGCAGCCGAAAGTTGTAAAAACGGTACCAGTGCGAGGCTGCCAAATGAATGTGGTTTAAGCATATAGAGGTAACCGTAGCTACAGTACCGTATATGGCAACTAACGTCTTCATTCTGCCAGGCCTATAATTTATCAAAAAATTGGAAAGTTTTGTAAGTAAGTAAGTAAGTAAGTGAAGTATAAATGTATATATAACATACTCAAAAAATCTATAATGCACTTAAGCTTAATACATTTCGTCATCAATGTGTTGCAAAACGTATGCCCCTGCAGTGCACGATGTCTCAAAATGGCCGAACCTTTCACGAAGTACACAAGAGTTGGTGTAAACTGTGGGTAAATTAGACCTGTACATTTGACTGTACATTTGGCACTTGTTTTGGGACTGTATCTGCTAATATTTTCTTTCAAAAAGTTGTATTGTCCACTAGCCCTTCTCCATTAAAAATAAGACATATACGTTTCTACTGCTGAAAAATTCAGTGGTATCAATTATGAAATCGGACGTATAGTAGTCCTGAGCCAGTTATGCTTATATATATATATATATATA
>Ga0209454_1004553_pt1 | contig 10391 bp, 4 predicted proteins | sample WorMetHERISLAND1_2_FD_187400 | JGI IMG/M metagenome (GOLD analysis project Ga0209454, IMG submission 187400) | Marine gutless worms symbiont microbial communities from Max Planck institute for Marine Microbiology, Germany - Olavius geniculatus... | ecosystem: Host-associated > Annelida >... | reverse complement strand
CCTAAGTTTGTAAGAACTATCAATTATAATTGTGCATATGTAATGATAACGGCAGTTCTAATAATCTTCTCTGTTATCCTCCAGACAGTCATCAATGCCATAATGCTGTCTACTGGAGGACAGGGGGCTGCAAGACAGCTGCAAGTTTCAGACAGGCAAGATATGGGTGTTCAAAATGTGAACTGTACCTCTAAGTTCCACTCGAAATGGGGAACATTCAGCCCCAAATTTTTCCAAGTGATTTTTCCGACAGACTAAAATTTAAGGTGCAACTGTCTTCCCAACTCTTGCCAGAATCCACTGACTACCAAATAAAACAGAAAAATCAGCAAAATCAGCAACAGCAGCAGCAGAAGCATGGAAATTATGCCGTTTGCAGAATCAGCGGCAGCAATCACAGCTTGCGTCAAGGCATCCAGAGTCCAGACTAGGGCCGTATTTGAGGGGAGGGGGTTAGCGGGTTCAACCCCCCCCCAAAAAAAATGTCGGGAATTTTTACAGTTAATATGACAATTTTACTTGCAGATTATTTTTTGCCTCCAATTTTAAATTTGTTCTGCTGCCCTTGTTTGCCTTTGTTGTTTAATCTGCATGCACTAAATTCGGTCAGTTGATTTTGAGGAAAATAATTAAAATTGTTGCCACCAGATGCCATATTTCAAGGCAAAAGTGCACCAAATTCGATTCTGGCTGGGGCTCTGCCCCAGACGCCGGTGGGGGAGCTCACACCGCTCCCTCAGACCCCTAGATGGATTTGAGGGGCCCTACTTCTAAGGGAAGGGAAGGGAGAAAGGGGAAAAGAAGGGAGAAAGGGAAGGAAAGGAAAGAGGAAGGGAAAGAGGGAAGGGAAAAGGGGGATGGTCAACCCCTCCGAACAAAACTTCTGGCTACGGCCTTAGTCCAGACAAATAGATAGATGAAATAAACAGACCACAGAGCTAGACTACAGTCTGATATCACAAAATTATTCGCGCCATGTTCACACTGTTGTATATCATACAGGAACCGGTCTAGTTTACAGGCACGGGGAAACGAAACGTTCGCCACTGTACAGCTGTAATCTCAATCATTCAAAAAATACTACAGACTTAAGCCGTGGCTACATGCAGATCGAACGCAAAACATTTGCAAACGTGTGTTCCGTGCTTGACTTTATAATGTAACCATGTCCACAACACTTGCACAGGTGTTTTACCGGTATGCTCTAAAACATTTCTACAAACGTTTCGATGTCGTACGTGTAAAATAAAACATCGTTATTTCATCCTCCCCAACTCCCACAAAATAGTTCATGTGCTCAGTCAATCACCTTCACCTCAGTACTAGACTATATTAGCATACGCGGCGTCCCATTAACACTATTGCAGAAATATAGATTTCCTCAAACGAAAGCAGAACAGCAACCCAAGATGTATGCATACCAGTTTTGCAGTGCCATAAACAACGCAGTACAACTGTTACGGTAATGAAATTTGTGAAAACACGGTGCACATAGGCTAATTATTGGAATCAGTCGCTCAATTAGCACGCAAACACCTGATGACAATTCAACCTACAGAGAATCAGAAAACGTAAAAAAACAGGATTAAGCTGCAACGTTTATGGCTGTGCACTCCTGGTAATTTACACGTTAAATATTATAATAAATACTTTCAGTGTCTGGTTAGCTAGGTCAATTGTCAATGGGCCCGCTTATCCGATTCGAGCCAACAACGTAATAATGTACTCAACATCTCAACTTCAAGTATGCAGATAACATGGGCTACTTAAAATCCCCCTCCGTTTTTACAAGTTTTCTACCAATGGCATATAGGCCTACAGAGGGGACAGAGAAGGCTGGGGTTTAAAATCTTACAATTTCAGGCAGGTACTGTATTTTTCCCCTTTTTTACCTAAAACAATGAACCAAAACTCGTTTGGCGGTGAGAGAACTCCCTAGACGGCGTGCAGCTGGATTAGGGGAGAAAGACTGGAAAGTGAGACCAGAAATGGTTCCAAATCTAATGCAAAAAGCTGTTCACCACACTGCTTAGTTGGCATATTTCGCAGTATGACACTAATAAAACATAGCAAACTTAAGTCATTTGGGTTCTAAAATACATATCCATTTACACATCATTTAAACACAGTAGAACGTTAAGTCTCCAGTAAATTATGCAGACAAAGACAGTAAAACGTAAACACTGTACGCGAAATACATGGCAGTCGGCACAAACAGCACTGCAGAAAATTCCCGCGGTAAAGAAGGTGCTCCATCTAAACTTGGAAACACTGAAAAATGTTGCAGAATGTTTACGTTATGTTCACTGCAGTAATTTCAGTCATAAAAACTTTCTGTATTAGGAGGTGCCTATACACTGTGATAATACAAAAACAAAACTGCACGGGATAAACCTAAAACTTAAAACTGCGCAGCCCACAGGTGCGACAGGATTGCAAGAAAATGGGAGCTGTACCAGGTTTCAGTTTTGTTTCAGTATTATTGTACACTGTAGGCATCACGTTAAACCACATTAGGGTCACGAATTATACAGCTGGATGGGTCACATTAGGATTAAGAACTAAGCATTGAGAGATTTGAAACAAACCACATGAAAACGCGAGCGGAATGGAAGTACAAACGCAAACTATGGCTTAAGGGACAAAAAAATTCCTATAGAACTATAGGTGTGTATTTAGACCTTCAAATACCCTTTAACAAAAAAATCAATGACGTATCTTCACTCCTCGGTGCCTTGTTAAAGGCTTGCTGCACCACTAGCTGCAGGGGCCACAGGGCAACATAAGACCAAATCCAAAAACTAATAAACAACGGCAAAAAGGCAAGTAAAAATCTCTCGTGGGGGGTCAGGGAAAACGAAAAGCACATAGTAAACCATATCAAGAATACGAGCTGTTATGCAGAACTGGAAAGAAAAACACTGAGTAGGATTTCTGGGAATTCGTTGGATCACATAACACTAACAATGTCCCAGAAATATTAAAACTCAAATATAATTGTCTTTGAATAAACTCATAAAATGACTATATATTACTGCTATGCAAATTCACCAAATTACAACACTTAGGGTCTATTGCTGACATTTCAGCAACTGCGGTTGCCTTCTCCAAAACTTTAAGAAATCACCGTTCTCGAGAAAGCAACAGCGGTTGTTTAAATAGTCAACAATAACAAAACGGTTGTAATTTTACAAATTACGAGCTGTTACTAGTCAAACACGGCTGGTCAGCTGGCCAGCTGGCCGCTGACTTGTTGTCAGCGAAAACTAAACAAACGCCCAGAGTTACTAATAGAAATGTTGGGAGGATGACGACGACGACGACGACGGTCACAGCCACAGACAGTCCTGAGGTCAAGCAATGGACAGCTATATACAGACAACGCCCGGGCGGCCGGCCGGCCGGCTACTGGCTTCGCTGCCCCATCATCCATGCGTGGAAAGATGACGAGTTGACCCAGTCCAACCGTGTGTGACACGAGTCAGATCAGCGTAACAACAGAGACTCCGACAGACAGACAGACATCAAGGCATCATCCAGGAAGACATATGATGACACCTGCAATAGGCAGACACACACATACAGTGTCACAGACAGATACACGCAGAGATACATTAGCACATGCATGTACAACAGGGTTAAAAGCGTTTCTAAAAGCCCAACCTAGTGGGTTTTATTGCATTTTTCTGGGGGTTGGGTTTTCGTTTTTTTTAAAGCCAAACTTAAACCCTAGCTGAAAAGTCTGTTGGTTGATTCACCCAAGTCTTTACATGCTCCCCAGAGCATAGAATAATAAACAAAAATCTGCAGATTCATTAACTATAAAGATGTTTCAAAAACTTTACAATGATAAAATTTTTTACTGTTAGTGAAACAATAAACTTAAATCAGATTAAGTTTGGGTGCGTTCTAACTTAGCGAAGTTTTCCGAGTATGTTCACCTAATAAAAAACCTGATCGTTTACAGGGATATCTACCCGGGTGTCTCAACAATGTACCGCATCCATCTATGCCACAAAGCCGCGAAGGAAAACAGAACAAAGACAACAAAGAACATGTGGAGAAAAAAAACTGGAAAAAAAAACAATCAAATTCGGATATAGCCAAACTGAGCGGGCACCGGTTGACTCATTCATTCACGGCCGCGTATTAGCTATACACAACACTACAATTCTGACTCTGATTATAACACGCGTGATATTAATAACTGCGGGCCAGTGTTTCACGCATGATTACAGTTACTGTGAACTACTGGCACAATGCACTGAGTTACATGTAATAAACACACAAAGACAGAGAGATACAATGGCAGAAACGCACAAGCACGCAATAGATACGATGCCGCCACTATTGCTGTGACACCAAATCCGCTCGGGCAGTCGTCAACAGAAGGAGGCTGCGTCCCTCCCCCGAGGGAGGTAGGGGGCAATCGGTCGCTGTACCCTGGAGGCGAGTGTGAATACCGAGAAACATAGAGTACAGTAACAGCCAGCAGGCGAGCTAAGGAGACCACCCACGACGAGTTACAAGCGCTAAGAGTGACTACCGGTATAGGCTACAGGCCGTGACACAAAGCACCACAAGGCCACACTCCACTGAAACTTACTGTACATTTCTTCTACAACATACTGTGAGCAATCTTTATTACTGCCCGCAGAAGCAAGCAACGGCAGTATTGTTTTCAGCGCGTTTTTGAAAGCTTTTCAACCGCAACAAATGTAAGTAGTGGAGTTTGGTCTGTTCACGATAGCAACGGCGCGATAACACTGGCTAGCTAGAGAAAACACACAGCATCTGAATCATACCCCCTCTCTCCCCTTTGCCGACGTCACCACGGCCTACTAACCTGGACAACAACCTCTTAAACCACCTGCCACCACCAGTGCTGTAACGAATACCATGCGTGCCAGCAGTGTATTTATTATTTGCCTGACTTCCATATTTATTTAGTTGTATATTTGGTCGTTATGCAACAATACTCAATTTTAAACAGCCAGAAATAGTACGAAATTAAATTTAGTTACAAGACCAGTACAGAGACACGAGAAAACAACTATGAGTACACGTCGATCAACGTATGAGAACAATGTTGAACGCATTATTGTAACTTGTAGCTGAAACGACACTTGAATGATCGCGGCTAAATTTTAATGTAACAGCACATGAAATGACTGATAAAATGAATGAAAGCATCTGAATGAATCATGCGTTTATGTGTTTAAAACGAATTAGGCCTACTGCATAGAGCCACAGACCACGTGTTTATAAGCGTGACGCAAACCAGATGAAGCAGAACGGACACTGCATGGTCAAACACAGATACGTAGACTGTCAATCATCCGTTTGCTTATCAAGCCCGCATAAATTCACCCACGGTCTGCCACCGCAGCTAGTCAGCAAAATCAACAAATCACTTGAAGCAAGGAGTCCTGTATAATGCTAGGAGTTCATGATCGAAGCGAATGACCATGCAGCTGCTGCTGCTGCTCTAATTGTCACGTCGGCTGCAGTCAGCAAGACTATGCCGCATGCTACTCAAACTCTCGCGTAAACCATCTCGGTATATAACCAGCACCAAGGTCAACTCAGCCTTCTATCCCTCCTAAGTAGGTAAATCGAGTAGCCTACCAGCCTGTGCTCAGCCTACCAGCTTTCAGGCGGGATGTTAAACCCTACTCATTGTCTGGCTGGGGTTAAGGAGGGGCGTGTGCACCTGTGTCGGGTGGCAGCTAACACTATGGCAGGTAACCCTACGTAGTTCTGTGATGGGTTTCCTATTAAGAGCCATCCACCACCTTTACCTTTACCTTTACCTTTTCACCAGCATTCAGACCGCCCCGTCTCCCAGATTAACAAACTGGCTCACTGTAGCCTACCACAACAAAAATTTTCTGGAGGAATCAACGTCTTTCGTCGGCGCCCCCCCCCATGATCGCCCAGATAGATGGACGCCTAGATTACGACATACGTGCATATGTCTGCCAGCGCACGACGTCGCTTTCAACCGCTTTGACGAACAAAGACCACCCACCAGCTGGGAACACCCACCCTGCAGCCAGACACAGCGCTAGACAGACAGACAGACTAAGACTTAGGTAAAAGCACACAGGCGACTAGCAGTAGCGGCTGCTGACCCAATTCACTGCATGCTAGTGCTCGGCAAGCGCTACCTATAGGCCTAATCATGTGATGTCGTTTATCATTGCCACATTGTTACTGTACGGACCGGCGACAACTGGGTCACGTGACCTGTGACGTAAGCACCCCGCTGTTAGCCACACCAGACGCCTGCATTCGTATATACCGGTCGACAAGCCATCAGTCCATTTTTCATCACAATAAGAACTGGCAGTGTGACGCATAGAAAGTACACAGTTCGAACAAACGAATGCAGTGACGGTGTCCTGACGATATGCTAAAATACCGTAGCGTCGTTCACTGCAATGATCAAAGCTAAACGCTCCAAAAACTGTTTGACATTTTAGTTCATTATTACAGGCGACACTGCCCTATGCACGACACCCTGGGCCCTACCAAGGCTGTGCACTCATGAACTAAACTGGGGACAAACCCCAAGCCATGCCCCAACCTCCACACCCAAGTGACGCCGATTCCCATATATCTTTAGTGTACAAAACACATTCACGTTGCATGCACACAGCCGTTGGGTCTACAGGCTATCACCAGTGGTGTGTAGTCCCAGCGTGAATAGTGAACGCACACATAGGCCTAATAATATAAAGGATCACAGAACATATCCACCAGGGTAAAGCATCAGTGGATCAGTGATAGCATAAACTATGCACTGCTCCTGCATCATTGATCCAACAGTCGCAAAGCCAACAGACGGGTCGTAACTGCGGACTGTGTTTGCATATCACGTGCATATAGTTCTACCATCACTGGATATACGTCGCAAAAGTTCGCCATTTGTAGGCCCCTATGCAACGTGACGTCCGTGAGTGAAAACATACACCAAGTAAACTTGTTGCATTAACTAGTTAACTAAGATATGTGCATTACTGGAAAAGGAAAGGAAACATGGGTTGATTTTAGTCTTTCTTTCACTGCTGCATTCTGAGATGAACTACGAAAGAAAGTGCAGCAAAAAATAATTGACTCCGAAGTTCACTGCAAAATACAGTGAAAGCATTACGAAAGTCAACTCATTATATCAAAGTCATCACAAAACTAGATGGCAAAATACAGACATGGATGACTTCGCCCATGCCGCAATAACTTTTTGACCTTGCCATGACCTTGACTTTGACCTCATGACCTTCAAAACCTATAGTCAGTTCAACACTTTGATCAAACTCTGAAGGCGCCCATCAAAGGACGAGATACTAAAACTGCATAAATGTTTTATTTTCGATCACGCCGCAGAAATGCCTGCTGAGCACTGCAGTAAGACACAGCATTCGACCCTGACCTAACCCTGACCTTCGTAACCCTAGCTAATCACAGTCAGAGAAAAGTAGCTTACTGGTACTACTGAGTGAGTGAGTGAGTAGGGTTTAACATATACATATCAAATATCAAACAAAATATTCAAAAGACATTTGTTTAACCAACACGACAGGAAAATGTTTTGTTACTATCCTGGAATGGTGAGGAATACTGGAATAGAATACATTTTAAGTTCATATGCAGTCCCTCATGATTTTTTTAGCACAGATTATGTACTGTTGGTTCCTAGTACTAATAACACAGTGTAGTTAAATTACAAGAGATAAAGACTGTCCTCAGAATATCTGGGTTGTCAATCAACTGAAAAGCTGTAACCTAAACACTACACAAGGCGCATACAGAGAGCACCTGTTAGCAGCCCAGACTGTCCATTCACTTGACCACACACAAGCTGCAGTGCTAAGTACCTCTCCATCGGTTTTATGACCACACACACAATAAACCAGCACTGATCTGCTTGCATTTAGCATTTATATAAAGACAGAATGGGTGTATAGCATTGCAACACAATGAAACATTGAAATCAACTATGAACATTCTCAACACAAGCTGCAAACACGAAAAAAATGAAAACTACATCAAAACTCTTGAGCCGACCGAAGCAAATGCTATAAGTGGACAAATCACCTCAATGCCATAATATCAACACTTCATTAATGTGTTACTTTCCTGGACAAAGCGCAAGCTCCATGGTCCATCATGAAATCCTGATAATGACAAAAAAAGGAAAGACCAAAACCAAAAGCAAAAACTGAAGACCAGACCAAGATTAACCAACAAGTATTGCCATTAAACTGTGCATAGATGGAGGTGGTAATCATTGAGTAAAATCTGCTCAGTGAACGACAAAAATCCCGATAATTTAGTGATTTGCCAGTAATTCTTCAGTAGCACGTGATCATTCATTATGCAAATGACATGTGATTACGACCAGCAATACTGAATAAATGAATCACATACATTTGTCACATATTGCATGAAACTGTTCGATCTAACCACAAGGGATGTGGTCTCGGTCGAGACATCTTGGTCTTGAAACGGTCTTGAGACGTACTAACGTCTCGTCTCGGTCTCATCTCTGACAAAATTCTCAACGTCTTAGTCTCGTCCCGATCTCGGACCGATGCGTCTCGGGTCTCGTCTCGGAGCAATATGTCTCGGTCTCGGCCCAGTAGGTCTCGTCTTGGGTCTCAGGCCATTGCATCTCATCGAGACGTTTTGTGCAGGCGCGCGCCGTGCATACTGTAGCTGCAATTAGAGCGATACTAACCAGCATGACTTTTGTGGCTTAGACATATTCGTTTACAGGGTTTTTACTCTTTCATTTACTTATTTATCACAAAGCAGAATTATGTCATGTCAGTCTTTTTTCATCACAAAAATGACCTAGTCACAATGCAGATAAAGTGTATGACGTCAGAATGAATACTATCAGCCAAATGTAGACGACATATAAGGCTATATCAGCTGTAGTTTACCAATTTCAGTTGCTTGCATATTGCGATAAGCATAATGGCTCACGTCTACAGCACTGCAGTTGCAATTCTTTATGGTGCAAGCCGTTAATTATTCATGTCAAAATAAAGTGCAAAAACCCACAATATCACAAATAGAAAGCGCTTACCATGGTACGAGTTAATTAATATGTATAATTTTGTTTTCGTTGGCAATGTGCTTCACCATACGTCACCGAAAACATCTCGGCGAGATGTTGAAGCTCCCGAGACTCTCGAGAGTCTCGGGAGCTTCAAGGTCTCGGCCAGCGTCTCGGAAGCTGCAATGTCTCGTCTCGGACAAAATTTTGAAAGTCTCAGTCTTGGCTCAGAAGGTCTCGTGCACATCCCTGCTAACCATATTAATATTATTTCACTTCAAAGCATTATAATCAACCATAACACACACAGCCTTTGATGAGAAAAAATTAATGGCAATATAAAAATGCATACAAAATAAATAATTCATTAACGTAATATAAATAAAACTTTAGTACATACTCACACTATAGTATGGTGCAGCAGCAATGACAGGCAGGACTCCGAGCTGGTTTTATCGTCATTTCACGAACTATTTCGGCAAACACTTCGTTGACATTTAATGCACTCTTTGCTGAAGCTTCGATGAAGGAGCAGCCCCACGACTGAGCCAAGGCATCACCATCTGACCGTCGAACCTCACGCTGTGCCGTGAGATCGCATTTATTCCCTACAAGTAGTATCGGCACGAACTCACGCATTCCCTTGACCCGAAGGATCTGGTCTCGCATCAACTTTATGTCGTAGAATGATTGTAGTGATGTCACACTGTAGACGACAACAAATCCTTGTCCATTCTTTATGTAAAGGTCTCGCATCGATGCAAACTGCTCAGTTCCGGCAGTGTCCAAGATCTCGAGCACTGATGGAGCACCATCGACTTCAATCTCCTTCCGATAAAAGTCCTCGATCGTTGGATCATAGCGCTCGATGAAAGAACCAGTCACAAAACGAACTGTCAAAGCACTCTTGCCAACACCGCCGCTACCTAGCACCACTACTTTGAACTCAATCATGACTGTCTATTATACGCCGGATGTATCCTTCAGACTTTCAGCACCGTTCACTCACCAACTGCCACACCAAATGACACAACGTGACAAGACAGCCAACTGCGTTAACAGCAGCCTTCTTCAATGAAACAGCTATGATCTGAACAGCAAGAGTTTCCAATGAGGTGGACTAATTTTGGCAATCTGCAGACAATACTAACAAAGGCGACTGCATACCGGAATCCTCTGTCGTCGGTATGATATCTGGGATGAATAGCAAAACACCGTCGACCGAAAACTTGTGTCGTTAGCGTTAGTCTTTTCGCCGCGAACAATCAGGATATATCACGCCGCGCTTTGTCAGCGAATGTCGTCACAGAAACGATCAGCCGAGTGT
>Ga0209454_1004551_pt1 | contig 10394 bp, 6 predicted proteins | sample WorMetHERISLAND1_2_FD_187400 | JGI IMG/M metagenome (GOLD analysis project Ga0209454, IMG submission 187400) | Marine gutless worms symbiont microbial communities from Max Planck institute for Marine Microbiology, Germany - Olavius geniculatus... | ecosystem: Host-associated > Annelida >... | reverse complement strand
GCGTCTACCTGGGACAGCAGGACATCGCCCGCCTGCAGTGACGACTGGTGCTGGTGTCGTCACGTCATCGTCGTCTGGAACCACGTCGGCATCTGCCGCAGACAGCGCACTGCAGAGACTGGCGGCACAGGCGGCGCAGCAGCACATACACAGTCTACAGCTGGACTGGCTCACCAGAGCCGGCGTCTACATGCCCAGACTCATCGACTACAACGGTACGTGGGCCGACGCCGTATGACAGTATACTCTGTCGCATAAGAAAATATCATGCTTTTCGTAAATTGCACAAGTCAACCAATCGACGAAGTTTATTTGTCACGGCAGAAATGACAAGCAAAAGCAACTAAGCGTTTCAACTGAACTAATAATAACTAAAATATTTGTAGGTAGTCTGTAGTCTGTAGTATGTGTAGTTATTTGTGGTCTGTAGCTCTGCATCTTGTTGCGTCAGTAAACCGATGGAAAATTTAAGTCCTTATGTTTGCCCGACGTTTACTGTTTACATGTTTATTTATTTACTTCAGAAAAAACAGCAAGAGGGACAACGACTACAGCTATTACAGCTAACATTTTGTTTGATGCAAAATAAAAAAGATGAGTTGTTGTGGGTTTCATATAGCACTCTACGAAAACCATTTGTGAGAAGCACAGATAAGGGCCTACTGTGTTTGGTGGTTGGGCGACATTTAATCTGCAAATGCTGCACTGTAAAACAGGCGAGCATGCGCGTTTCAATTTCACTCGGCAATTCCGCAGTGTCTTTAATTGCTACATCAAGTTAATCCGTCGGGGAGCCAATTGCCATCTTTCAGTTTCACACTGTCACACGTGCGGCGGTCGTCTTGTCGATTCATCCGCCGAAAGGCACGCAGCAGCAGCATCAGCAGCAGCAGCAGCAAAAGCCGGGCTGCGTTCCCTCTGATGTAGTTTCGCTTTAATCATCGTCACCGTCGCCACGGCTGCAATGTTGCCGGTCAACGTTCGGTCAAGCGATTAACACACTGACCACTGTGGTCAGTTTCATTGTCACAGCCAGCCTGTCGTTTAATTGCCTCCATCGTGTCAATGACTTCATCCGCCACGGGGCTAATGCGTCGAAAGGCTGACTGTCCACTGTCCGCGGCCTGGATTAATGATCTCCGTGGCGAAGATTAGCGGCCTGGCGATGGCCAGATCAGCAATTAATCTGGGTTCATTGTGAGCGCAGGAACAATGCGCAGCAATGGACTTGCACGACAGCAGCAGCAGCAGCAGCAGCTGGTCATTAGGCGAGAAAATGTGCCGACACAATATGCGGCCTTCCACCGTCGTCTTCGCTGCAATTTCAAAGATTGTTTTCGCTCATCGAAACTGAGTGACCTTGACTGACCTTGACGTTTGATTGTCTAGCCTCCAAAGCTCGTCACCTTGTTGTATATAGTGTAGTGTGTGTAAAATTATGAAATTGCGTGGTCATCCATTTTTATTCACGACGCATTTTACCTGAATTTGCAAAGCTCATCAAATTCGACAGTTTTAAAAGCAAAGCAAATTCATCTCTCGCGGTAAAGTTGTACGTTATTTTTAAAAACCAGTTTAACCTTTATTTCTTAAATCACAAGTCTAGCTGGACTGCTGGACTTACCCCGTTGCCTGCTATAGGCTGGTTTGTCACAGTTTTTAATTTGTTGGCTTTTCCTCATGTTTGGAAGTATTCTTCAACTGAATACGGTTTAATATGCAATATTTAAAAAATAGAAATAAAAAACATTTATATTTTTTATCAAAAAATGAATAGCAATTCACAATGTCAATTTATTTTGCATGTTTGGCAAAGCTTTGACTGAACATTTTTTCCAAACAGTACAGTTCCGCCATCGTTTTGTACTTTTTGTCTTTTTTTTAGTAATGTTTGAGTATTAAAACGAACCCTGACGAATATTATAAACAAATAATCGTACATCCGGACATGATGCGCTCAAGTGTGAACAGCAGACAGGGCCGTAGCCATAATTTTTGGACAGAGTGTGCGTGTTTGACTTAATCTTTCCCTTCCATTTCATTTCGCATTCGTTCCAAAACGCGTTTTGACGTATTTTTGATTCTCAAAATACAGTTTATGGCAACACTTTATTCTTTTATGTGCAACATAAATGCACGTGTTTTGCTGATTTGTCAATCCCAACTTTTAGAGTAAAAGTTGAACCCATTAACCTTTCTTAATAACGGCTCTGACAACAGGCAAATCTTAGATCCGCGTCGTTAAAATAAAGACATCAACAGAACGATCGAAAGAAGTCCGAGTCATCACGGTCATAAATTGATAGATCGAGGCGGGCGGACAGAAAGTCGGACAGTTGGACACTCGCTCTAACAATCCAGCTAATCAGCGTCTGTAAACAGCTGCGTGTGCGCATGCGTGCTATGGGCGTCCCACCCCGAGCTGGCCGCGCCCGATGTCATCACAACCCTGTGCCTCTGTATCAGCTCATGCAGTTCCACTCGCTAATCATGGTGGATATCGCTACGCAACTGATCCCGCCTTATCCTCCGCATCGCCGGTCGTCGACAATTTGCTAATTTAATTTTCCATTTCCGGCCCATTAGGTTTACATGTCGCCGCGGCGCCTTTGTGGAGACTCTGGCTCGCAGTGATCGGTCATTGGATGCAGCGAGAGACAAGCGACACGTCGCCGTTTTGCATTAACCCTCTGTATATAGACGACTGGAAATATTCCTACAGAAATTTAAGCATTGGTTCCTTGGGACGCAAACAATTTCGCAACAAAATTTTATCCAAATCAAATCAGTTTATACATGTATATTTTTGGAGTTTGCCAGGCAATAAACACATATCATAACAAACAGACAGACAGAGAGACACAAGAACAATCTGTGTCTCATAAGTTTATAACCTTCTTGTGTGGCTGAGCTAAAATGCCGTTTCTGTAAAATTTTCAGTTAAAAGGTGAGAGCGAACTGTATACGGGCTAATTGTCCGAGTATCGAGACAAAAAGAGTTAATTTCAATCGATCTTGTAGTGTCGCCGCTTGCAGAGCTGATAATCCGTTAATGTCATTGCGCGCTGAGTCCGCTAGGTGGCACGCGCGTCATCAGTGAGCTCAGAGGCAAATCAATCGTTTTTACTCGCACATTTGTCACGTGCTTCCTTCGTCTTCGCTACTCACCACTCACTCTCCACGTTCTTGTCATTTCAAAACATTGTCTCAAGAACAAGCAAAGTTGTTTTTTTGCCACAACTTTATCAGATTTCTATCAACTTTGATTAATTTTTGGCACGAAGATGGCTAAGAAGATAAAACTGTGTAAAGTGCACTGACCTTCCGCCTCACATAATTTGTGTCAAAACACTACCGGCTTAGGCGAAAATTTCGGCTGGAGCGCCGCTCTAGATTTCGCTGAGAGAGCTCACAGCGCTCTTCTGAACTTTTTGGTTGGATTTAAGCTTTTTAAGGGGTTCAACTTCAAAGGCAAGAAAAAAGAGGGGAAAAGAAAAAAACAGAACAAAGGAAAAAGGAGGGAAAGGGGAAGGAAAACGAGGGGAGCGAGGGAAAAAAGGAAGACAGGTGACGGGGAGTGAAAGAGAGAAGGAAGGCAAAAAAGAGAGTGGAAAGATTGTCATCCACATTAACGATGTGATAACTTGTCAGTCCTGTAAATTTTGTCAAAAAAATCAAATGAAAAATTTTCGTCGCCCACAGGTATGTGTAGTCTGTATAATTTTATGCATGGGTGTGTTTGACGTGGCTCGATGTGTATACAGTTCAGCAGCATCAGCAACATTTGCTCGGCGGCAAAACTCGTCGTCCACGCACGGCGTTCACCAGTCAGCAGTTACTGGAGCTCGAGCGGCAATTCCGCATCAACAAATACCTGTCCAGACCGAAGCGCTTTGAGGTCGCCACGTCACTTTGTCTCACCGAAACGCAGGTCAGAGATACTGCAGCAGCCCTGCTTAATCACTGTTCGTTATACCCCTTTACACGATCAAGCAATCATCAAGCAGACATCGAGCAAACATTGAGCAGTAGAGCACACGACGTGCACGTGTATTTTGAATGCATTTGCTAGATGTTTGCTCGATGATTGCTCGATGTTTGCTTGGTCGTGTAAACGGGATATTACATCCATTTGTATTTGTTACAGCACTGCTGGAATAGGTAAGCGAGTACGCAGTAGGAGCTGATACTACCCCAGACAGTGCGGTGTCGTACTCAAACCACGCTCAGATCGCATAGAAAACAAGTATTGTAGTTGATCGTTTTTTGTATAATAAGTTCGAATGACACTTTACTGAGTTTCTGTAAGATAAGACGAAAAGTGGGAAAAAAATTAAACTGCAGCTCAGTGAATAAAATCCTCATATATAGCTTATACTACTAACTATTAATTAGATAAAAGTGCTTTATTTGTCAATCAGAAATATTCAAATAAAAACATAACATAACGATGAACAAATTACTAAGATTTTGCATATGGAACAAAATAAAATACCGAGGGCCATGCACGGTTGCCCAAGCAAAACTCGGAAATAGAAGGATTTATATTATTCGTGCATCGATTTTCGCCGGCGTATGCAGCACGTCAGTCGCCGCGACATCAGTTTGCTAGCGACAGAACAGTTACTAGACTGAGTAGAGTCCTTTACGGAGTTGACAGTGAAGATTTCGTGACGTTAAGCTTGCGTCGTTTTGAAACAGTACAGCAGTGCGAAACCCAGACAGAGGGAGAGACGGACAAACGGACGTCTTTGCCATAGCTAAGACAGGGCATTCGCATGGCTGCATATATCAGGGTTCAAGCTATGCTGACGCGCCGTAAAATATTGAGGGTCACTGGGGTCAGCTGTCAAAACAGGACTCGTTAATAGAAGCTAAACATATACGTGGTTAAAAGTTTTTCTTTTATTTTGTATTTGTTTGTTACCTTTCATGGTGAATAAAGATGCATATAAAAGGTGAAAAAGTAAAAACCGGTGCTTGCTGTAACGCTTCTTATGACAGAGCGATAAGATGTGCGATAAGAAGCGCTTTACAATTTCGGAAGTGACAGATGATCGGCATGAGCTAATGGTACCGCAGCGCACTATGCGGCCATCCATTGTCCGCGTCAGCGAACAATTGGACCCGCAGTGCAGCCAGCAGACCGCTCCAATCATCCACACTAGGCCTTCACCCCCGTAGCCCGTAAGTATCTACTCATCTCCCGTCCCGCTGAGGGGAGAAGGCTGAGTTGACCTGAGTTATACTTGGTCTGGAGTATGCAACCCGTCCGTCTGTCAGGTCCGCGCGTCGGCGACACACCAATCAGTTGGCTGCGGGTATTACGCATGCAACGAATCGGCGTGATCTGCTGCGGCGATTGTTTTGATCCGGAGCGAATGAACCACAGTACCCTGACAGCAACAGCATCAGCAACTGAAATCATCAGTTACTGCAGTCGTCAATTGATCTGTTGCGGCCAGCTGAGTGAGTTGTTGATCAAACCAGTGGCGACGATCCGGGATGGAAGGGGCGAATGGCGGTCGTCTCCCAATAAAAAAACCGGACAAAATACGATTGAGTCTAATTTTCATTTTGCTTCCTAATAAAATTTCGCCAGAATCTTTGCTCGGGTGAGGTTTAACTTTTCCATCTGTTCCTCTTCCCTTCCGCCATTTTTCTTGCCGTTCTCTAGTCCTTTCGTTCTCCCGAATCTAGCTAAAAAGGCCACGAGAGCGTTGCATAAGCTCTCCCAGCGACGTCCGGATTCTCTGGGGCGGAGCGCCGACTGCAAACGCATTCTTACGCATCCTCTGCTCTTAAAACGCATCTTATGGCAGCATTTTAGTCGTTTGTTTTGCAACGCAATGCAAGGCCATGTTTTGTTGATTTAATTCAATTGTCGTTGGTCAAAAAGTAGGCAGGCAGGCTGCAGGAAGATGCATTTTTCCGACAGACCCTGCAAATTTCCGACAGAAATCCGACGACACATTTGCGAATTTTCGACAAAAAAAGATTACGGATGCTAAAAGTTGCAATTATACCCCTATTTTTCCAAAATGATGGTTATTAGCCCCACGATTTGCATTTTTGGACCAAAATTATCCCGACAAGAAGAAAATTGTTCCACAAATTTTCGACAGTCAAAAATCTACCAGGGGGGTCAAATCAACTGCCCTCCGTGTCTCTCCCCTACAACGACGCCACTTCATTGCCCCCATGGAATCGGCGCCGGTCGGCCAATTGCACAAATCAAACAGCTTGGCGACGGACGCGCTGAGTGGCTGGCTGCCCACTCGGCCTGCTTGGTGGAATGGTAGCCGTGGCTAAGCGGCGTCCAGCATCAATCAGTGACCAACCAGCGGCAGCGCATCTGTATTCACGAGCCAGCAGCGCCACGCCAGCGACTAAACGCCACCGCGATCGCAGCTCAAATTAATTCGAGACCTTGTTTCAAATTTATTCCGTCGTCGTCATCGCGGTCGCCACTCGGCTCGGCCCCTCGGAAACCCTTAGCGCGACGACGAACGCCTAACGACTTTAATCTTCTCTCTCCGTCCGTCGTCCGACGACGCCGCCGAAAATCGATTGTAGGAGGTCGTTGCCAGGTGGGGGAGGCTGAGAGGGCTCCCCATCCCTCCCCCACCCCGCCCTGCTGTCGGACGCTCGCTCGCCGCGTTGTATTCATAACCGCACGCCGATCGCGTCCAAATATGCGATTTCGCAGATTACTTTTTCGAATTACTCTCGCTTTGGTGGCCGGGCCTGGGCGGCGCGGGTCGAGTTGGTCGGGAGCTGTCTCCGAGGACGTTTAACGGCGCTTGGACGTCGACTGTAGGCCTAAGTGGCCGACCACTAGGCACTCGCAGATCAGGCGTTGATCGCACCATTGGCTCCCGCCGACCGACCGACATCATGGGCGCGAATGCGGCTTGTTTCACCGCCAAAAGTTTACGGGGGCGATGCGATACGACGCCCACGGGCCATTCGCAGGCGTTTGATTTCCGAATTATTTTTTGTAAACTCAAATTCGTTCGGGACATAATTTTATGGCGCTGTATATAAATGTGCTTTGGTCGATATATTGACTGATGGATTGATTAATGAACCGATTTTTACGCGCGACAGCATGTAATGCTTCGCGCGTCTTAACCATCGTCGAGGCGTCCGTCCGTCCGTCCGTCTGTGCGTCACACCCTTGATATGTATCAAAACGATGCAAGCTAAACTCACAAAATCTTCATTTTGGGCTGCCCAAAGGACTCTAGTTTTTAGCGACAAAATTTCGTGTTTCTGGGTGAGGGGTTCCTTTCAAACGAGGGCGTCAAAGAGGTGTATTTCCCACAAAAGTCGTTATTTTGTCGCTACTGGCTCGTATAGTGTAAAAACGGTTGCAGATAGGCACAGACTTGCTGCATATCATAACTAGCACTGCATAGTGACGGGCTTTTTAGATTTATCAACATCGATGACCCTGAACGGCCATAAACCCCCAAAATGAAGGTTTTTGGTGAATTTCTCGCCATTTTGGGCTGCGACACACATTTTAAAAGTGAATTGCGCCGAAACGGCTGAAGATAGACCAAGTCAACCTGTGTATGAAATTTTCAGCATTAAGCGTAGATTTCAGCAGTGCAACCACCGATCCCCTAAGTTTAAGGAAGCTTGCGCGTGGGCATCAAATAGGGGTACCCCCAAAAAGTGGTTATTTAATCGCTATTGGCTTGTGAAGCGTGAAAACGATTGCAGATAGGTACAGACATGCTGCTTATCATAACAAGCACTATGGGAGGGGTTAGTGTTTTTGCGATTTCCGGATGCGGCGCACACTTTAAGAGTAAATTGCGACGAAATAGGTAGAGATAGATCACTAAGACGAAAGCAATCTGCGAACAGAAACTGCCAAAGGTTGTCGCGCGTCTCATGAGGTTTGCTCAAATTACTTGTTGCATTTAATCTATAGCGTTTGCGTTTCGGCCGTAATGCAAACAGTGGCGTTGTAGCAAAGGGGCAAGGGGAATGGCAATCCCCCATTCTCTTCAATGTCGGGCTGTCGAAAAAATCATTGGAAAATCTTCTTCTTGTCGGAAAATTTTCGCCTAGTTGAAAAACCCCCATTTTGCGAAAATTTAGGGACGAAGTTAAAAACTTTAGCACTTATAATTTTTTTTCTGTCGAAAATTGGCAGTGTCTGTCGAAAAATTAAAGGAAAATACTAAGAGTCGAGTGGGCAGGATGGTAAGGAGCGGGAGAAAAATGGGACAGTTGAAAAAGCGAGTGTCGTAGGTTTTAAAAAGTTGGGGAAAGCGTGGGGCAGAAAATGGCGATTACCCTGACAGACATCTGCAGATTTCCGGCAGATAAATAATGGAATTACAATTTTGTCCATAATTAACGTTTCTCTAAAACGAAAATTTTTACCGCCAAATTTTATGTTTGCGGAAGAAAATTTTTTACAGGCTAAAATTTAAGTGGTAGTGGTAGTGGGCAGGAGTTATAATGCCCCCACACGAAGCCGGACCGGGAAGGCAATTATTGTTCCCTTGTTTTCCTGGCACTGAAGGTCACCCCACCGTTATTTCTAGAAGTCGTGGGCGCCTGGATTGAGAGCGCCGCAAGATGATTCATTCGAGAAGCTATAGAAGCGAGCGAATCGCTCTTGCCTTTCCTTTCGTCGTCGTTGAATAATCAATGCGTGACGAGCACTACCAGCATAGGCGCTCGAGATGACGGCGTGGGACCATTATAGGGCATGCGAGCGCGAGTGACTGAGTGAGGTGAGGTGGATTAAAGGGCATCGACGTGTGCGACGAAAAGTCGCACGCGACAAAAACAGGGCGTGCAATGCGCGATGGCGCTGCCAAACCCTAGTTGACTGACAGCACAGACGCCTGCGCCTCAGGTTCGATTTTTTGATAATATGTTATTGATTGATTGACTGATTGATACGTAACCAGCCCCGATCCGGATTTTTGTGGCATGCGAGGTTTTCTGGTCGCACGTGTAGATACTCCCTTAGAGGAGGCACCGCTCAGGCGTTGAATGCTAACGATTGGCGACGGGATTGACGCGGAGCGATTGGCCAGCAATCGGCGCCGATGATATTCGATGAACGACGCATGATTAACGCTAGCGAGCGCCGCATCCAGGCGGCTCAGGCTCTGTATCAATCATCCCCATCACTCATCTACGTCGACGATCATTTCACTTAGGCCTACAACTTTATAGCACTGTTCGCTAGTGGCTAGTCTCTCCTCCATAGGCCTATTTTCTTAGCGCGCCCATTAAACACATCTAATTTATTACTAGTTCGTGGTTTTCAACGAAATATCGAACACTGCGCTATCTTATAGGGTGTATACACGATCCAGCAAACTTCCAGCAAAGTTCCAGCAAACGTCCAGCAAACATCCAGCTGGCCTGATGCAACCCTGCCCCCTATCAGCCTTTCAGCTGTTTACCCCGCCGCCTATCAGCTGTGGGCTAAGCCGTAGGCGGGCCTAGGCTTAGCCCACAGCTGATAGGCCAACGTGTTATATAGGCTTTCCAATATGCCTATCACCAATATCATTAATGTTTAAATCTGTGGTTACAACCCGCCCGTCCTCCTAATTACCACAGAACTTCCAGCTAGCTGGATGAATGCTGGATCGTGTAAACACCCCATTACTGTATTTACTGCCACATTTGTATTATGTCGGCGCCTTACCGTGTGTGTGTTCAGCGATGTGAAGTCATTACGGCGAATGTTTGCTGACAAGGTGCACGTTTAGGGTGAGATTAAGCTATTGAAGTCTGTTTCGGAAACGAAGCAACCCACAAAATAAACGAAAAAATATTTAAAAAAACAAAAAAAGACATTTTTAATGTCAGTGTAAAAATAACGGCAATTAAAAATATTTATTAAAATAATCAAACTTGTAAATTGTCCATTTCTTAATAAAGTTTCTGACAAGAAATACATTGTTCACACAAATTTAACAAAACAAAAATCCTCATAACAGCACTATAACAGCCTGTTACTACACTTCACTAACTTCTGTCAATGGCAATTACCTACGTCAAAACCAGTAAAAAAGAGGGTAGCGTTTTTTCCTCACGTCTGCAAATGTTTTCAAAAATGTTTTCTCAACTTTTGTTGCAGCTATGGCTGCTACTGCTAAGCAGTTGCCTGGTTTAATTAGATCCATCAAGACGTTGTTTGCAAGTCGGTGCGCGCGTGAGCTTCTGTGTGGGCGGGCGCCATTCGACGACGCTCGAATAAAGATGCATCAGTGAGAGAACAAGGCGTGGTCGCGACGCCAGTGCCCGCGCGACAACTTCACCTCCTCCACCGCGATAAAAAAAGCCCTGCAACAAAACCCCTGATACCACAAAATCGTCGTATGGCGCAACAAATCCCCATAAGAGTA
>Ga0209454_1004550_pt1 | contig 10394 bp, 6 predicted proteins | sample WorMetHERISLAND1_2_FD_187400 | JGI IMG/M metagenome (GOLD analysis project Ga0209454, IMG submission 187400) | Marine gutless worms symbiont microbial communities from Max Planck institute for Marine Microbiology, Germany - Olavius geniculatus... | ecosystem: Host-associated > Annelida >... | reverse complement strand
TATTTTTTACAAGTATTAAAGTAAGTTTTGCTGCAGGTCAATAACATGGGCACAGAGATGTAAATATATGCATCTTCATAGTGTAGTTAGCTTGCATGCATGCATTTTTCATATTGTGTTGAACGTTGAAACAGTTCAGTTTACTGCATTTACAGGCTTTTAGCTTATTATTTGCGTAGCATGCTGTTTTTTCAGTTGGTGTTTTTTCAGCTGTTAAAATTTGTTTGCATTGTTTTGGGGCTACCTATTGGTTTCTTCAACATACACCATGTGTTATCATGCTGTAACAATTCCAGCATGCTGTGATATTGCTGTATTGCAGGTGAGATGCTGACTGGTCAGACAGGCGTGTGTGGAGTGCTGATGGTATTGGCGGGAATGTTGAAGCATGGAAAGCGCGATGATTTAATCGAATTCGGTAAACATTTCTGTTGTTGCTGTTATCATTCCTGTTTGAGTTAATCGCAGTACGGTGTTTGGCAGTTCAGTATTGCAACAGTTGTACAGTGCCTTGAGGCCGAGTGACATTGCTTTGTTGATTGGAAGCACATTCAACCAGTGATAAGGTCTTTTCTGCTTGAATGGATTAGTTCCAGTTGGGAAGTTCGATCTAACCTGGACAAACTAACTCGGAAATATCGGCCAGTTAAACAACAAGTGAAAATAATAGTTTAATGAAAATATGTTCAATGGTTTGTATCATCAATTAGTTACTTGCTTTTTTGTGCATTTAGCATGTGTATAGTTATGCTGTTGAATACTTGTTTTCATCGAAACTTTGTGCTTGACTACAGCTCCAACTATACTGCAGCACATTTCTGAGCTGGAACTGTATAAAAGTTCAAACATCATTCTGCGCAAGCTGACTGTGAAAGTGGTTCAGCGCATTGGTCTTTGTTTCCTGAAAACTCGTGTTGCAACCTGGAGGTAATGTAACGTTTTTTTTTCAGATTCCACTGCATCCTGCATTTTGGTAATATATTGTTTGTGAAGACAGATTTTATTCTTAGTGTGTGCCACTAAAACATGTTGTGTTCTCATCTTATTTTGTTATTCATATTATGATTGGTTAGCCATTGTTGGAAAAGCACTTCCCGATTTATATGTTATTATTGCTATCAAGATTACTCGAGAAAACACATTGCACTCATGTTGTTTTGCTGTTGGTGTCTGCTTAACTGATTTTACCGCAATTGATCATGTAGTCAGCCAGCTGACGTACTGTTCAAGATCCATGCAGTCAGATGCTGCTAGAGCAGTTAGCTCATAGTGTGTCCAAGAAAAGCAACTGAGTAAGTTAGATGAGGTATGTTGAAGAAGTAAATTTGTTTACATAGAATTTGTTATCAACTTAAAGTGACTTATACATTATGTAGCAAAGTTTTATGAAGACATAGTGTATTACTGTTACTATAGATTATCGATGCTTGTTAAATATTACTGATTTAGTTTGATTGCAGGTATCAAAGAGGGCGTCGAATGCTGACAGAAAATCTGGGTGGAAACGTTACAGCTGACAAGAATCTTGAACAGAAGCAAGAAATAGCTTCATCTGAGGATGATGAAGAAGACTACGAAGTGCCTGATTTGATTGAGGAAATAATCGGTAATTGAATTATTATTTTGCATTTTGGTAATTAAATGTGATTGTGCAAAGAAAGTTGAAAGTATACACAAAATGTGGTTTGTTATCTATAGGAACTTTAAGTTAGAAAGATTGGTTTAAACTACCGTACAAGTTACATTCAGTAAAGTGCCTGCTACACTAACTGGCGTTTGTCTCTAACTGGCCACTCTTCTGTTCATGTAATTTAATCACACTACTGTAACTACTGCAGTAAAATTTATGTGTAATTTTTATCTTGTATTATAAGTAGGGCCCACAGTTTTCCACTGGTTGTGAAATTTCAAGCAAAGCCGCGGAATTTGCCCCTTTTTGCAGAATTTTTATATTTCTGCGGAATTTTGCAGAAAGTGAGAAATGACCGATGATCAGTATGATCATCGGCTTCACAATGTAACCTAATAGACTAACTATGTCATGGAAAAGATCAAAATAACCTGTTTAAAACTGTGAGCCCTGCTAATAGCCATCGCAATACCGCACACAATAATAAATAAACACAATTCTACTTGACAGATTGCACTTTTGAAAAGAAAAAAGATTGATAATTTTTTTTGGAATGTTGCCAGCATAACTGAGCACAATGTCAGTCTTCAATAACTGAAGTTTATGCACAGAATAGATCTCAGTTTATTCACAAACAGACGGCTGCGGTAAGCCGCATAATTTAAACAATTTTGCCACAGTGAGCCACGGAATTTTGTGAACTGGCCCACTGAATTTGGCAAAAGTTGCTGCGGAAAACTGTAGGCCTTAATTATAAGGTGAGTGGCGTTTTTCAACAGCTAACAGGGCGTGTCTGTTCTACCAGACTTTGCCCCTATTGCCTTATTTGGATGCTCATTATTCAACTAAGTCAACCACTAGTGCGATCTGCCTACCGAGATAAAACTGTGGTCGTAGTCGTTCTACGGTAGTCTCATGACTCTTTGTGGTGGGCGTGTCTGTTGTTGCTTTAATTTTTATCATTGAATTAGGCCTAAATATTTTATATTATATATTATATTTAGTTCAATGGTTTTTATCAATTGTAACGTTGAACTGGGTTAAAATGTTCAATTTTCTCTATGCGTTAGACCATGTTCGTTTAATATCATTTGGCATGAGTATGTAAATGAACATGTCAGCAGTGAACAGCCCTGCCTCGTTAGCTGTTGAAAAACGCCCCTTTAGTTAAAATAGCGTAGGTGATGATTTCAATGCCACAATTCTAGTTGGCTTATAATTTAACTGATACTATTGCATTCATGATTTATTGCTTGAGTGACATTTATAACGAAATTTTGCTGTTGCTGCATGTGAACTGTGGTCACTGGTCACTCATTGTGTGCTGCAGAAAAGCTATTATCAGGCCTGAAAGACAAAGACACTATTGTCCGGTGGTCAGCCGCCAAAGGGTATGTATTGAAGATCAGATTGTGAAGCCCAATGTCTGTTAGCTGCTGTAATTGGTTCATTGCTAATTGCCACAAATGCTGTATTTTGCTATGCATTTGTGGTCAGTCACAACACACTAGGACTAATGATCAGGTGAAAACTAACACGAACACATTTGTTACAGTAGCAATTTAGTTTTTTGCAGATGACAGCAGCTATAGTGTCATTTGCATTTTGCACTGTTGTATTTTGCAGCAGCGACTTAGAATCTATCCTGTGGAATAACGTGTAATTGTGTCAGGTTCTATTTGGTTACTTTTGAAATACCACTAAAATGAGTTTTTACATTTATTTTCATACTTGACATGTGAGTAACATCAGCACTGATTTTGGTAACAGTATTGGAAGAATCACGGGCCGGTTACCAAAGCAGTTAGCAGATGAAGTTGTCGGTGCTCTGATGGAATTATTTTCACCAACCGAAAGTGAAAGTGCCTGGCATGGTGGTAAGTCAGGCATTGTCATTGAGAAATGAATCATATACTAATTCTGTAATTTGCTGGTTTTTTTGTTGATAATTTTGTGCTGATATTGCCACATTGCAGTAATTTTTATTTATTTCAACTGTTTTTGCACCAGTTGTAAGTTTGTTGCCAGACACTGCTAAAATTGTTCATTTAGCAAGTGGACCAATTGAGTCGTTTTTTTTGCAAAAATTGTTCCTGTTTGTTTGTATTTATAATTTTGATGTAAATTGTATACTGTTGGTGAGATATTTTAAGCAGATATGCAAATTACGTTGTGCAGGCTGTTTGTCATTGGCTGAGCTCGGTCGCCGTGGGTTGCTGCTGCCGTCTAGATTGCCTGATGGTTAGCATTTTGCCTCTATGTTATTGTATCGTTGATTAACATTTGGTGTAATGTATTTATGATATGGCAGCAATTATTGTCTTGCTACAAAGATGCTGAGTTTTGCTGACAGGCAGCTCTGGTTAACATTTCTTAGTTTGATGCAGTTTGTGCAGCATTTAGTATCTACGCAGATGTAATCCCACGATAATGGGGATAAGCAATAATATTTTACCATGGTAGTAACGGTAACGGGGACAGATGTAACGGTAATACCATGGTAACGGGGATGAACACTGCGGTATTATTGCAGAAATGGGGAAAAATATGCACAAAAATACAGCATTTGAAATTGGGCCAATTGCTAGCTAGTAATCAAAAATGAGAATGGCCGACTACTACGCATCACACCAACCATGTGTGGCAAGTGAAGTGTAATTGACGTCAGCAATCTGTTTGTTTCTGCCCCCTCTGGACTCCTTTCCCCTGCAGAGTGTCTTTTCTTCCTGTCCACTGCACCTGTGTGGCCTGTAGCACGTGGGAGTATAGGCCTACCAGGAATAACAGTAGGGCGGCCGCTTGGTGGGAGGCATGGTTACCGTGCCATTCCTGGCTCAGCCACCGTCTTGTAAAATGTAATGGCTGGTACTTTTACATGCTACCAGCTATGCTCATTCTGTCGATGGACTGATTTCTTTGTGACCTGATGTCCCGCCCAACATTCAGCAGACTGTCTAACGCAGGCTTCTTCTAATGTCTGTATTGCTGGACAGTCCAGTGTGTTTATTTCTCAGTTTTCTAGGCTACTGTGCGTGCGCATCTGTGTGTTTCAACCTGTAGGTTAAACTGATGCACAACAAACGTGTGATTGTGATGGGAAATTTTCATTGCTGACTTGTGATGGTTTAGAAAATAGGGGCAGTTGTGTAGGGCAATGGGGATGGGGCAGGTATAGGGATCGGGGATGGAGTGGGGATGGTGATGGTGTCTATGGGGACAGGGATGGCGATGGGGATAATATTTTAAAAGGTGTGGGGATGGGGATGATAGCCAAATATTAGCCATGGGGATAGTCAGGAATAGGGACAAAAGTTGTCCCCATGCAGCTCTCTAGAAGAGAGCAAACGGTATACTTTTTATTGTGTTTATAACTACTGAATTTTGTGGCATTGTGTGAGTGATTATTAAGTTTGCTGAAACTAATAGGAAGGAATGTCTGAAAAAGACAGGAGTGATAGCATGAGAGAGTATATTACAAGTTTACTTAGTTGTGCTTAGGTTAGGAACAAAAAGCAGAAAATGGAGAAGAAGAATTAATGCCGTTACTAGCTATCAAGGTCCTTAAAATAGTCTAAGATTGTATATATATTGCATATGTGTTTGTTAGTTGTTGTTTATAATTAACAATATAGAGCAGTTTCTAGGTTAACCGCTGCAGTAGGTATGACCTTTAGGATAAGACATTTTTTAATGTGTGCCTGCACTTCACTTATTTGTCGTGAATTGTGAAATAATTTTGTTCATTTATTGTTTGCCATTTCAGTGATTCCGGTGCTTGCAAAAGCACTTGTGTATGATGAGAAGTGTGGTCATTTTTCATTTGGAGCGAATGTTCGTGATGCAGCCTGCTATATCTGTTGGTCCTTTGCACGTGCTTACGATGCCTGCGAAGTGGCACCTTATGTCGAGACTATTGCAAGGTGATGACAGCCTGTGATGTAATGTATTTATTTATTCGGCATGAAAATTGTACAAGAATACGAAAAAATTAAAGTAGCACAAAAGGTACAGATCTTAAAAAAATTATGCAGTAGACATAACTGTGCTTCTCATTGAATTGTTTCGTAATCGTGTAGTCATTTTATTGAATTTGTGGACGCTGATCAGAAATTGTTGCTTTATTCTCATTTTGTTTGAAAAATAGTCAGAATTTTAATTACAGAAGTATGTTTCCTTATTGAAGGACCCGGATTTATTTGAAGTAAACTGTCACTGTAATAAGTGGTGGCTGGTGTAGTTGCTTACACAGTTATAGCAGATTGCATCCATCCAAGGATTGTATTGGATTCGGCCCAAATTTAGAAAAAAATTATGGATTGATTGGATTGGGTCAGAAGTTTTTCACCACCATTTGTCATGTTATATTGTATGATGTAACTACAGCAATCAACGAAGGAGTGGAATTTGTGGGTCTAGTTTTATAACATTTCTAAGTTATATTACATTTTCTGCATTTAATTACGTTTTGACGTATTTTTTGACATTGAAACATTTTTATTCGTGTGCAAGTAATGCTTGAAAGGTTGGTGCTGTGACGTATGGTTATGGTGCTGTATGTGAGTTAATACCCCATAGGTAAATGAAATGCTTTAAGAAAATGTCTGAGATCAGGCATATGGATTAGATTGGATTGGATTGGATCGCATGACGAGCTCTAGCTGTTGAATGTTTGTCTGAGAGTTGCTAGCAGCTGGTTGTTGTAGTATGCTGGTCGTTGTCTCAGTCTTTGACCGAGAAGTGACTGTTCGACGTGCTGCTGCGGCTGCCTTCCAGGAGAACGTCGGTCGACAGGTTCAGACGCTTCAGATTGACTCTGTCCCATTACTGTGTCTTGTTCAGTCATTTGCTTTACATTGAATTTACTTCATCTGGTACAACAAAATTACCTCCCTGTGAATGACAGTTTGCCTTTTTCTGTCGTTGCATGTCACGTTTCTTTGCAAGTGTCATTTTTTTAGATGTTTGTTGCATTTTGTTAATTTTTTGTTATTGGTTATTAATGGTCGAAAGTGCTTTTCAGCACCTTGTAAGAAGTTTCACAGCTCACTAACAGATGCAGCATTGACACTTGAAAATTACCCAGTTGCCCAAAATCCATGACAATGTCTGTTTCGGTATTGATTACTACTGCTTTTACGATACTCTGCTATTTCTGTGATATTTATCTAGTGCATTATTATCAGTTAACTGTTACACTTGGGCCTTATGTTTGTAAGTTGCCATAACGTTATTGTGGTGTATGCAATGTCTAGGGACAGTTTCCACATGGCATTGACATACTGAGTGTTTGTGATTATTTTGCTGTCGGCAACCGAGTAAATTGCTATCTGGAGCTCAGGTCTATATTAGAAGCAGTTTTTTGTTGTATGCTACAGTTTCTTGTCGATATGTCGACAGTATGTCGAAAATGTCGATATGTGATTGCTGCTGTTTGCCAGCATTTGTGTTTTTAAATTGTGTTTACGTTATGTGTTGCTGTGTAAATAAGAGCTAGTTGTGTGCAAGATTTTCAGTAAGTTATAGTTCGTCGTGAAGTCCTTAGAAGTGAAATGATCTCGTGATTGCTAAATTGCCAGCGTGTGAAAGTGCTGTTTGTTTTTTAAACTAATTTAATGTATGTATTTCTGTTAAACTCCGTTGATTGGTAACGTAGTAACATCTAGCCTGTGTTAGGTCTTTGCAACTATTCCCAGAATTTCACATTTGAGGCAACCCCTTCTAACTGTAACTGGATTAACGTTAAACAGATATTCGTAGCTGTAGCTCTGTATTCTCTCTGTTTGTTGTCTTTTTTGAGTTGTGTAATTAAAGAGCTATAAGACAATGTGTTGGGGTCATTTTTGTTGTAATTGTGGATATTCTTGCAGTATGTCGGGCAGTGTGTTGTCTGTATGCTGTAGTGTGTACGTGGCTCAGTTTAGTGAGTACACAGTGCCGTTGATTGACCACTTGCTGGAATTTAAGATCGGACACTGGGACTTGTGAGTTCAGTATTTTACCTGCTTTTCCTAACTTTCTATTGACTGAATAATGTGCATGTAATTCGATTAGTTTCATGTATGAAGTGAGACTTTTGGCAGTAAAGCTGTTAATAAGCACAGGGTAATTATATTGCCGTTATTATCCAACAGAACTCAGGCCATTGCCAGATTGAACTAATCAAACTAATTGCGTTTAGATCAGTAAGAGAATTTTTTGTCAACTGATATCTTGGGAAGTACGATAGACAGGAAACTGTAATTCTGTGGTATGAGGTTGCTGCCCATTTGATCTAGGACTTGGATTGTTTTAAGGAAGTAAATAAAAATTGCTGGCAAAATTTGTTTGATCTACATATAATTTCACTGCAAATGAGCATGAATTTGTAATAAAGTAGGCAATGTGTCACATATTACTTTTATGCTCAAGCATAGATTTATCAGCACATGATTGAGTGTGAATCTGCTGTCAGAGCTGCAAGGAGAGTTTGAGAGATGAAGGAACCTCGCGTGTAAAAAATTGCTTTGTTTGTGCATTAAGAGCAGTTAGAGAATTGACAGCCAAGGCTCTCAGCAGACTCACAGTCGGGGCACCGGAATACATGGCCTCAAATGGTCGGTTTTTTCTACTTTTATTCTGGTTCTTAAAGTAAGCTAGTCTGTCACATGTTTTAGTAAGTGGTATTTCTGTGATGTAAGATACAGTGTTTGCTGTTTAGCTGTTTTTTGTCTCATTGTTACTACAAGAACTCCCAGTTGTCAATCGTTAAGTGATAAATGGCAGTATCAGCCATTGATATTGTGGTTTAGACTGGTTATGTGTCGTTAATGGCATGTGCTTGCAATAGCATGCTACTCCAGCAATGTGGAACAGTGTTCTTGAGATCTCTCTGCAGTCACTGGCTATCCTGTGTAAACATGTGCAACGTGTATATGTGTTTTTTTCCAGAAAATAGAAAATAGTTTACTGTTATTTTTATCTGCCATTGTATTTGAATATTTTCCTGTTTGGAGTTTAAAAAATTAAATAGTTTTTCTTTGTGTTTGTCAATGTTGTGTGTTTAAATTTATTTTCATCTTTACGATTGTGAGTCAGGTAGCTGATGTGCATTCATATTCACGGAATAGAGTTTTTGACTTGCATTATATGCATTAGTTGATTTATAAGTAGTCACTTTTTGTGTGCACGACTGTATTAATCACTAGTCTTATCATGTTGGTACTTGTATTATATTTGCTGTTATATGATGTGCTATGTAGTTGTGCCACGGCTACTGAAGAAATGTCTAAGTCCTGAGTTGGACATGCATCACGGTGCAACTGTTGCCCTGGCGCACACTCTTCATGCTCTCTATCAGCTTCACACCAATTCTTCACCAGCCAGGTTTTCTGCATTTCTTGCTTTTGTTGTGCCACCATCCTAAGAGGCTGCATTATGGGTCTGCCCACTTGTCCACCTTTTTGTTTTATATGGGCTCTTATCTTGAAGATGAAAAAGTGCAGAAAAATAAAAAAAATTTGTGAATGTTCCCATTATCAGAAATATATCCACTCTGCCAGTTTTCAGTCTAAAGGTAAAATATCACACCTGTTGCATGTCAAAAACCTCACCAGATGACGCATATCTCTCATAAATGTTTAGGTGTGGTTCGTGTCACGAGCGGACAGCAGGCTGGCTCGCAGCCTGTCAGACGCAGTGCTAACAGTGTAAAAGTAGACTTTTGATTGAAATTCTAGTGCTCTGTGACCGTAGCTATGTGAAAGGCCACATAATGTGCCGATGCCATTTCATATTTTTGCTTGCTGTATTTTAAATGTGTAATCTCATAAGGCGAGTTCAGGACTAGTGCTGTCAAGGATGACTTTCTGAGCTTATTGTAAAGTATTGTGTTATTGTAAAGTGTTGTGTGTGGAATTTTGTAGGCAGCTGTTTGATGTTCTTGATAACTCCGTACAGCAGGAGCTGCTTGCACTCACATCAAAGGTTTCATTGTTTTATTTTTCTTATTTATATAAGCACCCACGAATTATCAGTTGGGTTTCAAAACCATTTGGCTTACGTTTGACATGCATTGTTCAGTTTCTAGAAGCATAAAAGCTAGTTTACAACTATTTAACATGCTTTGAAGATGCTTTTTACTTCAAGACTACTGTATTGCTGTCGAATTTTCTCTCATGAAGCAGTAAACTTTAGATTTAATAGTCGTACAAAATCACGGAAACTTGCTTCTGTCATTCTCTATGTGAAATTTGATATACTGCAGTTTACACATTTGTCAAGTTTACACATTTTGACATGAATTTTCAATGCCTATTCTTGGTTTTAGTCTATCATTTTTTACAGAAATATCCATGTTTTACTGTAAGCTTTACATTAATACTGCTAGTTGAATGTGGTATGTGTTTGCAGCTGCAAGAAGCAAGATATTTTAAAAGCGTTTCTGCCTCATTGTTGGCGAACTCCTACTGGAGCGTAGTGGTGTCTAGTAGAGGCATTGGCAGTGGCAGTGAAATAATGCGTAGTGCTTGTAAGTGCTTTGGGTTGATCGATTTGTTTGATATGTTTGGTGTTTGGCAGCAGATGCTGGATATACATGTATAAACAATGATTACATTAAGTTTGCAATTTACACAATACTTAAGTAGCACCAAAAGTCACTAAAATTGTCCCAAATTCTTCAGTTACAATCAATCTTTACAATCAAGTTTCTGCAATAACTTGCTGAAAGATTTGCAGCAGCAATGCAGAAAGCGAGAGAAAATGTTCCTTCCCTTCCCCTCCCCTC
>Ga0209454_1004549_pt1 | contig 10394 bp, 9 predicted proteins | sample WorMetHERISLAND1_2_FD_187400 | JGI IMG/M metagenome (GOLD analysis project Ga0209454, IMG submission 187400) | Marine gutless worms symbiont microbial communities from Max Planck institute for Marine Microbiology, Germany - Olavius geniculatus... | ecosystem: Host-associated > Annelida >... | reverse complement strand
TCCCTACTTTGACTCTTCTAGGGAACGAAAATTTGGGGGAAAGTGAACTTTTGCTCCATTGGAAATCTTGCTGTCTGTTGGAGAATTTCAACTCCCCCCCCAAAAAAAAAACTGTTTTAACCAACGACGCCGCTGACGATAGGCGGATGTAGCGATTGTCGTCATTCGTCAACATTCTAGACTCGATACAGAAAGTCACTAACCAGATAAAACATTAGCAGCAACAAATGATGTGTGACATACTTTTTCTGGGGGGGATATAGCCTACGTTTGAGACAAACATGGTGTCACTGAAAATGCCTTGCAAACAATAATAGCATTATTGGTTCTTTCGTCACTGCAGAACAGGTCCTCAAAGCAGCTCCGGTCAGTGAGTGAGTGAGAGAGAGTAGGGTTTTACCTCCCGCACGACACAGTATACATGTAGGTCATTTCAGGGACTGCCTTTCCAGGCAAAATGCACGTACACATAATAACGAAACAAAAAGTTTAACCTTTACACAAAGTTTAACCTTTATGAGACACAAAACCTAAAAACAACCAAAACCTAACATGGGCGCAGGCATCGACCGAAAAGTATGGCAGAAACTGGGGAATCGCGGGCCCGGTGTATTATTCAATTGCCCAGATCGTTCTACATGGAAAACGTCAAAAAATTCGTGGGTCACTTTCTCAGCAAGACGCTCATAGCATGTTATCAGAAACACATAGCAACGGATCTACTTCTGTTTGTTTGGAGTCTAGCGAAAAAATGTGAAAAAGCAAACTGGGGCACGGCAGTTGGAAGCGGGAGAAACCAGAAAACAGAAAACAAAAAGATCAACGATGTGAAAGCGGCTACTGGGGAAAGCAAAAGAGTGTAAGTTTACAAAGCGGCAGAAATGAACTGAACCGAACTAAACTGACAGTTCCGTTGCGTTACGCGGACACGGACAGTACAAAGCGAACGAGCCGTCAGTTCTGTTCACTGCGTTCGCTCTGTTCGCGACTTAATGCACGCACGTCTCGCGGTCGTGAAAATTAAGTCGGCAGCAAAAATCACATCACCGGCAGGCAGCAAAACATGCAGACACTGACGTTCCTGCGGGCCTCGACTTGCAATTTATACTATATCGCTTTACGCATGACTCAAGTCAGGGGTGAAAAAAACCAGATTTATTGAGAACATGGGCATGTCTTTAGTGTTTTAAGTTTTAAAATTTAAAATGGTAGAAAAATCTTAAAATCCATGAAGAACATGCTACACATTATTTTCTATGTGACATCGTTTTTGCTGCGAGAATGACGAGACGTCAAAACTCATAAACCTTAACATAAAATTAAATTCGATTGATCGCACAATACGTAAGAAATGTAAAAAAGCTAACATTTCGACTTTTTTGACTTTTTTAAGGTATTAAAAAAATTTTTTTTAACAGTTTTTGCCTCAATTTTTCAGCCCTGGTTCCCGCTAGTCCTGCAATCAGTTCGCGCTGAGCGCAGGTATAAGCCTGCAGGATTTCTTGTCCTGCGCTTTTCTTTGAAGACAGGCGTTATATAATAATTACATCAGAGACGTCACGAAAGCCAGCAGAATCGGGCTTCCGAGGGTAGAGAGGGGAAAACGCCCCATAGGGACGACAGCCAAGGATAACCATATGGCGCTGCAAACACGCAATGCCGATATCACACTACACAAGCGCGTACATGATCAGCACATCAGCCAGGTAGGGAGAGTGTGGGGGGTCTTTTCCCCTCCGTCCAGTGCCCCCCTCACGCCACGGACACATCCACGTCGCTAATTAATGGAGGAGGGGAACTGAGACCGAGCGTACCTGTAGCCGGGGGCGCCGAATACGCCTGCGTGCGCCAGCCCATAGATTTCTAGATGTAATAGCATCCATATATTATAGGTGTCTCTATGGGCAGACACACGAGCGCAGCTGAATGTCAGAGGGTTGCGCGGGCTGGCGACAAATCGGCTTAGACGACGTCGTCGACGTCATCGTCATATAAACGAGTTTATCAGTGATATTTCTTCACCTGTGGGGCCACACAACCCCCTGTCATAATTGCGACGAGGCACGGAACGTTAAGTCAGTGCTGTATCGTGCACGCAGTGCGTTTCTCGTAGTAGTTTTGGTCAGCTGATTCTCAGGAAAAAAGTTAAAATTTTTGCCGTCAGGCGAAGAGCCCGTTGGAGAGCTTACAGCACTCCCCCGATTTCTAAAGCTAGATTTCAGGGGTCCTGCTTCTATGAGAATGAAGGAGAAAGAACTAGAAATTTGGGGCAAAGCCCAACGTGAGTCCACCCGGCGCCGTAAGTTTGATTGGGGGTCGGTTAAGGGGGCTCACATTCCTTTCGTAGGAAAGTCACGTGGTCCGGACTCCAACGCATTAGCATATGCAGAACGCGGTGTCGACTTAGGGTAGGTAGACATTAGCCAACTGAACGTTGTCGCTAGTGGACCAAAGTTCACCAAATTTCTTTTTTTCAATGCGGGAAGGATGGTAGTTGATAACGCCGTTTACCGCTTGTCGATATCTCCATTCGTTCCAGAGATATTCGCGCTCAAAGTTGAAAGTTGTCCTAAATCGCGCCGAATTTTGGAGATTGTTCGCTATCCCAAATTTTAAGGGGGGCGGAGCACCCCAAAATTTGTACGCACGTTATCAGCCCCACTTAGCACTACGTCACGTGGCAAAGTTTCATTAGGCTACTCCTTTTGGCTTTAAAGTTATAGTCGTTACAATTAAGGCCCATTTTTGACCCCCCTTTGAAAAAAAATTGTAAGAAGCCCCCGTCCCCGGTGGGGGGTGCGCTAGTAAGACTTGGTCATTCGCTAGCGCGTGTAAAAATTTGGGGCGCAGCACCCCCTAGGGGCGAAATATGGTATTTCGAAAAAGTCGATTTGGGTGGGTACGATTTCACCGCATAATCTTCGTGATTAGTGGGCCTATGTTCACCCGACTTTCATCACCCAACGCGGGAGGAATCGCGGTGCAAAACCTCCTAGTCCGATTTTGAATATCTTAATCCGTTCCAAAGATATTCGCCGCCAAAGTTCGAAGTCGTCCGAAATCGGGCCAAATTTTGCATGTTTTTGCCCTTAAATTTTTTGGGGGGAAGGCCCCCAAAATTTTGGACCAGCATTATAAACTTCGGCCTAGTGCTGACCACCGTGCAAAATTTCGCGCCGATCGGCCGACGCATCTCAGCGATCCTATGATTGAAATAAAAAATTTAAAAAAACATCTGCAGCAAAAAATTAAGTCCTTCCGAAAACTATCGTTTCCGGGCGAACTAAAGATAGGTCTACAGAAACGGAAGAACAAAGGCAAGAGACGGGAAAAGAAATGGGAGTGGAAGAAGACGAAAGACTGAAGAAAGGAAAGGGTTGACAAATGACGACAATCACGACATTCGCATGCTGTCAACTACTACACGCTTGTTAACAGTTATTTGCCCGCCCCACAGCCTCAAATGTCATCGAAATGGTCCAAGGTTGTTCTTCTACAATTTTCTACAATTGCATTATTTGGAGCCGACGACAAAAATCCTCAAGAGAACATCAAACTCTCACAGACCCAGTTTGCTGCCATTTCCATTATGTCTACGCGTTTGCCATGGATAAGGAAGGAAGACCAGGGATATTCCCTGAAATGATCTTCAGTGAGTTGTGAACTGCTGAAGTCCGACACTTGAAGCTCAATTATTGCGGTAAGTATCTTGGCAAAATTCCGTAGCAAACTGAGACTAGAGGGGACTGTCCCCAGTACATTCATTTCTCCCTGACACATGTCTACTACACTAGGCCTACGTACACGTTGCGGGGAAGTTCTCACTTAGGGAATTGAGGTTCTGAACAAAGGAAAACGTCGGGAACACAACCACAGCCATACGTACGAAGCTCTATCATCATATAATGCACACTATGACACAAAACAAACCAATCAACCCCACACATAGCCAGGGGTTGGACATGGGGGAGGGGCAGACCGAGTCCAAAAGACCTGAAAATCGAGGCTTAAGAGTGAGGGTTGGTTTCTTGGGGAGAGGGTCACAAACGCAATTTCGGCATAAAAACGCCCACACGAAATACTTTACGGGTATGAATTGCGACGTTTACAACTGAAGTTTAAGGTGGTTGCCCCCCCCCTATCATCCGCCCTGGCTACGCCACTAAACGAGGTCCGAAATTTCCAGCATCTTCAAGTAGAAATTCTGGGAAGTGGAAAAAAACTACTAGTCCCTTTTGATTTCGAACAAAATGCGAAATTACTCGACAGTCAAGTGGAAGTCAGACTGCTATCTCACATACACGAATGTTACAATAATTCACTCGTGTAAAACAGGCATGGAAGTGTTAGCTTTACGAACGCTCAACTGTTAGCCCTACTGTCGTTAAGGTGACCACTGTCCTGGCATGCAGGTGAACCGGGTTAAAAACCGCAAAAAACCCAACCTGTCGGCATTTTATCAGAAATAAGTTAGAGGTGGATTGCGGTGGGCTTTAAGCGGACGTACCCTCAAAAATGGCGTTTTTTCAGCATGTACGGGTGTGCCTGAATTGTGCAGTTTGTGCTAGAAAATTCCCATGATTTCACCTCAAATTTATCTCATCCCTTCTTGGCCTTTACTGCACTCACGCCGTGACTTATCCCGACTTTCCAGCAAATGAAAGAAAGCCAAGTTTTCATCAAGCCAACAAAAGCACCTTTGACATTCCATTTCTTTTCCAGGTCGTGCAAAATACCTGAACATGTGATCACCCAATCTTTGCATGTACACATCCTCACGATGCATTGCAAAACATGCAAAAAAACAGAAAAAAATTTCACCAACAGAAACAATGCAGAAATGCCCAAGCTTTCTTACTATCGGAAGCAACTTCAATACACAACATTAAATATTACAATAATAATTGACATGCTGTGAATTATACAAATACAAATTCATCCAAAAGAATAATATTTACAAACACATTATCATCATAATATCGACAATATTCGCACTATTATCACATATACAATTGATGACGTTATTCACCATAAATACAAAACGGAATGTTGTCCATTGAAACACTAAAACACATCATAGAGCATATAAATCACTGTACAGTGGGGCATATATTGCAATCAATCCAACTACGCACTGATATGTGCAAATACTTACAATAATGATAAAATTAATAATAACAAATGACAATACATTATAAGTAAGATAATGCAGCACATTATGCAGCACATTTTAGTGCTGTTAGGCAATGCGAGGAAGCAATACGAGTAACTCACATTAAAGAAATCACGCAAAAATTCACCTAGGAAAATTCATTCTTGCAAAAGCCAGCAATGCCCAAAAGATGACTTTTGTAATAACTGGCAATGCCGAAGCTGATTTCTGGAATACCTCAAGGCATTTCAAGAGAACACTTTGGAATATCTGATGACACAATAGGTTCCATGGCGAAATAGTGATTTCAAACATTAAAATGCATGATGGAAGTAGCATACATGACTAGGCAACAGTAAAATGGTATCTTTAAAAAACGACTACAACGTACTCAAAATAATCCCGTAAAACATAATACTGCACATCGGATCGAACACTACAAATATAGCCGATAAAATGCTCTCTGACTGACTGAGTGCAATGGCAAAAGAAGTGTATAAATTATAACTGAATCAAAAAGCTGAAATCAAACACAAAAGACTTCAGCCAAATAATCCAGAAGGACGTTGGGTAAGCCAAAACATCTTGAAACTCATTATCATAGCTGACATTTTGTGCACTCTTGATATTATTTTTGACTACAGCCACTGTCCGTCAATGACTAGCTGCAAACAGCACACAGTACTCCAAAGCAAAAGCCTGTGGAGAACTCACTGAGCGATCAATAGTTGGCAAAAAACACACACGACCAAAAATCACAACCTTCTGAGTGTCGTTGTCAACTAACTATCGGCACTTGGCAATGTACTATGGTACCAACGTTTACCATCATCTAGCATTCATTTAACTAGCACAGTGGCAGCTGACGACACACTACTTAAATACATACCCGGAGAATCTGAGCTGAAAACTAAACTGGGAACTACCGACTGACATTTGGCAAATACTTCTCTCTATCTCCCTAGAAAACTTCCAACTCTTATGAACTATCACGTTACTTACTACTAACTAAAGTTTGGCAGACGTTTCCCACCACAGGTGGTGCTCGGTCTGCAGTTACCGGGCAGCTGAGCATTTCTCCTCCCTTGTCCCACCCGTTGGGGCACATTACGTATACCTTTCCCTCATTCATTCCCCATAACATTCTCCTTTATCCTTGTCATTCCCCTATCAACACTCACCCTCCTATCTTTCACCTCATAACCGTACCAAGAATAACTTTTCTACTAGGAAACCAGCCAAATCCCTACATTCATATATTTTCAGCTAATTCTCTGCCCCTTCCAATCACTTGCGTGATACCCAAGTCCCAATTTTAGAGTCTTGCCCCACATCATTATCTCATACCACACAAAGCGTATGTTCAATATCGGTTGTTTAGATCTAGCAATAAATGGCGGTTACTTTACTTCAAAATGCTCGCAAACACTTCCCTAGCTGCAGATGAGCGTCACCTATGGCTGTTTGAATACACAGAATTAACTACCGTAGCACTTGACCGGCAATCGTGTGACGACCTCAGTTCGTTCGCGTTCGGTTCAATTCTAATGCCCGGCGTCGCTGATTTCGACCGGTTTCATCATCGGCAGCTGGACGGCCGTGTGCTGCGGCGCCGGCTGGTGTTGTGACGATGCATCGACGAGGTTGTTGATCTTCGCGAGGGACGTCGTGTGCACAAGTCCACCGTGCAGCGATGAGCGGCGCTGAGCCCGTGAACCAATCAGATTCTCGTCAGAGGCAGGTGCTTGTTTGACTGGCGTCGCCTTGCGTCTCAGCCACACGTGACGCAGCGCCTGCACAGTCAAACTCAACTATTTACTACTTAGATACAAATGCCAGTAGTCAAGGGCGTCCATCCCCCTCCGCGCAAGAAAACAATCTTCAAAATCTTCAACCCAAGTCGCATCAAGCCCTCCCCCTCCATTCTCCGTCCGTCTTATCCTCCCTTCTCCAGTCCTTTCTCTCCTCTCTCCCCCCTCCCAAAGCAGCTAGGGTCTGGTGAGACTGTAAGCTCTCGCAGCGCAGCGCCGCAAGCCCGAACAAAAACGTTGCTTGAGCTGTTCAAAGTTTACATCAGTTTGCTGCAAAATAAGAGGAAGTCTGTTCCGCATTATTTGATCATTTAAATACTATTAGATTAACAGTAACGCGTGCACTAGCCTGCGGCGGGGTCATGCGGTCGGCCGGCTCCCAGACAAGGCAGCGCTGCACGAAGTCAACAAACGCCGACTCCACTCCGCCAGTCTTCAATGCCGTCGACAAGTCCCTGGTAGCGGGTGGTCCTCGGTACTTGCCACGCCGTGACCGACCCCCCACCATCTGTTCCCCGCCGTCTGACGTCTCGGTCAGGGCGCAGTAGCGCGGGATGCCCTTCGAGCTGATGAAGTTGCGTGCACGCTTGCACGTCGAGAGAAAGCGCGCCGGAGGCATTCCACACAACTCGATGATACACGCCAATTGATCGGCTTCGTCCTCGCCTGTACAGTTCCATTCACACGCAAGGTAAAGTCCTTCCCGAGCCATAAAATAAAACCCACAGGCCAGCGTTGACTTCCGTTTCCTCAGCCCTCAGTTAGACACCGGTTTACACGGCGAGACCACAGATATGGGGCTAGTGCATCGCCCGGTGTGCCTATTGACGTCCCAGCATTCGACAGTAGGCCGACTCATTGCTCTTACCCACAGAGGGATGGCCAGCCTGAGTTGATCTGGGTTGCTGGTTCGCTGGCGCGAAAAATGGATGGCCGCATAGTGCGCTGCGGTATCACTAGCTCATGCAAATCAGCTGCCGCTTGCGAGACTTGTAAAGCGCTTCTGGCACGGGCGTGTCTCGTTTAAGCGTTATAAAAAGTACCTAACTTTACCTTTACACTGATCAAACGATGCAGACCTGGGAAGAGCGGACATCCAGTGGCCAGTTCAGCCAGTATGCAGCCGAGGCTCCACATGTCAATGGGCAGACCATAGCGCGAGCCCAGTATCACCTCGGGCGCACGGTAGAAGCGCGACTGAATGTACGTGTAGATGCGCTGATGCTCGTAACAACTTGAACCAAAGTCGATCACCTGGACCGACCACAGCACACTGATCCGTCATACGTAATACGCACTGAGGTTCAGGGGCTTCTATCCCCACAAATATAAAATCGAAATCAGTCTTAAGTCCCCTCATATCTTTCACTCCTCCCTCATCGCCTTTCCCGCCCCATTTTCTCCCACCAACTTTCCTTCCTATCATTTATCCCCACCCCCTTTTCTTCAATATTTTCCCTTCCGCGTCCCACCCTTTTCTCCTACTTTTTGCACTCCATCCTCCTCTCCCCTTCCTGGGGGCCCAACAATCTTAGTCCAGCTAGGAAGTCTGTGGGAGCGCTGTAAGCCCTCCCAGTGGGTCCAGACAGAGCGCCAAACGGTTTGTGATGCACTTTGAGCTAAAACAGCCCTTCCAGTAATAGTAATTTCGCATACACTCTTAGTCAAATCCCCCCTTGTTTTTGACTGGACGCAAGCTGTGCCAACTACAGGGAACTTGGAAGCCTCTGGTGACGTTAAACGAAGCCAAACTCGAGGCTGGGTTTCCACGCAACGCGTAAAGACGTACACCAATTTTTGGACCGACTGTTTTTCAAGTTCAGCTAAGCTACATTGTCTGCCCTATGGCACGGGCTGGCGTCTGACGTCTGTCTGTCTGTCGTCTGCGTGTAACGGATGTATTGTAGCTAAACGATGAGAGATAGGGCTTATGTTGTGATTGATCACTAATAGGAATTCACATACTGTCTTCGAAATGACACGAAAATCACTGACTTTGGATGACCTTGAAGGGCCATTGGCCCACTACGCACTACTGTGGCTAAACGCTAAGTCGTAGGTGGTCAGCGATGGTGCCGTTTGATAGGGCGATGGCGACTTTCTATAGGTAGTCAATTATAGTAACCATGTCTGCATCAGCAGCGGTTTTGCCGCAATTTTCATTGCAAGATTTCAGTCTATTAGTCGCCATATCTCAGAAATGGTGAGAAACAGGGCAAAAGTTGCTAACGATCACTAACAAGAAGTCGCATATTGCCTTTCAAATGACGCAAAAATCATTGCCCTTCATGACATTGAAGAGTCATTACACACTATTGTGGCTAAATGGTCAGTCGTAAAGAGGACAACAATGGTGCGGTTAGATAGGGCAATGGCGACTTTCCATAAGCTGTCAATATGTCTCCATCTGCAGCAGTTAGTTCGCAATTTTCAATGCAAGGTTTAACCTATTAGTTGCCGCATCTTAGATACGGTGAGAGAAAGAGCCAACGTTGCTATTAACCACTAATGGGAAGTCGCATAAGCACTTTCAGAAAGATGAAAATCATCGACCTTCGATAACCTTGAAGATCAGTACGCGCTACCGTGGCTAAACGGCACGTCGTATCTCAAAAAAGGTGACCGATAGCGCTGAGGTTGCTATTGCCTTGCCTTGAAGTAGTCCGTCGACTTGAAGATGACGCTGCACGAGCTGATAGTCACTTGTGGCTTCGTAAATGACTTCATAATCCGAAGTCAGAGGCGCACACACGGTTGCATACACGGCAGCACGGACTGCTTGTCGTTGAAGCGGCAGCGGCATGCCGGCGTGTACGACGTTCCTCTGCATCCTGGGTATACTCCGACGAGAACGTGTCCAGACCGACCCTGCAGGTGTCCCGCCGTGTCAACCTGTCTGCTGCAAGGGATTCCAACCGACCGGCTGGAATGTTGCACTTCGCGTGGTCGGAAAAGGTTGCTCTTTTAATCACTAACAGGCGTTCACGTTTGCTGCCCTTCGGACACCGGCATACGGTCAGCCTACCCTAGCGACAGCTGGGCTTCTTGTATGCTTTTCTTTTGACCGTTGCGTCGTTTGCGTCTGTGCGTCATCGCGTCCGTTGTGCACTTTTCGTTGTCCGTTGCGATTGATCCGTTGTCCGTTGGCACCTTTGCGTTAGCTGTAATCTTTTCTTGCGTCATTCGCATCAGCTGCGTCAACAGGTGGGCGTTGCGTGCGTTTTGTTGGATGAAAACTAAGCTTTAACAGTATTTGCCACAGTTGTAAAAAAGTTAAGTAAAAATAACTAGAAATTTGGGGCAAAGCCCAACGTGAGTCCGCCCGGCGCCCTAAGCCGATGTCGATTGGGGGAAATTAGAGGGGGGGGGGTAAAATTTTCCTGGCATCAAAGTCACGTGGCCCGAACTCAAATGCATTGGCATACGCCGAA
>Ga0209454_1004548_pt1 | contig 10395 bp, 7 predicted proteins | sample WorMetHERISLAND1_2_FD_187400 | JGI IMG/M metagenome (GOLD analysis project Ga0209454, IMG submission 187400) | Marine gutless worms symbiont microbial communities from Max Planck institute for Marine Microbiology, Germany - Olavius geniculatus... | ecosystem: Host-associated > Annelida >... | reverse complement strand
GGGGGGGGAGGGAAGTGAGGTGCCGGTTACTTGGGTTTTGTAGATATCCAAGTTCCATTATTCCACCATTCCACTCGGGGTTTAAGGTAAACGCCACTCCTCTGGGGTGAACTCAATGCCGGGCCTGCCGCGGCGTCTTGTCGGGTCGTAGCTCGCAGAGCGACCTGTGGGGTCGTAGCTCGAAGAGCGAAACCCCAAGCCTGAAGCGCAGCGAAGACGGGTCCCCAGGGCCTGGATTTGATATGTCATCCCGTGAGGCGGGGGCTTTCCTCATATCCCCGGCACGGTTCGGGGTCGCTGATTGCCGGTCAGCCGATATGCTGCGGCCGGGCTCCCATAAGATGATCAATGCCAAGCTCATCGAGCTTTTCAGGCATCGGGATACCATTTTCAGCCCACCCCATCAGATGATAATAATAGCGTTTGGCTTTTTCCATTTCTTCATGGCTCAGGCATTTGTCAGACAAGGCGCCATCGGTCGTAGGCTGGAAGCAGCGCTCCGGAAGCTTGTCATCCTTTGCTGAAAGCCCTTCCCTGACGTTGAACAGCCGGGACATGGTCAGGATCCGCTCAGCGATCCTCATATGCTCCATTACGCTGGTATCCCACCCGGTGACCGATGCGGTTAATTCTGCATATTGCGAGTAGGAATAAGGAAGAAAATGGCAAAGCACCAGTGAATCGGCAACAATCCGTTTGGTCTGCAGAACTTTGAACAATGCCACTTTTTTGGGGCCAATGTCCTGGTACGGTGCCGGCTCGAATCCCAGCGGAAGGGCGTCGGCGACAGTTATATTTGGTTGCTCGGTCATCTCACAGTAAAAGATGTCAATCAGGCTGTCCATGTGGTCCGCGCCATGCGGATTCACCATATAGCCGAGCCCGAGCGCTTTGCTGAGCCTGGGCTCATGCATCGCAAATTCAAGATTTTTCACGTGCATGGCAAAAGCATCGCCCCCTCCGCCGAGCCTTTCCGCTGCCCGGGCAGAGCCCTCTGCGAGCAGATCGCCGATACCCTCTCGACGGGCGATAAGTTCGATCATCATGAGCATCGCATCAGCGTTTCCGAATTTCAGCTCAATACCCCCGGTATCTTCGGACGTCAAAAGCCCATTTTCAAAACATTCCATGGCGAAAGCGATGCTTAGACCCGTTGAAATGGTGTCAAGAGAATAGGCATTGCACAATTCGCTTCCCTTGGCGATGGCCTTTAGATCGTCGACACCGCATGCCGACCCGAGCGCCCCCAGGGTCTCATACTCCGGTCCACCATACGCGCGATCTACTTGATAGGGCTCCTCACACTCGACTATCTTTTTGCAGCGAACCGGGCAGCCAAAACAGCCATCCATCCCCACGCCAATTTTCTCTTTTAATGTCACCGCGTTGATCTTTTCGGCGCCCGGGAAAACGCCGTCGCGAAAATTTCTGATCGGCAGGTTGCCCAATTGTTCGAAACGGGCCATGGGTGAACCTGTACCAAAATCCGAAAAGGTCTTTACAAGTTCCATGTTCTCCTTAAGCCAGCCGACCATCTTTTTGACGCCGCCGTTATTCGCGATCGGCGGCATATTGTCGCCTCGCACAGCCACAGCTTTTAAATTCTTGGAGCCCATGACGGCACCCGTGCCTCCGCGGCCGGCCGCATCAAAAAGTCCGTGCATCAGGCAGGCGTACTTGACCATGTTTTCGCCCCCCGGCCCAATCATGGCCACGCGGATCCTGTCATCAGCCAGCTCGGATCGGATGATTTCCTGTGTGTCCTTTGTGTTTTTGCCCCATAAATGGCTGCCATCCCTGATCTCGGCCTGGCCATTATGAATCCAGATATATACCGGCCTATCCGACTTCCCCTCGATAATTAGCGCATCAAAACCGGCTCGCTTAAACTGAGCGCCCCAGTATTCGCCAACTTCGGATTTGGCAATTCCGCCGGTTAACGGCGATTTTGCCCCCACCGTATGGCGGGCACATCCCCCTAATATAAGTCCCGTCAGCGGTCCCAGCGCAAAAATGAGTTTGTTTTCAGGGCTCAACGGATCAATTCCCGGTTTCACTTCACGCAAGAGGTAATAGGCGATCCACCCGGTTCCCCCTAAATATTTCCGGCAAAATGACTCATCAATCTGCTCTGTGACGATTTGTCTATTGGTAAGGTTTATCCTCAGGATCCTGCCGTTATAACCACCGGCTGCATTAACTGACATGTATTATCTCCTTCCGTGGTCCATGCGATAATTTTCTTAATATCAATAAATTACCAACACACCGCTGTCAAGTGACAATCACTTATCAATTCTATATTGCCTATATCAAAAATATTCAGGGCTGTTCAAGAGTGGAATGATTGGGATCTTCTCATGAAAAATCGGAAAATAGAAAATAGGAAATAGAAAAATAGAGGAAAAGAAGATACGGTGTCAAATTTTCATTAGTGACTAATTATCGAAAAATTGTCTTTAATTTTACCTTTCAGCGACACTGCCCCCACCGCTCAAGAATCGAACTACTGCGGAAAGATTGTCCTTAATTGACGCTGTGAAAAATTTGACAACATATAAAACGAGACATATTTGTTGGAGTTAATTCACTGTACTCATCTGGATCAATAGAACGTTATAAATTTATGGAATTTTCCAAACCAAGGAAAATGAAAAGCCCTTGTTTACCTCAGAAAGGTTTATATGGATATTCTCCTTAATGAAATTGAGCAGCGGGTACTCGGCAGCCTCATGGAAAAGGCTCTGTCCACCCCGGACTATTACCCACTCTCGTTGAACGCCCTGACCAATGCCTGCAATCAGAAATCGAGCCGCGATCCTGTGACCTCCTATGACGAATCGACTGTAGAGGGCGCCGCCGCGGGCCTGGATCAAAAGGGTTTGTTGAATCGAAGCAACGTGGGCCGGGTGCCGAAATATGAAGAACTCTTTTCGCAAAAGTACAACTTCGTGCCCAAAGAAGCTGCAGCTATGTGTGTATTGCTATTGCGCGGGCCCCAGACTACCGGCGAAATTCGGAGCCGCACCTCGCGGCTGTGTAAATTCGAAAACCTGGAAGCGGTGCTGAAGACTCTGGAGAACCTTGAAGAATGGGGCCTGGTCAGACGACTTGCCCGTCTTCCCGGCCGCAAGGAACCCCGTATTGCCCACCGACTCGGCGGCGATTCGCACATTGCAGAGCCGGAGGAAGCCTCTCCGCTCAGCATCGGGGCACCCGTCTCGGCCGAGCGGATCGAAAAACTTGAATTGGCAGTAGAATCGTTAAAAAATGAATTAGAGGACCTGAAAAAATCCTTCCGAATATTTAAAGAGAAACTTGGGGACTAACCGAACTAAATATTACGCACACCGATCGATTATAGCTGCTTGTTTCTGGAAGGCATGCCACCGCAAGTATCCAGGGGAAAACTCGGGGACATTCCTCGGATTTACGGTTATCAAATTTGAATGATCTTGGGGGTCAAGGCTACGTTTGATTTTTGACGCTTTTAAGATGACCCCTTTGTTGGGCTAAACAATCTAGTATTTATACGCTTTTTCCATTCCTGCGCTGGAATATCTGCCGGCAAAAGATCGTACTCTAAAAGCTTATCAGGGGAAACCCAGGCGATCATTTCATGATCTTTGAGAAATATAACAGCCGTCACTGTAATTAAGGATATCGCATTCCAGCTAATAGTGAAAGGGAACGAATATTTTATGGCCGTTGTCTTCCGGATAAATCTTTACCGTCACCGCCTCTTTGTTGAGCACGACTTTAACGGCCCGTGATGCTCCCGGTGAATAGATTTTGGTTGCCGATGCAGTACCGGGCACTCCCTCGCTAACCCCTGCGGGCACCTCGCCATCGAGCAGGAATTTGTCGCGCCCGTGTCCGAGATATCCTCGCGGCCGCGATAAAATGACTACCGCGCCGGCTTCTTCGTGCTCGGCGGCAAGCGGATCGAGCCTGAAGTGGATGTAACTGCTGGATCTTGGAAATGGCGTCAGGTAAAAACGGGTGGTTGGATATCCAGAGGCCTCTGCCACGAACTCGTAATACGCCTCAGGATCCGCGCTAAAAGGCCCCCACATGCCATCATCAGCGGTGATGATACTTCGCACGGCGTCGCCCTGACGTTCCCCCGTATTTGGATTCACCTCATAAACCTCCACCTTGACGCCGGCAAGCGGCAGGTTCGTGTACCAGCCGTTGGCGCTGCCGCAAAGCATACCATTGAGAACCGCTTTGTCCTCCGGCACGATATCGAGCTTCGACGGTGCCCGGCCGGTGATGACCCGAAAGATTTCTTTAAAGGCATCTTGATGGAAAGCGACTTCACGATGGTCCAATCCAGGCAAAACAAGATTGAGGGCACCCCGCAGCTCCGGACTTTTGCTGTCGACCCCGGTGGGTTTGCCGGGCTGCCCGATGAACTCGCCTGTGGGTTGGGCATACTTGTCGTTTGTATCACTGCGGGTGGTGACAAACAGGACGTCCGGATGGACCTCACTGATAGCATTGAGTCGTGCCAGAAAATACCCCATACCATTCCATTCGCTGTTAAGGACCGCCGGCGCAGCGAAAACACCATGGTTCGGCGTGCCGCACAAAATAGCCATGGCGGTGACGGCATGCCCGCCGGCAAACTTCACATAATTTCTGATCGTGTTGCCGCCCCGTGAACTGCCGACCAGAATGACCTTGTCTTTCCCGGTGGTAAGCAATGTGCGGGTGACAAACGACGCAAGCTGGGAGGCCTGGTCAACCGTGGTGCTCTGGTTTTCAGCAGGTTTCGTATCGTCACCGGGTGCAATGGGGTGCACCATGTTTACGGCAAACAACAAATCGGGATCGTATCCGTTAGTTTCGAATCGCCAAATCGTAGTGGTCCATAATGCAGCATAATCGCCGTTGCCATGCACAAACACGATTGGTAATTGTTCCGCAGATGCTGATGCTCCTACAGCCAATACAAGGAAAAGCATAGTCGAGACTATAATTCGTTTCAAAGGCGAAATCTTTTTCATGAATCTTCTCCTTTCTTTAGGTTCTATCTGAAAGATAAATACCGGGCTTTGCAAGACGAAACGTGCCAAAGTCTCAACTTCATGTCAATGAATTAATGGGGAAACTGGGGGACATTCGACTAACCGAACTATATACTACGTACACTTATCGATTATATCTGCTTGTTTCAAGAAGGCGAGCCGCCGCAAGTATTCAGTACTAAGAGGAAAAGGCTAAATATAAGGCCTTTAATTGCGTTTACTTTATTGATCTTGGCTTTAATTGCCGGGGCATTTGCTTTTATAAACTCAAGAAAATCAGGCGCTGGTTGCCCGTATCTTTGAAAATTATTGGTTTTTGGTTTATGTTTGGTGTCTCAGGTCTCAGTTCACGAGATTGATAAGCGGACTTCATGTCATAAAATTTGGCAGGACCTCTCAAAAACTTATGTTAACCAACTCATTCATCCACATCCAGGGCGTCGGCACCTTAACAGAACAGCGTCTCTGGGATTCAGGAATCAGGGATTGGGACTCAATATCGGGTGATATCCCGGTCCCTATTTCCGCCGGACGCAAACATTATCTAATAAAGGGCATCGAAGAATCTAAAAATCAACTCGTTAAAAACAATCCGGCATATTTTTCAAACTTGCTTCCATCCAATCAATGCTGGCGACTATTTCCGGAATTCAGGAATTCCACGGTTTTTCTCGACATTGAAACCACTGGATTGGATCGACACTTCAACGAAATCACCACAATCGCGACATATGACGGCCAGGCGATTAAAACTTACATCCAAGGGCAAAACCTGGATGATTTCATGGACGAGATATACAAATATAAAGTGATCGTCAGCTACAACGGCAAGTCTTTCGATATCCCATTCATCGAAAGCCATTTCAATATAAGGTTAAATCATGCCCACATCGATCTGCGGTATATTTTGCACAGCCTGGGGTTCAGGGGAGGTCTAAAAGGATGCGAAAGGGAATTGGGTATGGACAGGGGTGATCTGAGGGATCTCGACGGTTTCTTTGCCGTTTTACTGTGGAATGAATATCGGAAAACCGGGGCTCAGAAGGCGCTGGACACATTGCTGGCATACAACGTTCAGGATACGATAAATCTGGAGAATCTGATAGTGACCGCATACAACACGAAACTCAAGGGTACGCCTTTTTATAAGGAGCTTTTGATCGATGAATATCCGGCTCCGGCCAATCCATATGGAGTTGATTTTGGAGTCGTTGATAAGATTAAGGGTCGGGCACAGATATGGGAACCAGGCCGATGGTATTGATTTCAGAAAATAATTCAGTGAAAACATAGGCGTCAGGATAACTTAGGGGTTTTCTCCGTTGATTAATCATTGTTTCTCATTGCCTTGGTGCCTTCGTGGCTTTTCTTTCCGGTTTAATTTTTTCACTTCGGCCACGCTGCAGAGCCCTGCGGCGTTTAAGGTCGCCATATTTGCCGAATCTTCCAACCATAATGCTCCAAAACCTTGCTTTAATCGGCAAGTATTTTATAAACTTTGTCTCCCTCTCTTGCTTTTTCAGGCACCTTTATGCCGACGCCGTCACCTTTCACGGCTGCTTTTACAGATCTGTGCTCGATCTGCATGGAGTGTACTGTGGACTCAAAATCCGTCGTGTGCCCGAAAACGTGGAGTCTGTCTCCCACCGCCAGCGCTCCGTCCGTTATGACAACGGCAGCGACCGATATTTTGCTGAAATAATTGGCAACGTAACCGATTTTTTTCTCTTTCATAGCGCCCTCCCCCTGTATGAGGTTTGGAACCTGATCTCCAATAAATTCCCCCCTGCCTGTCGAAATATTATAAAAGCCCCGAATGCTGTGATTATTTTTTTAGGATAAATCCACCGGCACCCGGTAATTTTGAGTCTGATTATCCTTTTGTTAGTATTACAAACCAAGCCAATGAATGTGTGGACCATCCGAAGGAGCGTAATAGCTGGATGAGAAATCGAATTCGATTCTGGAAACGGAGCAGCTTTTCAGATCAGGTGGACTTATTAAACTGAAAGGGATTTTCTGCATTTATACTCAAATCGCTGGGAAATAGTCAATAAAATTCAGGGTTCTAGATGGAATTAAGACCTGAGGAACGGTGGGAAATTTTGGGGTGGTGGAACACATGAAAAATATTTAGGTAATAATTGTTCATCTACCCAATTTTAGATCATGGTAAAAACACGATCTTGACCCTCCGCCTAAAGCAGCGAGAAACGCAATTATGTCTTATGTGCGGAGAGAACTGAACAATAGTTTCGATGCTGCGGCAGGTATTGTATAATTTATTCAACAATATTGACAGGTTACTCTTTATGAAGTATCGTACAAAAAATTTCCGGAAAATCAACAGATGCATCTAAAGGAGTTCCAAAATAACCGGGATCGAACAAAATGAATAAAGCTAAAGTTAATTTGCCCTCTCAGAAAATAGCTGAATTTTGCATACAAAACCAAAATGATAGACTCTAGAAAGGAAAATGTATGACAGCTCAAAATCCCTATCTAACAATTGACCAAAAGATAATCGGCGACACCTATACCAGCACTGAAGTCATGGACAACCTGATTACCCTATGCGACGACTTCGGTTCGAGATTCGGCGGAACAGAGGGCGAACGTCAATCCGCCGAGTTTTTCGAAGAAAAGATGAAATCATACGGATTGAGCAATGTCCATCGTGAATCCGTGGCGTATTCGGGTTGGAAACGGGGGGAGGCTGCGTTGGAAATCATAAGTCCCATGCAAAGAACCATCCCCTGTATTTCGCTTCCCCATTGTCCGCCTACCGAGCTCGAAGGCGAGGTCATCGACATGAAGGATGGCGCACCGGCAGATTTCGACCGGCGGGCCGACGACATCCGGGGAAAGATCGTCATGACCACCAGCGTGGTGAGTCCCAGCGGCGTTCGGCGATGGATTCACCGGGGAGAAAAATACGGACGAAGTCTCCTTGCCGGGGCAACCGGTTTTATCTTTGTCAATCACTATCCCGGATACGGGCCGGCCACCGGAAGCATCGGTCGCAGCGGTCAGGCCCCTATACCCGGCATTTCCATTTGCCTGGAAGACGGGGCCTTTATACAGCGGCTCATGGAAAGAAAGGGGGCGGTAAAAATCCGTCTCGTGACTACCGATATAAAAGAATCCATGAGTTCCTGGAATATTATGGGCGATTTGCCCGGGCAAGAACATCCCGAACAGATTGTTATGCTGGGGAGTCATTACGACGGCCATGACATCTCCCAGGGAGCCGAAGATCCGGCATCGGGTGCTGTTTCCGTAATGGAGGCATCCCGCGTGCTGGCGCGGCACACACCGGCTGCTGCGTGCACCATTCGATTTGTCTTGTGGGGGGTGGAAGAAATCGGTCTCCTGGGCTCAAGGGATTACGCCAGAACCCATGCCGAGGAGCTGTCCGATATTCGTTTTTATCTGAATATGGATAGCGCCGGTTCCGCGACCAATAAACGAGACATCGTTCTGAATGAATGGCCGGGACTTGCGACTTTGTTCACAAAATGGAGTGAAGAAATGGCGCATGGATTTTCGGTGGGTCAATCAGTAAATGCCTTCTCTGATCACTTTCCCTTTTTTATGGCCGGTGTCCCAACAGGCGGTATGGAATCGGCTGAAAAATCATTCACAGGGAGAGGCTACGGGCATACCTATCATGATACGGTCGACAAGGTGGATTTGAGAAGTTTAAGGGAAGCTTCGGTGCTGGCAGCTCGTCTGGCGCTGCGAATCGCCAACGAGGGAAACTGGCCGGTTCAAAGACGATCTGAAAAAGACGTAACCGCGATGCTCGAAACCCCTGAGTACAAAGAAGAAAAAGAGTACCGCGAACGGTTAGAGGCATATTTCGACCTAAGCAATTCAAAGTAAAGGCTTAAAAGGGAACTGCAAAAAAACAGAGGGGTCGCGTCTTCACTTTTTACTCTATGTCAATAATGAAGACGCGACCCCTCTGTTTTTTCCCATACGGACATAGGGGACATTCATGAATTTATGCATTTTTTGTTAATAGCGCGTGAGAAGTGCATTTTTTCATGACCCACTATTCCTCAAAAAAAATATAGACCTCGAAAGCGCCCCTTCCAATCATCGCATTCCGGCCTGATTGGAATATCCCTCGTAAAACTTGGTGTTGACAACACCCCGTGCTTTTGGTTATCAGGATGACAGTGGTATTTGTCTAGTTGACGGCTCAATTTATTGGGGCCATCTGAAACCGGAACCAATTCAAGATACGAGGGGTAAACCATGAAACGAATATTTAGTATTTGGGTTATTTTAAGTTTATTTTTGGCTGGAATTATTTTGGTCGTCGGGGCACAGGGAACAATGGCCGGAGAAAAAAAAGCAGCGTCCGATTACAAAATAGTGCTTATTCTCCCCGGTCCGATTAATGATCAGAGTTGGAACGCGACCAATTACGCGGGGCTGGTTGCGTGCAACAACGAGCTCGGCACCAAAATGGAATATATTGAGAATGTCCAATCCGGAGATTTCGAATCCACCTTCCGCAACTATGCCGAGAGAGGCTATGACCTAATCATGGCGGCCGGCACCCAATTTGATGAAGCTGCGAATAAGGTTGCGCCATCCTACCCGAAATCGACTTTCTGTGTTGTAAACGGAATGATTGCAAAGACCGCTAATTCTTCGCCAATTTTCCCTAAAGAATACGAGGCCAGTTTCCTGGCCGGAATAATTGCGGCGCATATCACAGAGGCCGGTAAAATTGCGACTGTTGGTGGATTTCCCAACAGAGCCATGGTTGACCTTCTCGATGTCTATGAAGCAACAGCAAAAAAATATGCCCGGGAAAAACGGGGAAAGGAAGTTGAGGCGGTTCGGGCCTATGCCAATTCCTGGAGTGACGTTGCGCTGGGTAAACAAATGGCAGAGACGATGATCGATAATGGTGCCGATGTTCTGTTTTTTTATGCCAATCAGGTCGGTTTGGGCGCAATTCAGGCCGCAAAAGAAAAAGGGGCCAAATTTGTAGGGTTTTCGGCGAACCAGAACGCCATTGCCCCGGACACCGTTTTGGCGAGCATAGGTTTTGATTTTGCGACCTTCTATAAATGGGCGGTGAGCAATTACCTGGCGGGAACCCTCGAGGGCAATGGCATTCGCTTTTTCTCTAGCAAGAACCCATCCTATCAAATCAACAGCGCAACTCTCTGATTTAATGATTTTTTTTGAAAAACGCCTTTGTTTGCGATTTTTTTGCTTGACTTCTTGGATAGATTCGGATATGTTAGAATCCGATGAAAGCTATTAGCACATTACCGAAGACCACTTTCAGCGGACGTCGGTTCACCAGGAAGCAACTGACGCAGGTTCAGGAAACGGT
>Ga0209454_1004547_pt1 | contig 10397 bp, 5 predicted proteins | sample WorMetHERISLAND1_2_FD_187400 | JGI IMG/M metagenome (GOLD analysis project Ga0209454, IMG submission 187400) | Marine gutless worms symbiont microbial communities from Max Planck institute for Marine Microbiology, Germany - Olavius geniculatus... | ecosystem: Host-associated > Annelida >... | reverse complement strand
GTTTTTGTTGGTTTTTGTTTGTTTGTTTGTCTGTTAGCAAAATAACTCAAAAAGTTATGGACAGATCTTTCTGAAATTTTGAGGGTATGTCGGGCATGGCACAAACTACCAGTGATTCAATTTTGGGGGTGATCCGGCAGGAATCCTGGATTCTGGATCACTTTGAAATTTTAGTTACTATTGCGTTAAAGGGGGCATAAGGGAACTGCTGGCAAAGTGAATATGGTGATGCCACCTGGCGAATAACATTGCCTTGGCGGAGGTACCTGCGGGCTATGACTGCTTTCTGGTTTTTCAAATATATCTTTATAGTGGTGACATTTTGCAATCTGAGAGGAATATTTGTGTATGATTATTATACATGAACATGTCTTTCCATGCATGTCAGTATGTGTGAATTTCATGTTCGTCAATTTTGCGACTGAATCGTATGATCAAATTTTGTAAATGATTCAATTTAATTCTTGATATCATGTTTAATACTTTTTTCTCATTTTTCATGCAGTTGACCTATTTCTAGCAAGTTAAGTCATTGTGCCTTCATAATAAGTATACTTTGGTACAGTTCAGTTGTTGTAATTAGCATATTTACTGTTGCATGTTAATTTAACGTGCATTTTGATAATTGGTGGTCTGTGTGATTGCTTGGAGGTAATTTGACATGTACATGTATATGTTCATTCCGGTTTCTACATTACATATACATATGAACTGCATTGTGCTAGTGTGGTTTTTAGTTTTTTTTAATAATCCGTGTTATTCCAAGACCTGTGCATTTTTGACACGATCGTCGTATACAGTTGGACAGTTTTGTATTCATTTTGTGTTTCCTTTGCATTTACTTGCAAATGCCAGTCTTTCTCTTTACCTGAAGCAATGCCTGTTATCTACACCATGTCCAAAAATTAGCGACCACAAGCTTAAAACGCCTAATTCAGTTTTAGTTCATGGATTTCAATGAAATATCGTACACTGCACTATCTTAACATTACTTATGGTCACACCCATTATGATGTACACACTACACACTTTACCGTGTGTGCTCAGTGTAATGTCGTTGTGACATCCGGCTTGCGTTGAGGCCAAAGGTGGCCATTTTAAGCTCAAACTTTAAAGACAATTTCACAATGTGTCTCAATGACTTTTTCAAATTTTGTAAAAATCTGTCAGGTATTAACGATTTTATACAAACTTATCTGTAGGGGCCGCTAATTTTGGGACATGGTTTGTGCGATGTATGTGTAGACGTGCTGCATTGCTAAATCAAAACAGCATCAGATTCACTAGGCACTGAGAAGCAGATTAACATTTCCTTTTCTGTGTTCAACAAGTACTGAATTTTGTTCAGTTAATTCATCGATATTGATTTGCAGTCTAATTGTTTCCCAGCGACACATTGTTTTTGATGTACTTATCAGAACTGCATATGCATGGTTTTTATTTTGATTGGTAATGTTCTGGACTGACTGTTTTTTTACGTCGCTAGTTTTACTTTGTGGCAATACGTATTGCTCAGGCAGGATGCTTTTCTTGTTCACCAACGCAGGAATCAGAAGAAAAACAGTCAATTACAAATTCACTGCTGAGTTTGCCAGTTATTTTGAAAACAATGGACAATTGAAGTACACTGTGAGGCATAAACAACACACCAAAATTTCTTTTACCATAACTTGAAAAAGGGTTGTCCAATTTTAATAATTTTTGGTACAACATATTTCTGACACAACTGGCCATCAAATGGCCATTCAGTTTCCCACCTCACCCAACGTCTGCTTCTGCACTACCTGGGATAAACGTTACAGACAAAACATGCATTAGAATCAACCAAAAACTTTATAAAATTTCATCTTTCCGGACATGTGGCCACCAACAGCCAATCAATTACAAGGTTTGACTGTTGCATAGGAGCACATCTGTTAAATAGGCATAACATTCAGGAATACTGATGAATTCAAGAAGAGACTGGTGAAGTCTGGATAGGTCTGAAGCAGAACATTATCGACGCTACTATCAATGAACAGAGAAAGTGTCTCCGAGCCAAGCTCATGTTCGTTGGCCAACATTTCAAACATTTTTGTACGCAGTTAAAAAATAGATAATTAGATAAACTATCAGATAAAAAAAAGGAAAATATGGACAAAATGTGTGTTTTGCGTCTTGTTTTAATTAAGCAATAATACTAAAGTGGTTAAAAATGCAACATTTTGTTCGTTTTTTCCCAAGGTAGTGCAGATACGGATAATGGGTGAGGTGGGAAACTAAACAGTCATTTGATAGCCAGTTGTATCAGGAATATTCTTACGAAAACTTATTGCAATTGCATCACTTTTTTCAAGTTATTATGAACAAAATTTTGGTGTTTTTTATGCCTCACAGTGTAGAATTTGGCATATTGTTGATATACACGGTGTCTGGAAATAAACATTCGATTGTCACTTGAAGAAGGGATATCCATCTTTAATAATTTTTGGTACGAATATCTCTGCCGCAACTGGCCATCAAATGATCGTTCAATATTCCACCTCACCAAATGTTTGTTTCTGCACTACCTGGGGAAAACAGAACCAACGAAATATGAGTTGAAATGAACGGAAACACGTCAAAAAGCATCCCCATTATTATCGATTGTGACTTGAAGCATTGACAGATTTTAATAATTTTTGGTGCAAACATTTTTGACACTACTTGCCATCAAATGATCGTTTTAGTTCCCACCTCTCCAAATATCTGCTTCTGCACTACCTGGGAAAATCGAACAGGCAGTGCAGAAGCAGACAATGGGTGTGGTGAAAAACTAGTCATTTGATCGCCAGTTGTGTCGGAAATATTGGTGTCAAAAAGTATTAAAATCTGATAATCCTTCTTTAAGTTACAATCGAAAATGTCCGGGATGTTTTTTTGCCGGACACAGTGTATATAACACAACGTTGTCTACAGTTATATGCAATTCATCAAAGGTTATCTGTCATATTTTGTTCGCTTGCTGTTTGCATGTGCAAAGTTTGTCAGCCATTAATCTTAACTCCTAGGAAAAGTAATGCACAGTTATTACATCTTGATGGTATTCGTGTGAATTTTTGCCAGTATACTTTCACAGGTACTTGGTATGTTTTATACACAGTTACAATTAGTTTGTAGTGCATAGTATAAAACTACACAAGCTGGGTCTGTTATATAAATTTGGAGTTTTAGCTCATTTAACATGGGCTCTGTTATTGTAAGCTGGATCTCCTATACGAAGCTGATAGTGGGATAGTTGTGTTATATATTTTTAAACAGCTGTTTAAACAATTCAGAAATAGCATACCATTTTTGACTAAATATAAACGTGTTTCGTAGTCTATTTGAAATGATGACAGCTCTTTATCGAAAAAGTTTCACATGGCGAATTCACTGTGTTATAATGCATGCTGGCTCTCCGATAGAAGCTATTAAACCAGGAGAGGTGTGGTTGTATGCGACTTGTTTTAATAGATGCCGGGGCTTGTGTTAGATGTTTCACAGTATGATGCATTTGATTAGCTAATCGCTTGCTTCATTGTGACTGATGTCTGTTATGCTGTTGATCTGCTAACATGACACTCTGATAGTTTTGATACTGACACTGTTGCACCAATACGACTGACTTTATTTTTCCGTTCGTATCCGTATCTGAGTGTTCACCTTCATCAAGTGACAAAATTGAAGTTCGTAATTACGTACTTACACAGTGCACACGTTCACAGAGATATTCCCAGTGATCACGGACACATCTGCTGCAGACCGCTCTTTTACATATTAGCGCTGTGTACACTGAAACCCAATTTTAGAAATGCAAACAAAAGACTGAAGTTGACGAACTGAAAACATTACTTTGTAGCGTTTGTGACTCGAGCGTCTTTATCTTAATTCACACTGTGGTGCTGCACAAATGTGGCTTTCTGTTATAGTCAACACTAGATACCGGTAGGCCTACGACCTGCCATTCAACTTTGAATGGCCAGCACATGGACATATGGACCTGCAGCGACCACAGTACATGAAGACTTTCACCCAATTGTCCAAAATCACACGTTTCTGTTTAACCGATACTTCTGCAAAGCCATAAACCAGTCCAGAAAGTCTGTGGAAATTTCTGGTTGTACTTTTTACAGTCAGGATGCTCGTTGCCCATACCATCACCAAAGCACCAAATATTGTTATATCTTACTCCAACTGGTCGAGACAAGGCAGAGTTGACTCATTAACTAACCTGCAAAGATTAGTATATTAGCCCCTGCTGTAGCTATATTGCAGTATGCGTAAAGCTGCCAAGTAACACCAAGTGGACTGAGCGAGTGTCAATAAGATCAACTCACACAGTATTATTATACAAAACAGAACAGCGACCGAACAAACTGATAAGACATTAAATGAATTAACAACCAATCATTAGACAGGAAAAATTGATGCAGTTCCTCTTATACAAGCCTTCACACAATGTGAAAGTGGTTGGTGTGCTCAAATTTTCTATGAATTAAACGGCCAAGAAGAGATCTTTATTAATAGGACAAATTAAATTCTTCCAATAATTAAACACATTTGAAAATGAAACGTCTAACTAGTTAAAAGCAAGTAATTTCTAATTAAACTATTAACGATCTTCTCGATATCTCAAAATTAAGTATTATCAGTCCTTATGACTCGCAACTAACTGTAACTGAAGTAGCTGTGTTTTATAAACAACAGGGTGCGGCCGTTGAGGGGCCGCCCGCTATGGGGCCGTCCTTGCAGCTGAGTACGGACAGACGGAGGGAACGGCCGTTGCCATGGCAACGAGGGCACCCGGGGCAAGGGATCCTTACGCCACCTGCCAAATATCAAGTTGATTGGACAACAGGCAGCGAAGTTATGGGGATTTTTTGCAAACAACGCAATTAGCCGCCGTAACCTTGACCTCTGACCCCTTGACCTTGTAATTGGTCCAGGGGTGCTGGTGTCCCAGGGACCCTTCCCAGACAGCATTCAATATATACACCCAGATGACTCCCATATATGATGCTATATGGGCGTCTATGTGGTAATGCTATATGGGTGTGTCATATTTTTTGCACCACAAAAAGTCGGTGGGTGTCCATATAGGTACGATATATAGGTGGTATATGGGTGTTACATGGGGCCTATATAAGAAACCTATATGTATTCTACATGGGTGCCATATATGATTTTTTATAAAGGTAGTATTATAGGCCTACATATAATTGGTTCTCAATAATGGATCCTCACTTGGGTACCTTGACCACAGGCTCCATTAAATCTGCCACTGACATTGGTAAAGTATGGCTATAATAGCATTATACTACTAACAGTAAACTGCTTACACAAAAACTAACAAATACATGTAACTTGTGTGCCATTTATTATTTCACACATGCGCACACAATATAACTGAAATCAAATTGCAAAAACAGTCTATCATCAGTAGGGACCAACTTAATTCACGATTTCACGGCCGTGACATTTTCCGTGAAATTGGCCTTCTTCCGTGAAAAACGCCGATTTCCGTGAAATCCGTGATTTTTCGTGAATTTTAGCACTTTTAGTTTAATTTATGCCAATTCCAGAGTTTTATGAGCAGCTTTTGTACGGATGTTGCTGTTTGCTACGTCTCACACTTCAGCACTAACTAGTTGATTGACTGTCTTGAGTCTTGACTTAGTGTAGTAAATATTCTTTGTTCAGAAATTTCTTCGTTCACATTAGCGCAGCACCTCGAAATAATGTCTGTGGGCCCGTGAATTTCCTAAATTTTTTCCATGAATTTTCCGTGAAATTTGACACATTTTAAAAATTCTGCCCTGAAATCATGCTTTTTTTCCCGTAAATTCGGTTGGTCCCTACATATGAAGAAATTCTTTAAAGATAACACAATTATTGTAATGTTATCTTTTGATAGAACACGGTCTACTTGTGTATTATTTTCCTGCCTGCTGCCCGAGTTAAAATGAGTTATTGAATGAATGAATAAATAGAAGTTAATTGGCTTAATTTATCGATAATGTATGTATAACAATAGCAATGTTCTTTCGACTTCTCTCCTTTGTGAAGATGATTGTGCGTGGACATGTATGCGCAGTGAGTAACTGCTGTTTTGGAAATTTTTGTCAGTAAAAGTGGGAAGCACTTTTTTGTGTCAGTGACTAGTTGACCATTTAAATAGTCGGGCAGTGCATGTGGGAATTGAAAGCTTTCCATTAATAAATGCAGTATCTGTGGACAGGAGGTGCGTGGTGGAGGTCTACTGAAGTACTGCTGTCTGCTGGCCCGGCGGTACCGTCTGTCACGAGACGTCGATGCTACGACGCTCGAGCGCTACATGTGCTCGCGTTTTTTCATTGACTTTCCAGATGCAGAGCGGCAGCGCTGCCAGCTCGAGAACTACCTGGCCAACCACTTTGCCGGGCCAACGTGGCGTCTGCTGCGGATTCCGTGGCTGTCCATGCTTCGAACCGTGGTCAGTCGTGGAGCCCTGTGTCTGGGCCATCGTCGGAAAGAGACGTTGTCACTTATCGATCGCTTGGTGGAGCTCGAACGGCGGCCGCCAGCCCCGGTGGCGGTCTGGGCGTTCGGTGGGGCTCTCCCGGGAATCCCGACTGATGCTGGTAGCTGTGCCTCTTCGCTCTCGCCGTCGGGGAGCGAGTCCACCTCCGACTTGGATGACATGTTCTCCGAGTCGAACTTTGGAGAAATCTCCAGTGTTCCATCATCGGAAAGTGGAGCTACGGATGCGGAAGATGTGGATAAACTCTCGGACGTGTTGGACGATAGCCCTGGGACCTCTCATCTGTCGTACACTGGATATGCCGGCTATCCCATCATGCCTTCGGTGCCACCGCAGCTTGGAGCTTACTATGTTCCGTACTTCCCGGGTTATCACCCGGTGTACTTTGGAGTTCCACCGCCACCGTTGCCAGGTTATGTTCACCATAGGTCTTAGCATCAATGTTGAGTGCTAACATATGCACCGTGGTCCAGAGAGAGAGAAAAACAGGCCAAATGTAATTAAACTAATTGTGATTCGTAAATTGTTCCGTTTAATTTTTGCGATCAGTGTTAAGGTGATATATTTAATACACAATTTTTGTTGAAAATTTAATTTGCTTTACAACGTTGCAGACGTTATGAAAATCGGAACTAAATCGGAATCGATAAGGTATGTTTGTTGAAAATCTGTGCAGATATGGTGGAAATCGTTTAACAATAACATTCCATATTTTTATCATCAGTTGTACGATGGTCTGTTTTTTTTGTGACTGCGGTGTAGTGTATAGGTCACTAGACATATAAGACATCATTTATGACATTGATTAAGTCAGCGGCTCGTTTTCAGCTGGCAAGCAATCTTAGGTTACGACAGACAGCATCTTTGCTGCCACTCATGTAGTTTGCTGTCCGTCATTCGTGCTGCTTGTTACTTACTGCTCATTGGTGATATTTTATTGTCTCCATCATTGAGCCATTCAGAACATAAGTGTGTTTCATCTGTTTGTTTAAACATTGCTGGTATTACCGTTAAAGATATCTGATCTTCACTGGCAGATTATGACGAGATACTTCTATTTAGCAGGCTGTTTGTTCGGTACTTTTATTGGTGTGAATTTGTGTAACTTGCTGTTGCTTGGCATTTTTGTATAAAAACACAAAATTTGGTTTGTTACCTGCTGTTAAAATATCCTGTCTTCGGTGGTAGATTATGACTATACATTACCTGCTTCCAGTTCGCAGGCTTTTTGTTTTGTTTTTTGGTCTTTTTATTGTCGTGAAAATTACTTTTGGGAATTTTTGTCATTTTTGTATCAGAAAAAAACAAAAGTTTTTTTTTTTTTACATGCTGCAATGAGAATAAAAGATGTTATAGTTCTGTTTTTTTGTCTTTATGAATGTGGCTGCATTGGCTGCATGGTGCATTTGTACTGTGTTATCTCGTTCAGTTGACATTCGTCGCGTGACGTCTCCGTGGTGCCATGGCAGAAGTGGCACGGTGATTCCTCCATAAATTTTAGGCTGTTGGAAGATTATTGGGACAAAATTTGGGCTAAAAATCCTCACTTTTGGGAGATTTGGGGGCCAAATTAACACTCTGAGCACCCGTGTTGTCCTTCGTCGACATTTTGTCAATATTTCGTCAGAAATTTGCAGTGTCTGTCAGAACATATGTTGCAACTTCCTGTTGCGGCTGTTTTTTAAACCGATGAATGATCCCACTGTCTCATGTGATTATCGTGATTTAATTATCGACTTGGGGTCACAAGATATCTGACTATCACATGTACATTTTTTATTTTGCATTGGACAGACTCCGTGTTCGTATGGCTTCACAGCAGTCTACCGTACAATTGGCAATTAAGCTGAAAATAAACAACTGGCACACTTTTGTGTTGTGGCGCAGATGGTGGTCAGTGAAGCCAAATTCCTCTCCCCTGGCATTTTTCTCGACGTATCTTGGTTTTGAATGCCAATATTGTTTTTGATCACTACAGCTGCTGCATTTGTTGATTCTGTTTTTTTGTTGCAACTGAATATCAAAACACCGCTGAAAAGTGAGATTATGCTTGGAATAGTCTTACATTCATTTCTTGTTCTGTGTTCGTAGACCACCGGGCCAAATAAGATTCTCCGCAGCTGGTCTCACGGTTTCTTTTGCCATCCACTTGACATCTGAACCGGATGTAATGTAGTCGAGTTTATTTGGTGATGTTATGCCTTGCCAGTGGCAATAGTGTACTGTATGATAGCTTTACGATATTTGTTGAACTTTGATTTTTTGTTTGCTGAAAAAGTACCAGGTATCTGTTGTTGTCTGCTGTCATCATAGTCAATTGCTGATCGTGTGTGATGTGATAAGCAGGTGAAATGATTGCAGATTGTGTTGAATGTCTCATGTCTGTCCTGCTGTTCATTGCTTTCGCCAGGCAATGAGTTATGTCAGTTTTTGACTTCGGCTTTTGTGGTGCCAATTCACTGAGCTAAAGTTCTGTCTAAATACATGCTTTTGCCAGGATTCCCCAGAATCTAAGTGATTTCGCTGAGTGGAAACTTTGGTCTAAGTACAGACTTTGGTGGCATTCAGCTTTAGGTTTTTCTCTGCAAATTGGATCATTGTAAGGTGATGCCAAAAACTGAAGTTACCCGATGTCTGTTGTCTGCTTTTGTGATTGGCAGGCTTGTGAATAGGGTGTGATAGGGTGAATATTATTACCTTTGCCAAGGAGGTTATGTTTTTGCCAGAGTTCGTTTGTCTGTGATAACTCAAGATAACTCAAAAAGTTACGGAAGGATTTTTCTGAAATTTTCAGGGAATGTCGGGAATGGCAAAAACTACAACTGATTCAATTTTGGGGGTGATCTGGAAGGAATCCTGTATTCTGGATTTTGGATTTTTTTACCATTGGCAGATAAGGGAAACCGCTGCCAAATATGGTAACACCTGGCGAACAACATAGCGTTGGCGGAGGTTTGCGGTCTCTGACTGCTTTTCTAGTTTATGGTGTTATTGGAAGGATCGGTTAGAAGAGTGCTGGAAAACAGTGATTGTTATCTGCTTGAGTTTGTTTAGAATTTTGCTGTAAATCGTGTGTGATTTGCAGCTGGAAAGAGGGCGGGTGGGGGGTTAACCCCAAGCTCCCCTTCCCCCCCCTGGCAATTAAAATGTTACAGTAGGTGAAATTCGTGCGATCAAAATGTAGCTGGATTTCTTGTTTTTTGATGCTACATGTGTGCTAATTGTTGCGAGAAATTGCCACTCATGTTGCCACTCACTTATACTTTAGACTAAGGTGGTGTTCACACTGACATGAGCATTTCAGTATTGGGTACCCATGTACGAGCTATATAGTAAAGTTTTTGCATACTTTTCATTAACAGCCATTCACGCCATCCACCTCATTTGGGAACTTTTTGGAGTTATACTTAGGGACGGTAGAAGATCACGGCAAAAAATAGCAAAAAACATGGCAAACTTTTTTTGTGAAAATCGCAAAAATCACGGTTTTAAATCATGGACCCCACACTATTATAAAGTCGATAAAACTCAACATCTAGCATTGACGACCATCATAAGTGCACGGTTTTCATCTATAAAATTTTGTTGGTGTGAAGCATTAAAATGCATATTTCTATGACGACGTCACGGTCACATATTGAGCCAGTAAGTACAAAAGCATCCGGACTTATAGCAAAAGTGAATATTTTTGTGTTCAAATCACTCAATAAACTTCAATTTATGCTCATGAAAAATGAAAATTTTTGGTAAAACCGGTAAAATCACGGCATTTGACAAAAATCACGGTGTTTGTGTTTTCGTAATTTTCTACTGTCCCTACTGTTATACTGCTTAGTGCTGAGGCTGTATCAGTTAGCTTAATGCGTATTCCCAACTC
>Ga0209454_1004546_pt1 | contig 10397 bp, 6 predicted proteins | sample WorMetHERISLAND1_2_FD_187400 | JGI IMG/M metagenome (GOLD analysis project Ga0209454, IMG submission 187400) | Marine gutless worms symbiont microbial communities from Max Planck institute for Marine Microbiology, Germany - Olavius geniculatus... | ecosystem: Host-associated > Annelida >... | reverse complement strand
TTTCTGATGTGGGCAGTCACTGCCCACATCAGAAAACAATTCGACCCGCGGTTTGTTTCAATAATCTACACTTCAACCTTCAACCGTACCCCGTAGCCATAAGCTAATACTCATTTCCCATTCCACTGAAGCAAACTCAAGAAAAACTGACAATACAATAATAGATGAATTCCAGCAAACCTTTCTTGCTTCAGTGACATTCTGTGCAGCTCTTTTCAAATCCGACAGCTTGCGATCTTGTGCAATAATTTCATCGCTCAAACTCTAAAATCAAAAGCGAACATCAACAAAGCTTACAACATGCAAAAATTCACTGTTATATTATACACCTGATGTATGCAGCTCAGCAGCAGTTATACGGTTACCAGATAGATACGGTTAAACCAGAGGCGGATCCAAGGGGGACGTGCGGCCGCCCCCCTCCCTTGAGTCCCTATGCAAAAGTAAACACTTTATAAGCTCTGCCAAACTGCTAATTAAAATATTCGTGTATCAAGAAAATTACTAAAATTATTGCCACCAGATGTTATATTTTAAGGCTAAAATGCAACAGATTCGATTTCGGCTGCGGCTCCGCCCCAGACCCCGCTGGGGGAGCTGACAGCTCTCCCCCAAGTTCCCTAGCTGGATTCAAGGGGTCCTACTTCTAAGGGAAGAAAGGAGGGAAAAGGAAAAGTGAAAAGGGGAGAAAAGGAAAGGGGAAGAAAAGGGGGAAAAGAAACAGAGGTAAGAGGGGGAGGGGCAAGAGGGATATTCCGCCCCCCCTTTGGCTGAAGCCTAGATCCGCCACTGGGTTAAACTGAATGTTATCACTAAATATAGTTGCTATACATCACACGTTGCAAAAAGCATTGTACGCCCAGCGGTAACATCGTTAGTCGCATCAACGAAGTTACTCGACGTTGAGCCGGGTTACTACTGATATGGGGAAACGTTCGTGGGTATATCTTCTTAATTCGTATTAGTCGTATTCAAGCAAGCCACATAGTCTAACTCATCCTGGCCATCCCTCTGTGGGTATACAAAATAAGCGCTGGCGATAGTCATGCGTGGCCACTGCTACAGAAAAAGCGGCAAGCTTTGCATAACAGGAAGCAACATGACTGAGTTGGTTAAAGGCAATGGCTGTATAATCGCAGCCGGTCAACTGACCGACGTAGGTTTAGGCCTATAATGGTAGTTTAATTAGGCTCAAAACGCCGAAATAGGGATACGAGCTTCCACACAATAGATCTAGCTGTCTATGCAAAATCTTCTTCTTCTGCCTATAAGTTTAGTGACTAGTGCGAGAGGAAAAACGAACCTTGTATGAATTGCGGACAGCCTCTAAATCAAGATCCGCGTTTGCCAGTAGGGTGTCTCTGTAAGCATCAACGTCGCGCTGCGAATCGTCCAGAGTCTGTTCAAAGTCGCCCAGCTGCCGCACAAAACTCTCTAGTTGACTGCCGACGTCCGCCAGCTGGCTCAGACGCCGGTCGATCTCATCAACATTCTGCCGTTTGTTATTAGACAACAAACACATCCATACAACAGTCAGTTACAGACTTATATAGCATTTTGTAGGCTACGCATGCACTTGGAACTTGGGTCTATGACAATGTGTCCAATCTGAACGTTTTGCATGCATTTATACAACAGCCGACGAGCTTGCTACAGAAGCTAGGTTCTAACCCGTTGGTCTAAGGCCCGGTTACAACTTGCATCACGTGACTAACTGTGGACAGGTACATCATCTCGGTATACAATCAACACCAAGACTTACTCAGTCTTTTATCCCTCTGGGTAGGTAAATCGGGCACAGGCCAACGCGTTCACCTGTGTCGGGTCGGGTGCTCCATAGCCTTAAGACAGGTACCCATAAGAAGCTATGTATACGAAACCTTAACTTTCAGCTTTTAACTTTTTTTCATCCATGGGTTCGTGTTGTCTAGACAGCCCCATGTAAGTCGCCTGTGTTTAAGTAGCCCATTTCAGTGATGAGTAATGTTGTTCAAACTGCTAGACGACGAAAATGTTCCTTCTGTTAATTAGACAAATGGGCCAAACCCGTAAGACAAGTGGGCTGAACAAACTACTATAGCAAACAATTCGTCTAAGCATAAAAGAAATAGTAAATAAACAAACACATCTTAATGTTATGTATTTTAGCATTTTATACCTCATCACAAACCCCTGCTAAAACAAACATAATGTGATAGAATAAAACAGTTTTTCTCAAAACAAGCTAAATGGGGTTAGTTCACGTGTCCATTCACTTATCCAATTTTGGTGTAAACTAGACAGTAAAAATACTCAATGTAGAATATTTAAGCTGTATACCGACCCGGCTATATCGTATCTGTGAGTCGGACGCGGCTCGACGCAGTTTCTTGACGAGCTGCAGTCTAGCCGGGTGATCAGCCGCGTCTGTAGCTGCAGATGTAGTTTGTCTTTCTCTCTCAGCCAGTCTCTGAATCTCAGCCACGACCCGCATCACTTCGTCCCTTCCTCCATCAACTGTCTTCTTCAAATCCTTCAAGTAAATGCGTACATCACACAGTCGGGCTTTATTCGCTAAAACGTTTTGGGAAACACGCAAATTCACAGAGACAGAACCACAGACGGACGTTCAACATGTTCGGCCGAACAGGGACCCCACAAAAAGGAGCCCCACCCGCAGGCCAAAGAATGTTAGACACAGTTCGAGAATTCGTAAGTTTTGGTTTTAAAATTCGTTAAATTAGCACATTTCATTGAAAAAATAAATTCGTAAAATTAGTAAAAATTCATTTGGCCATTTTGGACACTGATTAGTTAGTGCATTTCACCCGGACATCGAACTTCACTGTAATGTACAGCGACTAGTCCGTGTACAAGCGACTGTCGACACGACAAGACATATGAGAAACGCATACCAACCAAAATGCTGATAAATTAAACACTCGAATAACCGTAACTACTAACCCTAACTCTAATCCTGACCGTATGGCTGCACCCTAACCGTAAGCTAACGCCAATCGTGCGGTTAATTAGCCAATCGCTACGCTCATATTGAACGGAGATAATGAAAACGATAATGATGAAAAAGAAACTAATACCCCGTTTACACGATCCAGCAAACATCGAGCAGACATCGAGCAAACGTCGAGCAAACATAGAGCTGGCTCGTCCAGCTAACATATAGCAGCACGTCGAGCCAGCTTGATCGTGTAAACGGGGTATAAGACTTATAAATCTACGACCAAAAAGAAATTGGCCGAATCAGCATGCATGCAAAATGACTCGCTGTGTTTGCAAAGTTGCTCGGTAAACCGCTGCTTAAGCTTACCTCCAGCGAAGCGATCTCGCGCTGAACGGAAGCAACGTTGCCCAAGTCCATGCCATCGCTGCCGGCGGAGGCTAATCTTTGTTCGACGTCATTCAGCCAGTCAGCGACGGACGTCGCAGTCACCAGTGCGTCGACGAGCTCAGCCTGTGATGGGTCGACAACAGTCACGCAGCCTGACGCACGGTCCAACTGTACCGCCGTGTCGCCACTGACCAGACCCGCCGCCAGCGCGTCCTGTAGAGACACCTCCTGACCCCCTGGAGTCAGCAGAATCGCCGCCCCGGACCCTTCCACGTCGAGGTCTGAGACTCTGAGCTTCCGCGGTGGAATGAATTTGTCGACGGAGAAGTCGGCGACGGCCACGCCGCTTTGCTCGGCAATGGCAACGCTGATCTCGACGCCGCTGCTTGGGTTACGAATCTTCCCACTGACTGGGTTGAACGAGCCGCTGTCGATGAGCGTGGCCAGCGAGACCGGGCGTCCGGACACAGGGTCGACCGCGAACACTGCGCACGGGTCGAGCAAACCGGCGTCAATTGCTGCCTCGACCGACATAGACTCGTGCGTCTGCGGGTCCACGTATCTACCGGTAGCCAGATCCACGTTAGAGTTAGCCAGCGAGTTGCGGTTCATGGCAGAAAGCAGCTGTCTGCCCATCTCCGATGTGATCTGGTCTCCGGCGACTGCATTCGTTAGCGAGCACCTTCGTTCGTCCAAACAGAAATACAGAAAAAAATGCACGGAATGAAATATGCAAAGCTAAAATTAAAAGATAACAGCTGTGACGATAACTTTGGTGGCAAATAAGCAGCAACGCTGATATTATTTTTTTCTGCGGCAGTAGTCCAATCCGGCAAACCGCGTGCGGAAGAGGTGAAACAGAACTTAACCATCATTTCATATTAAATGTTCGGCTATCCATACCCTGCAAAAATAGAATGCCTATAATGGGCTATATATTTTTATTTACTACCAGCAGCGTCATGAATTTTAAAAAGTGGAGAAGCAAAAAGTTACGATTTTCCTTCCGACAAACAGCTGCAGATGGGGGCGCTGAATTTGCAGGACTGGATTTTAAAGGACTGGATTTTGACGGACCAAATCGCAGGGGTGGATTTTGACGGACCTCGGCCACTTACAACGAGCGACGACAGACTACATGAACGACCTCGAGCGAGTTACCAATGGGCTGAACATTCGTCGACCGAAGAAGAAGTCGAACATCCGGAACGACGCGCGCATCAAGTCTTGCATAGAACGTTACGACTGCGGCCGCATGCAAGCAGTCAGTCACAGTCTCGGAGCTCACACTGATGCTCTGAATGACGTGACAATTGCTGTTTGTGTTACATGCACAGATCGAAAAGTTTTGCAATTATAATTCGGCCTCATCCTAATTTGGCCTATCACATTCACGGTCCGTCAAAATCCACCCCTGCGATTTGGTCCGTCAAAATGCAGGTTGGTCAAAATACACACCTGCGATATGGTCCGTCAAAATCTAGGTCCGCCAAAATCCAGTCCTTCAAATACCGGGCTTTGAAGTTTTCTGGTCCTTCAAATTCCAGGTCCTGCAAATTCACCCCTGAAACCTGAAAATGAAATACGACTAGCGGCAGTTAACTACATTAACATCGTTAGATAAATGTTTTTCCGAGCAGCAGAGGTTCATAAAATGACTGTTATATCCGAATCTTCTGTGCTCTGCCAGTTACGAAAACACCCACCAAAGCTACGTGGTAAAAGTTCGTCACAATGGTGTTCCCGGTTTACTTCTGTCGCCGATGCTAAAAACTCAATAGGCTACTGCTAAGTTTTATTACCAAAACCCTTTTTAGTTATAAGTAAATTTTAGAGGTTTCAAATCAAATCAATCAAATGTGTTTAATTTTGTGTATACGTATGTTTTCCCCTTGCTGTAAGCCTATTACTCTGTCATTACATACACTGATACACTGCGTGCATGTATTCGAGTGTATTATTCATTTACGTAAACCTAACCCGCTTAATGTTTCTGCTATTAAAACTTTCAAGTAAAAACAATTTGCCTACTTACTTGCTTACTTACTTACTTAGTGGCAGAGGCAGAGGCCAGTAGTGTGCTTAAAACTTTTATGTAGCGAAGCTGTCTCTTAAGTCAAACGTGCGCCATTATAAACGCAAATCGACCTATTTTACATCGATTTTCATGGACTAACAGGCTTACTGAAAAGTGGCCGCTTATGGAAAAATATTGTCTAATCTTCTTCCTACAGCAACATAATTCGCTAAAACTTTTAGTGGCGACAGCGTGTGGTGTTGTTAGCTGCACATTGACGCGGGGGTTAACTGCATTGTAATGACTAGGAGAGATGGTTATCATCATCACGGTCAGTTGTAGGCAAAGTACGCCACTCGGCGCCCAGATGACAGATAGCAGTGGCATTAGCAGTATCAGCAACTGAGCAGACCACGCCATATTTCAAAGACTTTCTTTCCATTCACTGGACGTTGCATATAGCAGCTAGGCGCGAATGCTAAGACGTTCCATTAACCATGCGGCATAGCAGGCACGCACGACCAACAAGCAATATAAACACATCCTGAGACGGACACGAACGCACAAACTCACTGCCTGCTTCCTTGCTGCTGTTAACAAGATGCTGGCAACATGATTGACAACGATGTCGACGGACAAACAATTCACTGTATGCTGCAGGGCACGTCAAAAACTTTTCATCTCTCCACGTTCGTTCCGTTTTGACGGAAGAAGAAGCCAAACAGAATAAGACCCATGCCTCGCTGACGTTTACGCTGTTCGTTGTTTACCGAGCTCTAAATTAAGAAATCCTGATATTGAAGCAATGATGTCATATATTTTATCGGTCAATGTGAGACCCTTCTAATAGGCAGTCATGTCGGTTTGCTCGTCCATCTGTACGTTTTGTACGAACATCAAACCCGAAAACAAAGGGCCGCAAAACCCAAAATTAATGCAAACGTTCTTTAAAGTAAGAGAGACCGAGTAGGGCCTACTAATTTTTATTCCCAAAGGTCAACACCCCCACAATCACGGTTAGGGTAACGCAGTGAGTGCAAAGCTAGAAAGACGGTTATCGTATAACTGAAACTGAGAAATCAAAATTAAGCGATAAAGCAGATTTTCAACATATTAAGAAGGCATATAAATCCACGCAGAAACATAGCGTTACGGAGCAATATGCTGATCGGCATACTGTGCAATTGCCTCTGATAGATGGTCCATTACATTTAGCACAGCGAAAAGAAGACTTGGCGGCTAAACACAAGCACTTATTACACTGCACTGATGTATTAGTCGGTCAAAAAGTCCTTTTCTAAGTTCTAACTAGGCTATATCAAATGTTATCAAGTACATCAACGTCGTGATACTTGCTACATGGACAACAAATGCCAAAATCGCACTGAAAAGGGTTAAGAGTGAAATCAGTACAGCCAGGCTAAGGATTAGGACGAAGTTTATAAATCGACATAATGGATGGATACTCAGATTAATAGATTGACATTTTTGATATCTTTGAATAAAATTTGCAAACGTCCAGTGTAAACATGCAATCAAGTTGAAGTATAATACTGTTGTCGTTCGTTGTTGGATTGACTACGCAATTATGAGCAAGTTATTGTCAATAGACGACAGTACACAGCATTACGGTGCTAGGGTTTTTAATAACGTACAAGCAGTCCGTCACGTTCATTGTGTGGCCCACTCAGAACGTACCGGGTGGTCCGAAAAAACGGACCCCCTGATTTCAATATGCGATAATTTCTGTAAATGTACTCCGATTTTAACCATTTGCTCGCCGTTACAACAAGAAATCCATAACGCATAAAAGTGAAATTACGTCAGACATTTCACCTTTATTATGTAATCACTCTACCTAGCAAAACACACACCACGCCCAGCACGTGTAACTGCAGCAAACTGGCGCTATATTTTCTAATATGCAACTTTTTAAAGTTTATTTAACGCATGCAATGATTATTTCATACTTGTTTACATATTCACAGCAGTGCATAGTAAGTAATATTGTGTTTATGCTTAATACTTTCTGTTTTAATGGCTTTACATGTCTTAGTAGGCATATGGGCAGAATAACAAAGGTCAATCGCTGTTTGATAATGGGTTCGCAAAAAGTAGGGGTACAAACGCTTAATAAAAGGGTTTCTAAGCACGAGTCAATCGCTCTCGAGTATTAGGCATTTATTAAGCATTAACGTAACTGTTGATGTTGCCGACTAGCCATTAACAGTGATAAATCAAATATGCAGCATCAATATAAGGAGTAGTGTATGTTTTGCGAGTAGGGTAATTATAAAATAAAGGTAAGGTGGTGGGCATAATTTTACTTTTATGCGCTATGAATTTCTGGATGTAATAGTAAAAAATAGTTAAAATCGGTGTACACTTACGTAAGTTATCACAAAATAAAACTAGAAATGTGGGGCAAAGCTCAACGTAAGTCTGCCCGGCGCCGTAGGCTAAGTCCGATTGCGGGAAAATTCAAGGGGGCTAAAATTCCCCCGGTAGCAAAGTCACATGACCCGTATGCATTAGCATACGCAGAACGCGCACTGTCGACTTAAGATAGGTATACATTAGCCACGTGATCTTTGATATTAGTGGACCAAAGTTCACCATTTTTTTGTTCAACTCAAGAGGGATTGCGATTGACAATGCCGTTTACAGCTTGTCGATATCTTAATCAGGTCCAGAGATATCTGTGGTCAAATTTGAAAGTTGTCCTAAAACGTACACAATTTTGGACGTTTTTTTGCCCTCCCAAATTCTAACGAGCAGTGCTCCCACAAAGTTGTACACATTATCACCCCACCAAGCGCTACGTCATGTCTCATGTGGCAAAGTTTCATTTGTCTACTTCCCTTGGCATCAGAGTTATTGTGGTTAATGCGCTAAAATTTAAGTCAATTTTGGACCATTTTAAAAAAAATTGTTGGGGATCCCCAGTTCAGATGGGGGCGTGCACTAGTGCACTTGGTCATTCACTAGCGCGTGTAAAAATTTGGGAGCGCAGCACCCATTAGGGGCCGAAATGTGGCATTCCGAAAAAGTCGATTTGGGTGGGTATAATTCCACCTTTAGACCTTCGGCGTTAGTGGACCAAAGTTTACCGAACTTTTTCGCCTAACGCGAGAGGAATCGCGGTAGATCAAATACTTGTCCGATTTTGAATATCTTTATCTATTCCGGAGATATTCGCCATCGAATTTTGAAGTTGTTCAAAATTAAGCCAATTTTTTCATGTTTTTGGCTCCAAAAATTGTTGTGAAAAAGTCTCCCCTGAAATTTTGGACTGGCATTAGAAAATTCGGCCTACACCTGATCATCGTGCAAAATTTTGTGCCGATCGGCCGACGCATCTCGGAAATCTCGCGTTGGAAAGAAAAAATAAAACGTCTGCGGCAAAAACATAAGTCTGCTCCGAAAATTATCGTTTCCTGGCGGACTAATCTGGGGATCCGTTGTTTGGACCACCCTGTATTTAGCTGCTGGTGCTAATAATGACACGCGATCTCATAAACAAAGGACACGTCGACAACCGCAATTTTTTTCACTGCAAGCTGCACAAACGTGCTGTATATTATTTAGAGAGAGACTTTACCTCACAAGAATGGATTCTGTCGAGGGATTTCGGACTGAATTAAAGATATAGGCCAATACCCTCTGGAGGGTATTGCCTTTCTTCGACATACAGTCGTCTAACTAAAGTGTGCAAACAGCACCGAGAAATGTATCTGTACCATATCATAATAGCACTATTCATACCCATGCCGTTTTTTGGGCGGAATCGTTGCCCATGCAAGCGATTCCGATTATAGCTACATGTCTCTCCGTATAGCGTGGTCTGTCGTCATTCGTTTGTCGCCTGTCACTTTCGTGCATTCTGCTTAATTGTTCGATGTATTTAGATGATATCTGGCAAGTACATGTAGGGTCCAATAAAAAACCCTTTCTTCTTGGGGTTCAAACCCTCAGCGGAAACATGCAATCGCTTATTTATGATTTACCGAATGGCAGCATCAATCAGCAATTTCGCCTTTTACAAAATTAGTTTGTTTACTGGTTCGTTATGCATGACACTGTATTCTCTTCGTCAACAGATGAAATGATATAACAATGTAAAACAAAATAAAGCAGCTATGTGGTCATTTTGCGATAACCTTGGCGAATATGACCGATTTAAATATTTTACTGTCGCATTCTGAAATAAAATGCAGAAATGTTGTTACATGATCATTCTGTATCTTTACGTCACATCTTTTGCTGCACTTACTTGCAAAATTTAAGTGTTCAAATATTAACTGTATAACTCTAGAAGGCATATATTCAATTCAAAAGTGATGCAAAATCGTTTATTTGGTATACAGCTATAACATCTACGGAGAAGGCGTTTTTTTGATCGAATGTTTCTATGCTAATTTATTTGCAATATTACAGCATGCGTTCAAAATGTCCCCCATTAGTACGCTGCAGTGCACGCACGCTTGCTCTAACATCCATACACCGTGGTCAAAAATATGCCACCGAACTATCATACAACAATTATGTGCTAGTTTATTACTCTAAAACGAAATTACATCAATTATCAACTAATAATGTCACTGTCGACTAAAAAAGCCTGTTGGACATGCAGAAGTGCCTGATGAAATAGACTTAGCCTATACCGAAGTCATAAATTTATGTTGCTTTATTATTATCTAACTTATTGCAATGCAGGTTCGTTAAAATGTTTTAGGCCGTCTCTGATTACTTCAGTTTGACAGATTTTCAGGACTATCGAATGTGAACGTTTTCCGCCAAGTCTCAGATACAGACTTTTAAAGTTTTGAGAAAACTTTTTTCAAGCATCAACAAAAAACGCATCTATTCACACCAGACTCTGGAGAATAACGCTTTGTCACAATTTCATTTTTATTTAAAGCTGTCTGCTTATTACCATCAGTTGCTGAGCAAAACGAGAAATGTACTACGGCGTACAGTCCGCCCAGTCACACTAGGCCTATAATTGTCGTGTCAAGCCTAATATCATCAAACGCACTTCTGCATGTCCAA
>Ga0209454_1004540_pt1 | contig 10401 bp, 8 predicted proteins | sample WorMetHERISLAND1_2_FD_187400 | JGI IMG/M metagenome (GOLD analysis project Ga0209454, IMG submission 187400) | Marine gutless worms symbiont microbial communities from Max Planck institute for Marine Microbiology, Germany - Olavius geniculatus... | ecosystem: Host-associated > Annelida >... | reverse complement strand
CAATGTGTAATAGTGTTGTATTTACTTTGTCGATACACAAGTTGTAGCCATATATATATATATATATATATATATATTTCATGAGTGATTTTCTTTTCGTAGTTTGCTTCCGTACTTTGCGCATTAGCGTTTCTATTCAACATAGGCTACATTTAGGCTACTTAACGTATTTCAACGTTTTTGAAGTAGGCCTATTTGACGAATTTTAATTAGATCTAAACACAGCATAAGCCGCATATGATCTACACACATCATTCATTTTGTTTGCTTACAGTGTTAACAAGTTGTGACAAAGAATGCATTTGTGATGATACAGGGCTCGCATTCTCGAAACTTCCTCGAAAAATCTTGGAAAGACTTAGACGTAGGCGTATGAAATTTCGCAGAAAAGTCTCGAGAATTTGGACTTAACACAGCCAGCCAGCATAGTTGCGCTTACAGTCACAGCTGCTTTCAAACATAAGATCATATAAAATGACCCAACATTATTAGGACGAAAAAAAACTTAGGTTTTTGGAAAAATATGCAGGTTTTTTGGGATTTTTAGTTTCCTGCGTTTTAGGAGTTTTAAAGGTTCTATTGCACAATAATTTAGAAAAACATTGTCTACCATTTTTATTGTCAAATCGTTTTCTAAAACTTATAGCGAAATATTTAATATTAAAATATATAACTAAATATAATTTGTAACTAAATCTGCACAACTAATATAACCTAAAACCTAACATTTTGATTTTGTGTTTTTAACAGTAAACCCAAAAACTTAGGTTTTCAAATGTATTTTCTAGCCTTAATAACAACTAGTGCATGTTATTCGTACAAGGCAAGAGAGAGGAGGACGACGATGCTTGTGTGTCGGATGAAGCTTGCAGCATCCCTGATGCTGACGCTGATTATTGGTCTGTGCTCATCATCATCAGCCATCTATCACGACTACATCGTGGTCGGTGCCGGGCCTGCAGGACTACAACTCGCTTACTTCCTTGAACGAGCCGGACGCGATTACGTCATTCTAGAGCGAGGCTCTCGGGCAGGTGGGTGCACGTGATCTGACAGTACTGTATTGTGACGGTGTGTGGTCCAGTATTCATTTTGCTCTTTACGTGTACACCATATTGCGCTTCGTGTTATGTTACAGTACAATAAGTGCAGTTTTTGATTCTGTCACTTTGGCAAATTAAATAAAGACGAAAGTAATTTGCCAAAAGACGGAATCGCTCCTCGTTTGTAAGCTATTCTCTAGGTAGCCGTATTGAACAGATGGTTTTGTTGCAATAAGCAATTTTTGTATGTTTCGACTGGGGGTTAGACCCCAAATCTGTTTCACTGTAGGTCAGAGACCCCATCCGGACACCCCTCCGTAAGTACATGCTAAATGGCATCGAAATCGGTTGAACAGCTTAAGCAAGGGTTACAATACCATAGATACTAAAACATTTTTTATGTTTTCATAAAAGTTTAAAAACATGTTTTTAATGTTTTTAAAAAAAATTTTAAAATGTTTTTGTCTTATTTTTAATGTTGCGTTTTTGTTCTTATTAAAACATGAACGCACAAAATTACAGATATGATGCATTTCTCATGGGCAAATTGCGTTTAGTCCTGTTTTCGATCTGTACCATAATCACCGTTACATAATAATATTCAGTAGCCTATATGTCGGTCAAATGTAGTTTAGTATTCTTATGTATGTCTTTAAACGTTTTTATAAAAGTGAAAAACATGTTTTTTTATGTTTTTATTTGCAAATTAATGTTTTTAACATCTATGAAAAATACAACAGACAGACGACGGACAGACCGCGCTACTGAGAAATGTATGCGAAATTGCTTGCTCTGCAAAAGCGATTTCGTTTAGACAATATACACAGCAGACATAAATTTCGTTTTAACTTAACAAATTAAGATTTGATACTCGTTTCAGTTTAATATATGCATTATTTTAGCAACAGAATAATTACGTGTGCCACTGAGGTTAATTTTCCACAGCGAACATTGCTTCGCGTGGCCCAGTTTATTCATAGCAGCCGTCGCCGCAACGCAGCCGTACATGGGCCCAGATTCAGCAGCGATCTTGAAAAACAGACGCGGCCATAACGTCGAAAGTCTACAATGGCCTATAAATAGTCTTAACATTCAGGCCATAATATACGCTGCATGCGTCTTTCAGTTAGTTATATCATCATGCAGCTGTACACGTGTAGTGTAAAGCACAAGGACAAATTGACATGAGTGACAGGGCCTCAAGTAGCCTAGAGGTCGTAAACCGATGCCACATAGGCCTATCTATTGTTTAGTGTTTTAATTTATCAATAGCACAGTATCTAGCGCAGCAAAATTCTATCACCGACCCCAAAGAGACCAGACATATCGAGATCGTAGCCTAATCGTAAATGTTATAGTGCCCTGTCTGCGGCAATGAAACCGACAGTGTATGACAATGTCTACAGTTGCTAAAACAGATGTCTTGAGAGCAGTAAAAGAGGAAGCGCGGCAATAGAAAAGTTGAGAAAACGCGGTGGTTAAAAGTCAAATCGTGAGTGACACGTGAAGCGCGCAAGTAGAAATGCAGCATAAAGAATGGGTCAAACAAAACGGAAATAAGTTTTACAACCAACCAGCCAGCTAGCTCACGATTCGCTCTCATGCTATGCTGCGCAGACAAGGTACAGACGAAGGACAGTTAAATCACGACAAAGTCGTAAAGTAGATCTCGCAAATCATGCGGCATTGTTGCGAAATAATTTGGATTGTTTTCTGCGCATCTAGTTGCATCGAATAGCTGCGAAAATATGTCCACTCTTCCTCCAAACATTTTTAAAACTTCAGTGTGTACAACTAGCTTAACACTGCACAAAGACATGGTTCTAACACAGTGCAGCATCGTACAGATCATTCAGCAAGATTTTGTTCTGAAGTGTCTATCGTTTACCAACGCACTTGCTGCCTATCATTGTTAGTTTTTCTAATATTAATATTTTACAAGGTAGTATAGCAACCAGCCGGTCTCCAGCATAGTTACAAGCAGACGGCTCCGTTTCTTCGGTCACATCGCCCGCAGCTCTCCTGACGAAGATCACCATCGTGCCATTGCTGCCGCGATACGCAAGCCTCCTCCGGATTGGAGAAGGCCCGCAGGGAGACCCAGTTACACCTGGTTACGTTCGGTAGAGGCAGACCTGAGACCTCTGAACATTGGTCTTTCTTCTGCGTGGAGAAAAGCTTCTGGGCGGGCGGACTGGCGCCACATCGTGGACACGGCTACGCTCTGGAAAAGTACGCCATAAGAAGAAGAAGAAGAAGTGTAGCAACGCAGCTGGGATGTAGTAAAATATCCAATAATCACAGAATGAGTCAGCGAGAGAATTTTGAAAATCGGTTAATATTTAGCGAATATATTGACAATACAAAAAGCAGATGAAAACAGTCGCAACAACAAATCGCAACTAAAGATACCGGACAAAAAAAACTAACTTAAAAACTGTAGCCCTATTTTATGTCGATAATTATGAGGCGCATTTCGCACTTTTTCTACGAGAATATCACTTCTACGGCTCGCTAGTTCTTGCGAAAAGTGCGAAACGCGAATTCTACGCTAGCATCTCAGAGATTCTCGTGCGAAACGCGCCACTGGTTGCGTGTATAGGCAGCTTCTTTGAGAAGTATCCACGTCACGATCAGCTGATCAGCATCAACAAGCGACACACGGGCAAAACGAACGCCGAGTTTAACCTGCGTCACGACTGGAACTCTCTGCTGACCGACCACCATGACGACCATCATGACGACCAGGCTGGACTGAAGTTCACCAGCTACTCCCGACAGATGTTTCCCACCCGTCAAGAACTTCTTGCATATCTCAATGACTTTGCCAGCAAGACCCGACTAAAAGTCGTCTACGATACTGACGTCAGTAACATCTCCCGGGTCAGCAGCAGCAGCAGAAACAGCAGCACTAGCAACGGTGATGCACGATTTACGTTGACTGACCAGCGTCAGCAAGTCTACAACTGCCAGTAATTTCAATTTCGTTTTTTGGCAATAAATGTTTGGCAAATTTTGTACATGTTTAAGATTATTGTTAGAAATGAGATAGCTTTCTCTGGCGTCATGGCTGAAACGGCGTCAACAAGACTACGTCTGCCAGTAATTTTGCGTATTTTTGAAAAATGTCTTGCAAATCTTGGCCACTGTGTTCATCGTCTTGTGTAACCTAGCCTACTTGCTCTGGCAGATGAAACAAGAACGACGATGATGGTTTGTTTTATTCGCCGTCATGACTAAAATTAATGCCATGATTTTTAATTTTTTACGTTTTATCCATAAATTGTATACGCTAAAAAGTATTTAAGTAAAAATAAATGCCTTAATTTATAAAGGACCAGGGCCAATAGTGTCAGTACAAAAAAGTGACGATCATTGTATTGCAAATTTGTCGATAATGAGCAAGTAGTGTTCTGTAGTATTAATCAGTATTTGTTGACGTCGAAATAAAACATTCGTGACTTGGTATTTACTTACGATATAGCGATTATAGCGTACTATTTGTGTAATCAATATAATAATAATGAGGCCACCTATCGTTTTACTTGGGTGTTATATCAACGTGCAGTACACTAATAGTGGCGACCGGCATGTGGCAGCCCGTACAGCCGCACATCGAAGGCGAAGAGTATTTGGAAGGTTATGAAACGGTGTCAACCAATCCGGTCGACTTTGAGGGTCAAACGGTTCTGATTCTTGGTCAGTTTATCTTCTACTTACTTACTAACTGAACAAGTTGTTTGATGTATAGTCATGCACTAGCCTACGGGGGCTTACAAAAATGTTGTTGGGAAATTTTGAGTTTTCAAGAAAATAATTTTTGTATCGAAAAATGTGCTATTTTAATGTGGGTGTTTTGCACAATTTGACCAATACCCCTTCAACTGCGACCGATGGGACCAAAAAAAACAAAAGTTAAAAATGATGAACTGAAAACGAAAAACGGCGTGCGTGGGCAGAAAGAAAGTAGAAGCAGAAAATAAAAGCATCTATCTTAGCCTGCAGCACCGCACATTTTGAATTTCCAACTAGGTACGTAGTGTTTGGTTCGTTTGTTGGATGGATGAATAAACTGTTCGTCGATGTTGCGGTTATTGAGGTCGTGGCAACTCGGCGTTTGAGCTGGCACAGCGCATCTACGGCTCAACGAACCTCGTACACATGGTATCGCGCTCACGCATCAGACTGTCCTGGGCAACGCATTACGTCGGAGATCTCAGGTAAGACAATTTAGACAAAATCTCAATTTCGGCTGTGATTTTTTGTTCTATGTTTGTGTTTGAAAAATAATTTCATACATATTTAATTTTGTTTTTACTTTTTGACCGGTTTACCTGTAAACTCATCATTGCAAACTGCTTCAGCTCATCATCTGTGCAGCCATGTTTCTTTTCAAATAAATCTAATGTGATTCTATTTGGTTTTTGAGAATATTTGAGAAAAAACGTATCCGTACACAAAACAGTGAATTTTAAAGTGCAGGCCCTAGTTACTTGTTCTGTGTACAATGTGCCCCACAAAATTGATAGGCAACACAAGCAGTATGGACCACTCACAAAATCTGACTCCCTAACCAAGCCATTGATCAGTCGATCGATTAAGTGACTGCTTGGTTGTGTGAGCATCTCTGCTGCCTGTATGTAGGGCAGTCAACAATGACCTTCTGGACTCCTATCAGCTCAAGTCGATGGACGCGGTCCTTGAGGTTCCGGTGGAGAAGATGAAGATCCGGCGACGTGACGGCAAACACTACGTCTACGTGGACGCCGGTACGAAGCTAGAATACAGTCGCACGGCAAACTTTACACCGTTCGACGAGGACGCGTCGTCCATGACACCGGTTGACTACGATAACTTCGCACTGCGTGAGCCATATGACAAAGTCATCCGATGTCTCGGCTTTCAATTCAACGAGACGCTGTTTAGCCAGTAAGTAAACTGCGCGCCGAAAATTGTTTTCCCAACTTCGAACTTTCGTCGTAACATTTGGAAAACAACAGAAGCACGTTTTTGAGAGTTCAGTAACTGCATACAAAATGTTTATATATTTCAGCAGCTTCAAACGCAAACGGACCGGCGCGTAAATCTTCTGTTATCGTATTATTTATTTTATTTTTGGACAAAATACGAAAGTTATAAGCTTAGCACTTCAGTTTTTGGCAAATTTGCGTGCACTTTGTTTGTTGGATGCACGTCTGCATTACTGCTTGTTAATAGACCGGGTCGTCCTAGTCTGTCTCTCTGTCCCTCCCGTACGGCCTCATAACTCAAAAACAAAAGCGCGAAGTAAAACTAAAATTGATGTAAACCTAAACGTTCCACGGGGCAGCAGTACCTAGTGTGTTAATTATCGGTTCCAAAAGTCGACGATCAAGATCACAGGATGTCACGATCAAAATCTCCAGAAAAAAACGACCGATAGGGCCTATTTCGCGTTAATGTGCACCTATGCTTGCGGCGCCGCGACGCAGCTTACAGCACACCGGGCGTTGCAATGCAAAAGCGGACTTTTGATTAAAATTTTTTAAAAATAGATAAGTGTTGTTTGACAGTATGTGTAATTGTGCAGTTATGCGAAGAGAGAGAGTCATTAATTGTAATCGGTCATAAATATGTTTCATTCAGGGACATGAAGCCCTCACATCCGAGAAACCGCGAGTCCAAATATCCAAAGATCGACCACAGTTATCAGTCGGTCGACTATCCGGGACTCTATTACGCCGGCGCAGCTACTCATTCACTCGACCTGCGTAAATCGGCCGGCGGATTCATACATGGATTCCGTTACACCGGTGATGGTTTATCTCTTTCACAGTGTAATTAAGTAGAAATCCCGAGAAACATTACTTAATTGTAGGCCTAAATAGTTCTTACAGACCTACAGACTTACAGACTTACAGACCTGCGCGCTGATTCTTTCTTGCGCCCTGATTCTTTCTAAGACTTTGGCGCTTTATAAATCATTTACTTACTTACTTGCTTACTTACAATTAAATAAAGTAGTTTCTCTAGTATGTTGTACATGTTCATGAAAATTTCGCTCAATTTCCGGAAGCTGCACTACTCTAGTGCATTAGACACATTGTATAGGTGCTCTGTGCATAACAGTCATTTGCTATGATTTGATATGCCAATGCAGCGCGAGCGCTTCACCGTCTGTTGGAGTGGAAAAACCACGGCGTGCGTTGGCCGAGTCGCTCCGGACTCAAGTCGGATCTGCTGACAACGATCGTCAAACGAATCAACGAGGCTTCCAGCATCTACCAGATGTACCGCGTTCTCGGTGACGTCGTACTTCTCAGAGAGTGAGCGCAGAACCATTGCGTTGGAAGTTACTTATTTACGATATTTTCCAAGAAGAGAAGTTCTGAGTTAGAACTTTCCTTCTTGGAGGATATTTTAAGTATGTATGTTATCTAGGCTATGTATGCTAACTTGTTTCAGATCTCGTGTACCGGTAAACCAGATCATAAGTCTGTCTTTAACTGGCTGTGGTTTACCCTATAATCAAATAAATCAGCGAGCATACTCCTACTCGTTTATTTGCTCTGGATATTTTTCGCACTATAGGCATAGTGGATTAATTTTTGCCACTACGTTTTACGTATTCATGGTCTCATGTAAGTATTACCATGCCTGTGGTAGTGCTTGTAGTGGTAAATAATAGGGTACCTGATTGTGGCATTGAGGTGAATTAAAAACGTTCGTTCCGCAGACGTAAATTTCATCTACCGGTACGTTATAAAATTCGTTGTTAAGGCTCGTAAATTTTTTTCATCCGAATGAATATAATATTTACACTTATACTTACACAGACGTTTTTTCACGATAAATAAATGTCTTTTGACACTGGCGCTCACTTTCACCGACCAACCATACCCCTGATGTTGCTGCGGCAGAGAGACGTTCGATTACCTGGAGGATTTTCCAATCAACCTGCTGCATGAGTTACCTGAGCACACGGGACATAACGTCACCGAACTAATCGTCGTCGTCCTGGAGTATGGAGAGAAGTTCCTTGGACCCGGAAAGGACGTTTTCCGTCCCGGACGCTCCATCGGCGAGGCGGAGCATGCGCACATGTCATACTTTCTACACCCGGTCTTTTATTACTACGAACAGCTACCGACAGGTAAAAAATCAGTTATAATAATAAATAATACTAATAATATCAAACAGCGACAACTTACAGCGAATAATTGCGCTAATACTTATTATGTTACCAGTATTGCAGATGTAAACCGTCGTCATAATGTAAAAAATGTTTTATAAAAAGTTTTAGTCGCCGTACCCATAACTGTTGTGGAACTTTTTATTACGCGGCTTCTAATAGGCCGCGTTACAGATTTTGCCCGTTTGTCTGTCTTGTACGAAAAACACGTATGCATTGCATCGCTTATACAATGCGTACCCTTATACTTTGCGTCCGTGTGTGTATGATGCAGCCGGAGCGATGGCTGGACGTCGAGCATGGGAGACACTGCCACGTCCAGACCGACTCCACCACACCGTGGAGGACTTCCTGACATCGTGGACAGCGCCCCGGAGTCACGTTCTTCCACTGCGTCAGTTCCTCGGCTCGGTGCTGGGTCTGGACGTGCGGTCGTACTTCGCCGAGTCGTGTCTGACGGCTGCCCTGACTCACGCCGAGCTGCCGGAGTTCTGTCAGCAACAGTTCGTCCACGGCCACGGGCTGCAGCGCCCTCACTTCCACTCGCATCACGCGCCTTTCAGCACAATCTAATGCTAACTTTTTTCTTTTGGTCTTTTTTTCTTCAAAAACAACAAATTTTGCTTCAAAGCATCAACTGACATATTATTTAACGAATATACTGTAGTTTTAAAGAACATAATTACTTAACTTACCAACTCTTGCTGCTCTTGCTTAAACCTAAATAGGCCTACTGCCCGCAAACGCACAACAACGTGACTTTAACTTTGACCTATGACTTTGATATTCCGTAGGTTTTTTAGAGATTTGCAAGATACGTTTTGTGCAAAATTTTATCAAGCAAAGTGCAAAAAGGAAAATATAGGCCTACACACAGAGAAGAAAACTTTGCGGCAATGTTGGAAACAATATTGCCGTCGCTTCCACGGTGTGTCGGAACACATATTGTGTTCGAACAATGCCCCCATTAACTTGTCAACATAACTTCATGATTAAGGATTAACTTTTTATTATATTACTTTAGTTATGTATAACGTGATGCGTTTGCAGCGTTATGTGAATTTTTACGAAACGAGGCTGCCCAATATTGCTGAGGTGTTGATTTTTTGTAATGATAGATTGTCTAAAACTGCTGTGTTCAACATTGCAGACGAACGTTTGCTTACCTACTTACGTTTAATAAAAAATATTTTTAAAAATCACAATACGAAAGATGCAATTTGTTGAAATTTGACACACATTGCATGTGAGATAAATATTTTCTTACTGTGCATGATACGACATTTTGTTTACGGAAGCGGGCGGTTTTTTTTCCGGACACCGACATCAGTCGTTATTTTTGCCGAGTCTCGTTTGACGGCTGCACTCATGTAGGGCTTACAGAGTGACCAAATTTGATCGACGCCAACTTAACATTTTTGCTTGTAACAAGTGAAAACATCTATAGAATTGAACGGTTTTCAACACACGCATGAAACTAAAGGCAGTAAATTGCACGATGTCAATGTTACCTGTTAGTGTTGTGTAAGTTAGTGTTGTTTTAATGTGGGCCATTCAGCCCAGCCGAACCAGTAACAGTTTATCCACAGTCACGGCGGTAGGCCCCGTCTCATTTTCACTGAGATCATGCGTTCTAAAAACTAATACATAGTCTAACACGTATATACCTCTGGACAACTCTTCAACTATGAAATTTTGCTGCAATATTTGAAACCATTGCTAGGCATAATCACACCTCACACGATAGTGTGAGTGTTGTAAGGACGACCTTCAAAGTCTATGGGAAAATGCAAAATTTGACCCTCAGCCAACCTAAAACCCCTGAAGCGATCGTCACCAAATTTAAACAACGTGACTGTGTCGGGGACCTCTACCAGCAAAACAAATTTGGGCTCAATCCGCCCAGGGGTTTTTGCTCCTCATATAGGTGAAATATATGCCCCTCCCGTGTTCGCATGTTTACTTTTTTTGGTTTTTCCGCTGGTCTACAGGAGAGTCCGTTAGACCGATTTTTACGCTCAATACGTCAAATGACGCGGTTCAGCGCAAGGAAGTGCCATTTTATTATTACAACAAAAATTGTATTTTTCACTTATTTATTCGAAAAATTTCAAAAAATTACAATGGCGCCTATGGGGAAAATTAAAAAATTCTTTAAACTGTCATAACTTCGGTTGTGTGCAAGAT
>Ga0209454_1004537_pt1 | contig 10402 bp, 7 predicted proteins | sample WorMetHERISLAND1_2_FD_187400 | JGI IMG/M metagenome (GOLD analysis project Ga0209454, IMG submission 187400) | Marine gutless worms symbiont microbial communities from Max Planck institute for Marine Microbiology, Germany - Olavius geniculatus... | ecosystem: Host-associated > Annelida >... | reverse complement strand
TGAATTCAAACACATAAATAAATTTAATCTGTAGATATTATTCATGTAACTACCGATACTTTTCTTTGCCATTACCAGTAACTGGTGCAACTAAAGCCCGTTAGTTAGTTCTTTACTACAACTTCGTTAGTCAATCAATCTGCACGGTGTTTGTTTGAAATTCACAAGCAGTAGGGCTGCTGCTGCTGCTGTCGCTGCCAGCGGACCACGTCTGCGTCGTAGTCGACGTTGAAGCCTCGCACTCCAGCAGCGATTATCGACGACCTCCACGACTCACCGTCGTCATCATCGCTCAAGTCTGGTGGAATGATTTGTCGCCTCCCCGTCACATCTCCTGGTGGCATGGTGGACGAACAACCGACGACGTCGTTGTCGTCGTAGATTGTTGCCAGACGTGGACAGCTGATCGTCACAAAACTGTCGTTTCTCGACGTCAGCTGCGCGTTGCAACTGCAATCGTCGACCGAACCAGAAAACATCGTCTGCAATACAATGCTCGCTTATTGAAATGCAACCGACAAATTGCAGAACACGACACACACACACATCGGACGATAAAATATATAAGTATGATACGACATACGATACGACCAAATATAGAAGTTTTTACGTATTCACCGACGAGCACGGGTTTGGTAGATTTATCGTGAGTCTTTGCTGCGTGTTTATGCGTACGTTTCTTTTATCTTTATCTACCAAACTAACGGCAAGAAGACGTTTAATAATTAAGTTATTACTGGACAACAATTTTAATTTAAAAACCTAAGCTTAAGAAAATGTCGCGCACAACAGCATGAGTATTCGCTGTCCAACAATATTCAAATGTTTATAAAAAAAAAACACAGAATTTAACGTAAAGTCAAGTACTTTCTGAGCCATGAGGACTATAGGTCAACGCTGATCTTTTAGCCTTTAGTCAGACAACACTTTACACTGCCAGACCACCACGAAAACGGGGGCTAGTGCATCGCGCGGTGTACCTGTTTACGTCCCAGCTTTTGCCGGTACTCAGATTTTTAGTGAAAATATTTGCACAGTATTATGTTTATAAAGTTACACTGGCAGCGATGTCTTCCGTGTAAGGCCAGGAGGGTGACAGAGCGTCGATAGCGGCGGCAGCTGGATCAACTTGCAGCAAATCTCGACGAATGACTTGACAGAGCATCTCAGCATCACGCATCAACTCGTAGACGACACCGTCACCACCAGCACATGCCCGTACTAACTCCCTGTACGTACGCACAACGATTACTTCAAGCCATCGTAGAAGTATTATTTACTTAATTATTTAAAGAGCACACAAGCATGGCACGTGTACATTACGAAACATTGTGTCCTATTGGCCAGAAAGGCATGCACAACTGCCGATTATAAAACTAAAATACACAGCAGTAACAAAACAAAAAGCGCACACTGTCTTCAATGTGCGTGCGTTTAGCCTGTTGCAGCAAGAGGCAAATGGGATCGGTGTACATTTTGAACAGTAATAATTTCTTAATTTCTGTCGTACTATTAAAGCTTACGCGCCGACGTCTAGAAGTCTCTTACTGAATGATGTCATGGCTACGTGTGCAGTCGGCCAGGTAGCTGACGTGGTAGATGCGGATCGCTGAGGTGTGACGTCGCTGTGATGTGAGATCACTGACGACTCGAGTGAACAGACGATCGACAGATGACGAGCCGCGACGACCCACGACCACATCGTCGTACAGCCGTCGTGCAGTCGGCGAGTGAACCATTACCACTCCCGCCACCTTTCCCACGCACGATGACGTCACGTCACGTAACCGGATGACGTCACAGCCGCAGCGACGAGCCAGCAGTACGGCCAGCTCATCGTTGCCACGGGTAACGGCATCCAGCAGCAGCAGCCGACGAGCAGAGCTCTTCCTACCATCCCTACACGACCTCAGCGCTGCAAGCACAGTCACATGGGTTCCGTCCATTCACGGGTTGAGTTGGGTCGGGTCCGGTTAGATCCAGATTTTTTCCTTACTAATGAATGGGGTTAGGTCGAATCCAGTCTGTATGGGTCGCTGTGCATATATTTGTTTCATCAACAGCGACTTATTATTCTGAATTTATCAGCTGTACAAATTACGCACTTGTGAATGAATAATGCTTAATTTATTAAACAACACTGCTCGAATTTATGTAGGAAAATAGTGACTGGCGCAAATGTGAGAATTAGATAATATACTTCAAGACTTCTAAACCCAACTGTAGCTATGGGTGTGGTTGGTTCGGGTTGGATCCATGAGCTAGTGGGTCGGGTCAGATAAAAATGATCCATGTCCAACTTTGACTGAACACACACGCACTGTGCTGCGCTGTAACATTGTTTCCGTCACAGAGACCGACAAACTTGCTACTTGGCCATCAGCTCACCAAGATCCCGAAAATGGCTGACCGTTATTAAAAATTAACCAATTAACCAGTAACTAAATCAACTGGCTATTATAAAATTTGCAATAACAAATTCTAATATTTTTAAATATATGCAAGTCGTGTGCAAAATCGCCAGCAAAAAATCGACACTTTTTGGCCACCCGCATCGCCTACAAAAATTTCATCAAAACTCTCTCATAAGCATAAAAACATACACAAGCAAAACATAGCTTCTTCCCTTTTACAAAGCCAAAGGGCAAAAAATAATACGGGGATTGGTGTGGTTTCTCTGTGAAATTTGGGTAACAAAAATTTTCGCAACATACCGTTGCGTAGTCTTGTGGCGATGGCGGACTGACGCAGATGGCAGACGCTGATGAAGGCGACCATCAGCAGCACCGCGAGACTGGACGTTGTGATGACAACTGTCTGCCAAGACGACGACGACGAAGAATTATTGGACGAATCAACACGACTGAACTCGACTCTGGAATTTAAACTGGACTGCGTCTCTGTGTCCGAGATCCATTCACGTCCTGTAACCATCGGGCTAAACGCCACGGTCGGAGGTCTCGTCATATTTTGCGGCATGCTTCTTCTCCCTGTAGCATCGTCGGCAACAGCAATAGCAAAATAGTGTGTGGTACATGTAATACTATTACAGATACTGCAGACACTACATTGAAAAACAAGTGAGCTTCAAAAGTGCACGGTTCAATCTTTAGAACTTGCAGGAGTTGTCTCAAGTCGTCATCGCGAGTGGCATTTGACATTTCGATTTCCCACAAAAACACAATAATACATGCGTTGTAAAGAACACTGTCAGTCCAACTTCGAACTGCTTGCAATTTTCTCTGCAAAATTAGGGGTAGGCATGGTACAGAGTAATAAATGAAACTTAATGTCTTTCCCGTATACGATAAAAGCATAAACGCAAGGAAGAGTTAGTTAAGGACAAAAACCTTAGAACCTTTTCCCGCCAATGAGCGCCAAGTGTTACATGAACACTTCATGTAATTTTATTTTTCGAGTTCTAGTCTGACGCATGACTGACACGTACTGCCTGCAGTGGTGAGGGTGACGTTTTTTGACACAGCTGGAGTTGCGCGGCAGTGACTTGGTCGACAAGCAGCACCAGCTTTCGTGTAGCTCGCACACGAACTTGTATCCGTCGGCAGTGGCTGAACCTGCGGGCCCACACCCAACACTTGGACCGACTGTGACTTAACGTCCAGAGCTTAAACCACTACTAAGGAAGTAAGTAAGTAACAGAAACTATTAGAGTGTTTATGGTAGCATGAGCATCACTGCGCGGGCATTGTATGGTCACAGGACGCACCAGAAAAGAATTTAGGTACCAGGACTGCAAAATTTATAAGTATTAATATTTATAGTTTTTCGGTAATTTATCACCTTACAAGCTTTGGAGAATATTGTATATGTTCTTGGAGACAAAAAGTTTTAGCCACAAACAACTTTGCCATGCCAGCTCATGAAAGTTCTTATCTCAGCGCTTTGCCTGTTTTTATTCAGCTTCGAATAAAGTGATTTGAAAATCCTGTACGTTCAGCAAGCAACGCCAAACATTAGTAACAACAATTTAAAAACTATAACATGCTAATGATGATGCTAGGACCTTGTTATAGGTTTATGTGGGTGGCGCAAAACGTCTTCCCACGAGTCAATTAATCAACGCAGTAATGGAATTCAACGTATATTAGCACTGATATGCTACTTACCCAAACATCGTAAGTTCCCGGCAGAACGTCAAAGAAGTCAACTCGTGTTAAAGTTGCATTCTGAAACACACATCGCATTCAGGCACAATTGCAAAATCGGCATTATTGTGCAGTGTACATAATCGATAGACAGCTTAAGTACAATGCGGGGTTTTTCAGTATAACAGTAAGTTTGTCAACAACGGTAATGCTTATTACAAAGTCTGAAGCATTTATTTCTTAATCCCAAAAACTTGCAAGTTGTTAGCGTGTCTTCTATTAGGCCTGATGTTGTCTGGTGGCACGCCATCATATAGTGTTTATTCTTTGATTGGGGGAACCTTTCTAGCATCAAGTAGGCCAATGGCTAATGCAGGTGTCTCCGCGTGGGACTTAAATTCGCACGACGTCACCTAAACCGCTTTCCTTCTTGGTGAACTAAAAAGTGACCCCCTCGCCTTTTAACTACGTCAGTGTAATGCTATATGCTGCAAAACACCACACATTTATATTGTTTAAACTACTTTAGCACTTGCTATTTATCATTCACAGCTCAACTGTTTTAAAAATGCAGTGTTCCTTCACACGCAGACTGTGAATTGAACAACGTTCATCAATAGTTAATCCGATCATTGTAAAAAAATTACACTTTATTCGCTTAAAAACTAAACATTTTTACATTGGCAAATAAAAAATAATGACATTGAATAAAAATTACAACCGTGCATCTAACAAAACAAAAAAAACAAAAAAAAACAAACAAAACACGGTGCTACTGTTTTAGCACACCCTGCATTACATTATAGACCTACACTAACATTAGCTGCAGCTATTGATTTACAGCTTGTTACCTTCAGCGTGACATTTGTTGCGTACTTAACAGTCGAGTACTGAGTAAGGCAGACGACGTAATGATAGTATGAAAAACTTGGAGGCGGATTCGTGAAAGCAAGGGCAACGGTTGCGTTACTATCAATGGCAGTGGCTGCAACAAGTGGGTTGAAACATGGCGAGCGTTCAGCGCAACCTAGAACACATGGTGGACAGTGTTTATTATCTGATCTAAACAAACAAGCACACAGCCACAAGCTCCTAACCAAGCTCCTTAATTTCTCTAAGGAGTTTTAACAGCAGCAATTTTGTCTTGTTTACACGCCACGTTTGTCATATCTCATTACATTGTTGTACTGTACAGCTGCGTTAAATACAGATTTAAATCGATTGAATTAACCATTGTAACTTTTAACTTTCAACCAAAGCAATAAATAGACTCACTGTATAGCCTAATTCCCAGACCACAGGCTGTAAAATAGCATAATGGAGTAATGGTTCGTGTCGTAGGTTTAACTATTGGCCTTTTCACTATCACGACACTAGACCTAGTGTGATTACATTCTACTTGAGCAAGACTTTTTGAAGACAGACAAGCACCCTTCGTGAGCTCCTTGAAGAATTACGACACCCATTTTTTCTTTGAAAATGTAAGACAGGAGGCTCCAGAAAAGTTCCAGTGCCAAATTTCGTCGTTTTACCGAAAAACTGCAAACACGGGAAAAACAAGACCGTCAGTTCTGCTGAACTCAACGTTTTGAGCATCGACTTTTTGTTACGCCACAGCTTTAAACTTCTAGCAGTCTTCGTGATTGTCTGCGGACAGGAAAATCACAACGTGGTACGGAAAAGTCATATAGGTTGCTTCAACTATTGCCTTCCGTGGAACGGTAAAATGAATACGATTTCTGGATGAGTAAGCCCAAATTCCATTACGCCGACTTTGCATTTTGTCACGGATACAAATCATGAAAGTTCGCGACACAAATCATGTCGCCGACTTTCATGACTTCGTCGCCGACTTTCTCCGTACATTGTAAAGGACTAAATTCCACTAGAGCGACACAAACGGGTTTGTCGCCGACTTGTTACGGACTTCGTCGCAAACATCTCGACATGTCGAGATGGTTTGTGTCCACGACTTTCCCCGCGAGGAAGTTTCGGTGAAAGTCGGCGTAATGGAATTTGGGTTGTAGTAAGCAAACGGCGATAGCAAACGTATAGACACTGTGTACTCTTTAGACGGGCAGTTAGAAGGCTCGCCACTGTTCTGTTTTCATCAAAAAAAAGTGAACTTCCACAAACATAAAAGGTGACGTTTTTTCCGAGACACATTGCATAAACTGATTCTCGATTCTATTACTGATGCTACAAACCATGTTGATTGCTCGGTTGTAAGTTCGGTATCGTAGCGACGTTGTATGGTGAACACGGCAGACTCTGCAGGCGAATGCTGTACTCTGCCATCTGACGAACTTTCAGGCACTCGTACTTAAACTCCGTCTAATCCGCACACAGTATTTAAGTACTGCTCGATTATTCAACTACTACATCACCACAGTATTACTGTACAGTTGTATTATGATTTTATAATATCACATGATGATCGTGATAATATGTACGGGGTTGTAACTCGACAGTATGAGGTGAGATGAATGGTTATCATAAGCAATCACCGATGACAGTCGGTGTAGACCTACTTATTATGCTTCTTCAATTACTTGGCTGCTTTTGGTTTTCTTCCGTGAACAGTAGCTTTGCTGCTACATACTAACTCTGCAGCAATCGCTTGATAACAAAATGAAATATTCGTAAAACTTTTTGAAACTTATTTTTAAAAAGTTTCCTATTTGTACTGTTAGAATAAATAATAAATGGACAAATTTTCAACAAAAGATAAGAACATTAACAGTCAGATTGAAGGCGAGAGGATCAGTGATCTGAAACCAGCGACTGATATTGAGCGTGTTGAGCTTTTTTTCCGTCACTGTCAGCAGAAAACCTTTCAACCACTGCAAACCTGTCAACATCCAACAAATTCTACATCGTATGCGATACTGTTAATTGCAAACAGTTTTTTTGCATTGCTCCTAGAAGACCTACATGTATATTGCAATTATTTTGCTTGGACAATAGGGGTGTTTTATACATGCGACTGTCCGACTTTTGATTACAATACTTGAAAAAATCGCACACTTCGCACCTACCTGGTGATTATACATCACCAGTTCTTCGTTTGCCGTGATTTTCTCAGCAATAAAACAAACGAAAAAATGGGCTCGCATGCATGACCGTTTGGCCATATAATGTGTCAGAGACTAATGTAAACATTATTCTGCTAGCATTAGGCCTATACATAGTGACAGTCGACAGACCTACGACGTATGAGGATATAGGCTGTTTCGTTTGCTATAGGCCAATAACTACCTGCCGATAAAAAAACATTCACTGCAGCTAAGCGTCAAACCTAATTCGATGAAGTTGGGTTTATGTCTTTCAAACGACCGCCACAAACGACACCGGATCTATATTTTTCACCGAGCGAATCTGATTTGAATCAGCGAATGACAAACAGCAGATATTAAACAGAATCACGTGACCAGAGCGACAATCGCTACCACGCGACTGTATTGTATGAGGACCTGCTATAGCCAATCTGCTCAGCCAATCAGATCCCTTCCGATTGCTGTACCAGTCGCTTCTTGACTTCACAAACATTCCTAAACTTCATCTGGTAGACACACTGCTGCACGACAGCGAAACCTTGTAATGGACTGGCTGTGAAGGCCCACAGATTAGAATAGATGGAATTTATTGACGTTTTTTATTTATTTCAACACGTATTATGCTTCGTCTCCTTTCCCCAGGTAGTGCAAAAGCGGACGTTGGGTGAGGCGGAAATTAAAACACTTATTTTATAGCCAGTTGTGTCAGAAATATTTCTGCCAAAAATTATTAAAATCTGCTAATCTTTATTCATGTTACGATCGATAATGTCGGGGATGGTTTTCAGGTTTTCTTCAACACATATTTCGCTTGATCCACTTTCTCTAGGTAGTGCAGAAGCATACACTGAGTGAGATGGAAAACTAAACAGTCATTTAATGGCAAGTTTTGTCACAAATATTCGTGTCAAAAATTATCAAAATTTGATGATTGGTTTTCAAGTTACAGTCGAAAATGTCGGGGATGTTTTTTTAGGGACACAGTGTAGGGTTAAATTGCGTGCTGTTTTTATCCAGCTACTTGTCAGCAGCTGCTGTGCTAACCTAGACGTCACTCGCTGTATGAAATATTATCTGTGTTTCGGGAACTTTGTGGTGAACGTGGAAAAGGAAGCGATGACAACCTCAATGTCGTGAAACGGGAAGCTCGCTATCACTTCACTGGCACCGCGTGACTGGTATCATTTAACTGTAACTATATAGGCCCTACGTAGGTACTCGTTCGTATAAGCTTACAGATAGTTTACCATGCCACAAGCGCCAGGAACCCAGGTGGACAGCGCGCTAATGCACCAGGACAACATTCACTGGCTATATGCTACATCGGATCCTTGGCTAACTTGGCTGTTGAATACAAAAACCAGTTAAACCCGACAATAGCTGTTATGCATTAGTGTATGTTTAAAACAGTTTCCCAACATTTTGAAAAACTAATATATAAGTTTATAAACATCAGCACATCATCATCAGAACGCGTAGTCGGCGGTGGACCGATGCGCTCTCCATGCACTCCTCCAGATCATCCAGCCGCTGTCCAGGCCTCTCGAGCAGTTAGATGTGCCACTTTCAGAATGTCACGCAACCAGCTACTTTGCGGTCTTCCAAGCCTTCTTCTCCAGCCAAAATTTTATGTTGTGTTAAACCTTATTCGGCCTTTGCAAGCCCGAGATAAATTTACACCGTGCACAATCTGCACCGTCAACAAATGTATGCATATTTTTTATTTTTTAAATTTTTTTACAAAATCATCGTAACTAAAAATAATTGTGTCGTCATCGAAACGCCGCGTTAAAAGCGAAATATAAGGGAAAACCACTTTGTTGCATGTGTCAATAAAAAAAATAAAAAATAACTATAATAATGAACAAGAATGCAGTGGCTTGGTTATTGACTGGGTTATTAAGCGCTAAATCAGTAACAAAAACATGTCTGAAACAACAAACCATTGCGAGGCAAAGTCCAAGAGATTCGGAGTCCAGCTTGAAAACAACTCTTACTTCGATCCCAGTAGTAATATCTAGCGTTTAAACTGTTCACTTTACCAGGTACATTGTTGTTCACTTCTTTTCCTGTTCAAAGTTTAACAAATTTACTAGTTAATTTGGCCAAACGTCAATTGGTGCTTAAATAAAAAATAGACGAAAACTTTCAGGGATAAAAATAAGTGACAAATGTACTTTTTCACAAAATTTCACACAAACGTTTATGGTTGTGCCCGCGAATTTTATGCTTCAAGCTTGCTATTATTATTATTGGCAACTGCTGTAATTTATAATTAGTTAGCACATTATTTCTTTCACACCCTGTCTCAAAAACTGTGCAAAATTGTTTTAGTCAGAACTTTATCAAATTTACACCAACTTTGATAGTTTTGGCACACAAATAGCATTATTTCCACCTCATTTAATTCGCGTCCACCGCAAACTACAGTGTTAAACGCAAATGCTCCAAATTGTTACATTGTTTTCTTAAATTTTTATGGACATGGTGGATGGTGCATCATCCAGCATTTAAAGACTAACTCTGTCTATATTTTTATGACGTGGTAAACAAATTTCACTTTCATCAGCAAATTTTAATTGTCGTTTGCTTATACTGTATAAAAAAAATAACAAAACGCCTTACCCAGACTGCAGTCGAACGACTCATTTCTCAATACGCGAGTGTACTTGCACGTCTGCATCGTTACAGCACATAAAACATTCGGCTACAAAAAGTCTACGTGTCAAAAAACAATCGCATAACATTCTGCGCCTGTTTTTCAAACGTTTTTTTAATAAAAGTTATTTAAACTTGTCCTAGATTAGAAATAGTATTTCCTTTTCTGAAAAATTTGACATACTGCCTTTCGTCAAAAAGTTCGTCGCTATGTGACTAAAAATGTATTACAAAAAAACAAAAAACAGCACAAAAATCGCCACCAAAATCTTAATCATTTCAGGATTGCACATAACTAAATTTTGTTTTATAGTTCGGTGAAAAATGTTATGTATCTTTGAAAATAATTGTTTTAACCATTACCCAAACAGACACATAGACCTACGCCGCACACAAAGAGCAGACTAAATAATCAACGTAAAAAAGCAATGGCGACGTTATCGCAAAAGTTTCCCACTAGTCCAGGAGCATTAGGGTTTACTAAGGAAAAAATTAGTATCAAGCTGATTTTTTCAAAATAGTTAGCCTGGAGCACTAGGAATAGCATATCAAAACTCCCCAAAAATTCCAGCTGTGCTGTCT